>Ga0318545_10000386_pt1 | contig 9263 bp, 9 predicted proteins | sample GRESIP168b4f26_FD_203667 | JGI IMG/M metagenome (GOLD analysis project Ga0318545, IMG submission 203667) | Tropical soil microbial communities from Luquillo Experimental Forest, Puerto Rico - GRE.SIPMG.168b4f26 | ecosystem: Environmental > Terrestrial > Soil > Tropical forest > Bulk soil | place... | reverse complement strand
CGGGCGCGCCTCAATTGCATTTCACACATCCTGAGTCTCATTCCGTACAAGAAGACTCAGCACAAGAACGTCAAACTGCCCAAGCGGTCGAACAAGGGGAAATATGACGATCGGGCTTCGCTGAAGGGAATAAGCGTGGTAGCTGAGAAATACTAAATTTAGAGCAAATTTCGACATCGTCGGAGCTGCCCGCGATAGAAGGCAAAAGGCAGTTGCAGAATCAGGCCATTCAATTCGACCAGCATCTGACTTGTGCAGAAATCGATCGGATTTGGCCGCCTATTAACCTCGTTCCGGTTCGCCCTGATGCTTCCGTGGGAACCTTGTTGCGCAAGGCCTTGCCGGCTTCTGCCCGTTCGTCTGGTGAAACCGGATGGACAACGCTACGTGGAGTCGCAATTTTGGCAATGTCTTTGGTGCGTTTCATGTCGATCGATTGCAACTCCTCAGAACCGCACAAATGATAACGCGTTGCCGGCCGCATTTCGCACGATGAGCCGTGCGCTACGTTAAGGGACGAGCCGGTCTTTAGAGCTGCCGGCACGCACCCCATCTGTTAGCCTTTCATAGAAGTTGTGCGGGCCCACAATAGCCTCTATCCCAGCGAGCCGCATATCGTCTCGGACAGCGTCACGCACGCGCGCAAAAGCAAGGGTGAAACCTCGGTTTTTTAGCTCGTTGATGAGTCTTAAGAACTCGTCGCTTGCAGTACTGTCGATGAAGTTGACCTGACTGAAGTCCAGAAGCACCCGGTTAACGTTCAACCGCGCATCCAGCGATGCTTTCAACGCCTCGCCCACGTGACCGATGCTCGAGAAGAAGAGATCGCCGCCTATTCGCCAAATTAGCAATCCCGGAAAAGTAATGGCCTCGGGATGACGCTGGACATCGCGATAGGCTTCGGTACCCGGTAGTTGGCCGAGCACTGCGCCTTGCGGATGGCTGGTCCGGTAGATCAAGGTCAGTAGCGCCAACACGACGCCCAAGGCGATCCCCTCCAGCACGCCCAACGTGAGTTCGCCAGCGATGACAATCGCAGCGTTGGCAAACGACCAGCGGCTTCGAGCGAAAAGGTCCCGTAAGTACCTCGGCTTCGTGAGATGCAACATTGCCGCAATGACGATAGCGGCGAGCGCCGGCTGCGGCATGTTTCGGAACAGAGGCGTAAGCAGAATGAGCGTGAAGAGACAAAAGGCTGCTGCAACAAGATTGGCGACCTGACTGCGGGCGCCTGCGGCGATGGCAACCGAAGTCTTCGATAGGCTGCCCACAACGAGAAATCCCCCGAAAAGGCCGCTCAATATATTTGCTGGTCCGTGTGCGACTAATTCCTGGTTCGGATTGATGTCGCTGCCGCTTTGCATAGCCGCCGCTTTTGCTGCGCCAAGCGCCTCCGCGTAGCCGACCAGCACAATGGCGAGCGCACCCGGCGCGAGCTCGTACAATATTGTGGGATCTAGATTTGGTGACGTTAGGTGAGGTAACCCGGAAGGGATGTGGCCGGCCACGTGCACCCCAGTCGCCTCTCCGCCGAGCAGGCCAATCAAGATCGTGGCCACGGCCATGACTACGAGCGCCGCTGGCACGGCAGGCGCCATATAGCGTAGCAACAGCATCGCTGTGAGGCAGAGTATGCCGGTTAGCACCGGTCCGACCGAGACGTCCGGCAGATGCTGCAAGACATTCCAGGTTTTCGTGAAAAAGTTGCCCGACCCGCCGCTGATGCCAAGTAGATGCGGCACCTGGCCGATAATGGTGACGTAGACGAGACCTTCGATGAAGCCCCGCATGACAGGCGTGGAGATAAAACTGGCCACCCACCCCATGCGCATGACTCCAAAAGAAAAGAAGAAAATGCCGATCAGGACAGCGAGGGTGGAGGTGAGCGCATTAAAGTCCGCGGTACCCTGCGTTGCGACGGCGCCGACGGTCAGCGCGGAGATCAGACCAGTAGCGGTGTCCGGTCCGACGACGAGCTGACGCGACGTGCCGAGTAGCGCATAGGCGAACAGCGCTGGCACTATTGTGTAAAGCCCCATGATCGGTGGCACACCAACAATGCCGGCGTAAGCCATGCCCTCAGGCACCATAACCGCCCAGAGCGCGACCCCGGCAAGAACGTCGGGCAACAGCCATTCGCGTCGATAAGCGGGAATCCAATCGAGGATCGGTAACAATTTGCGAGCCGCAAAGCCTAGAGCCGACGAGTTCGACATAGTCAACCTACCGCGCATGGGCCAGCTAGGTGCGGTGTGATTAGTCTACGGCCTGGTGCTCGAGCCGTTTGTTGCCGGACGTGTCGAGGTGGGACGGGGGCGCCCCAAACCTCCGCCGGCGGCATCTTGTGGATTACAGCAAAACCCGCAACAGCCGAAGGCTCGATACTCTTTCCTCACCAATCGACCATCGAAGCAATGCCAATTCTCAACACCGGTCGGGCTCTACTGTGAGCGCGCGATCCACCGAGTGCAAGCGGCCGAATACGATCAGCACGTCGTCGCGCTGAATGTTCTGCTTCTCATGCCTGCTTAGTGCCCGATGGTAAGCTCGTAGTGACCCCATCTGGGCAGGCTTGGTTAATCGCCAAGGCCTCGCAGGGCTCCGCACCAACCGGCGCTTTTTCGAGGTCTTCGGCCCGCTCCGGTTTGGCCTCGGGCGCAGGCGCTTCCGGCTTGCCCCGAAAGTCGGTACGATCCGCCTCAAGTGCGCGCGACAAATGCGTGATGGGAACGCGCGACTGTCCTAGATCCAAACGATCGAACTGGTTGCGCGATCCGCGAATGAGGGTCTCATGGTGAACGCCTAGCGAGCAATGGCTTTGGTGCGAAAGGAACTTATCATGACACAGTCGCAAAAGCCTGAGCCTCATGTTCAAAGCCAGTCTTCCGGCAAAATCGATTACGAGCATGTGGAGATTCCCGATGCGTTGAAGCAACTCGGCGTCGATCAGAAATCCGGCCTGTCCGATGCTGAGGCGAAGAAGCGGCTGGAGAAGTACGGGCCAAACGCACTGGCGGAAAAGAAGGTCAGCGCGTTCCAGATGTTTGGCAAGTTCTTTTGGGGGCCGATGCCGTGGATGATCGAGGCCGCCGCGATCATGTCGATATTGGTCAAAGACCTTGTCGATTTCATCATCATCATGGTTTTGCTCTTGTTCAACGCAGTGCTTGGCTTCTGGCATGAGAGGCAGGCGGCGAGCGCGCTTGACGCCTTGAAGGGCGCCCTGGCTCAGCAGGCCCAGGCACTGAGAGACGGCAAGTGGCTGACCGTTCTCGCCAACACCCTGGTTCCCGGCGACATCGTTCGCGTCCGGCTCGGAAACGTCGTGCCCGCCGATGTCAAGTTGCTCGAAGGCGAGTATCTCGACGTTGACCAATCGGCGCTGACGGGAGAATCCCTTCCCGTCTCGAAGGCTCCAGGAGAGCTGGCCTATTCCGGCTCGATCGCGAAGAAAGGCGAAATGACCGGAGCCGTCATTGGCACCGGCGCGAATACCTTCTTCGGCCGGACGGCGAGCCTGGTGCAGTCGGCCGGCTCAAAATCTCATTTTGTCCAGGCTAACGACGCGATCGGCGACTTCTTGATCATCCTAGCCGTGGCTCTTGCGGTCGTCATGGTGGCGGTGCAGCTGCACCGCGGCGATGATTTTCTCCGCATCGCCGAATACGCGCTGCTTCTGTTGGTCGCCGCCATTCCCGTGGCTATGCCCGCGGTGCTCTCGATGACAATGGCCATGGGTGCGAAAGCGCTCGCAATCGAAAAGGCGATCGTCTCCCGGCTGGAATCCATCGAAGAGCTCGCCGGCATCAGCATTCTTTTCTCCGACAAGACGGGCACGCTCACGCAGAACAAATTAACGCTCGGCGAGCCTGTCGTTTGGCGCGGCGCGAAAGCGGACGACGTTATTCTCGCCGCGTCGCTGTCCTCGAAAAAAGAAGACAACGATCCCATCGATATGGCCGTTATCAAGGCGTTGAAGGATCCGTCTGTCCTCAATGCCTATCGCCAAATTGCGTACGTGCCGTTTGACCCAGTGTTGAAGCGCACGGAGGCGACAATTCAGGATGCGACGGGCAAGCAGTTCAAAGTCAGCAAAGGAATGCCGCCCGTCATTTTCAAATTGGCCGGCCTCGCTGGCAGCGATCTCGCGGCGGCACAGAAGGTCGTCAGCGAAAATGCGGCGAACGGCTATCGGACCCTGGCCGTCGCCCGGTCTGACGAAGGCGGAAGGTGGAACTTGCTCGGCATCCTTCCCATGTTCGACCCGCCGCGCGAAGACTCAAAGGAAACCATTGCTCGGGCAGCCGAATACGGCGTGAAGGTCAAGATGGTCACCGGCGACGACGTGGCGATCGGAAAGACCATTGCCAAACAGTTGGGACTCGGCAGCAACATCGTCGCCGCCTCGGACATCTTCACGGGCGATGTCGGCCAGACCGAAGTGCCGATGGAGCTCGCCAGGCGCGTGGACGTCGCCGAGGGGTACGGCCGGGTGTTTCCCGAACACAAATGGGCCATCGTGAAGTCGGCGCAGCAGCTCGGCCATATCGTCGGGATGACAGGGGACGGCGTCAATGATTCCCCCGCATTGAAGCAGGCGGATGTGGGTGTCGCTGTTTCCGGCGCGACGGAAGCCGCGCGCGCGGCCGGGGGTCTGATTCTGACCGCGCCAGGGCTTTCAGTCATCATCCGAGGAATCGAGGAGGCGCGTAAGACCTTCGAACGGATGATGGGTTACGCCTATTATCGCGTGGCAATGACCGTCAGCATCATGCTTTTCATCGTGTTGATTATGGTGATCTTCGCCGCGCCAATCTTGACCCCGGTCATGATCATCCTTCTGGCGTTATTGGACGACGTGCCGGTCATGCTCATTGCGTTCGACAATGCGAAGATCAGTCCTCGTCCTACCAAATGGGACATGCGCCGCGTCTTGATGGTGAGTTCGCTGCTGGCTCTCATCGGGGTGGTGCAAAGCGTCATTCTCGTGCGCTACCTGCATCATCACGAACATTTTGAATTGGAGCCGTTGCAGACGGCAATGTTCATGCAACTGGTCATCGCCGGCCACGTCCTCCTGTTCTCGACCCGCGCGAGCGGCTTCTTTTTCCAGCCGCCGTTCCCGGAGTGGAAATTCTTTACCGCCATAATGGGCACGCAAGTCTTGGCCGCGTGCATCGCGGCTTTCGGCTGGCTCGTCACCCCCATTTCCTGGGGCCTCATCGGCTTCATATGGCTCTACAATCTTGCTTGGCTTTTCGTGATCGACCTCTTGAAGGTCGCGATATACCGCCATTTCGATAAGCGAGAGACGGGACAAGTGACGTGGAAGACATGGTTCCGCGCACTCGATCCGCACGACGGGCGGCTCGGGAAATATCGAACGGAGCGATAGTCGGTTCACCGGCACCTTGCCTTGCGGCTTCCTCCCGGAATCCGCAAACAGCTGACGGGCGACCGTGCAGATGCCACAAGGTTTTGGCGCACCACATGGCGGCGAGCAGTTTCCCAAGCGTGGGTATCTGCGTCGTCGGGCTGCCAACTCAGAATTAAAAAAATCGGAGGCACCGGCGTATCCGTCTGGACGATCCCGTTAGCTAGGTCGGGCAACGTCAACTTTGTGAATTCAGGCTCTTGATTCGGCGCCCTCACCGGCAGCCGCTGCCCAGCGGCCCCACGCAACAGCAAGCAACGCCAACGTGATCGTCTGGAACAGCGCGTAGGCCAGTGCCGAAGTCACCGCGGGTGTTCCCGGGAAACTGGCCGTTGCGATAACCAAGCTGACGCCGACGTTGCGCACGCCGGTTGAGAATCCCATCGCCGTCCGCTGACCGCTGCCCGGACCGCCCAAGAGCCAGCCGATCGCCAGAGTGGCTATCACCAGAGCCAGCATCCCGGCGAAGCCGGTTGCCTTGATGGATTCCAGCAGATGGAACTGAGCGACCATGATTACGCTGAACGTCACCAAATTCAGGACGGTGCTTAACAGTTTCGCGGGTCTGCTCAGGCGTTCGGCCAGCTTCGGACGGCAGTGACGAACCGCGAGCCCAATACCCAAAGGAATCAGCTGGGTGAGGAGCAGGGTGCCGACCATGTTGACCACATCGATCTTCAGCGGCTCGTTTCCCGACGTGATGGGAAGCAGGACGTGCAAGAGCAGCGGCGCCACGATCGCCGAGGATCCTGCCAGCATAACCATTAGACCGACCGCGATCGGCACATTGCCCTTGGCCATGCCCGTGAACGGCGGGCCGTAGGCCGCACCAGGACAGAGGGCTGCTAACAGAAACCCGGCGGCCACCAATGGGTGCGCGTGGAACAGCAGCAGCAGCCCGATCGCGACCGCCGGAACGAGCACGTAGTTAGCCACTGCAGCCTGGACAACCAATCGCCAGTTCCTGGCGACGTTGGCCACTTCAACAATCGCCACCCCCAAGCCAATCGCAACCATCATTTCAATGAGCGTGATGGTGACGAGGACGTTGATGATTTGGTCGATCGACATTTGTCCGATCTTCAGACACCCTGCTAGGGCTCAATCTCCTACGTGCTCGATCTCTATAACCGCGTCAGCTGGGGTGCGCCGGTGGTCGTGACTCGCTAGGTTCGCACGCTTACAGGGGTTTGCCATGCGCTCGGCGCAAAACGTACATCCCGAATTTGGTCTGTGGTCCAATTTGCGTCGGGAGGCCGGATGTACAGTCGCCTTCATCATATGCGGATCGATCGCAGCCGCGAGCGGCCTAGTTCTGCAAATCGCTGGCCACGAGGCCAATGTCGATGGCAGATCAGTCATTGCGGCGGTGCCCCCTCAACCCCAGCACTACACTCTCCACTATCGTGTCGCCGGCTTCGTCCGCTATGAGCGCGCCGAATAGTCGACAAGGTGCCGCATCGCCGTCCAATTCACCGCAAACCGCAATTCCCCGAGGCGTGACAGCGTCGACTAGGGAAGCGACGCCAGACCTACCCCAGCAACCTGTGGCTGCTTCCAATTCACCGCAAACCGCACCGCTCAATGCACTTGCGGTGACAGCGTCGACTACGACGACAGAGCCATCTCAACAACCTGTGGCTGCTTCTAAGTCGCAAAAAGCGGTGCGCAGCCCCAACCAGCGCAACAAAGGCTGGTATGACGCTGCTGCGTGGGGCGGTTATGCCCATCAACGACCAAGTTCGAGCTGGTGATCAACCTAATAGCCTCATCTGAGATAGTGCTGGCAAATCAATATGGTGCGCCAAGATTAGCGTTGGCGTAGATACGAATAAGGTTCAAGGTCCGTAGATGTGATAGTGTATTGGGTTCGGGGGTGGCCAGAACGGAGGCTGGCCATGAACGATGTGCATGGATGGTTCTCTGACAACAAGGTATGGATCGAGTTCATCATTGCGACTGTCGTTCTGTGGCTGCTGATGATGGTCGCCATACATGAGCTTGATTTGAGAGCGGTAAGCTAATTGCTCGCCTGCTAACGCTCAATGGGCAACCTTCTCTTCTGGCTTGGCATTGGAGCAGCGCAGAAAGGCGCTGGATCGAAGCCGCTTGATCGTCGGAACCGGGCTCTCTCCTTCGCCGTCGGTACTCTGCTTGCCCTGTTGATAGCTATCGGAATGTTTATTCTGTTGGTCAGCCAGCAATGAGCCCATGTGCTCGGTCCAGACAGAATGCGTTCGGATTCGAGAGGCGTGGATAAAAGACCCCGCGGGCTCTTTATCTCCAGCGAGATAGCGCTGAATTGCTGACGGCTCGGCGAGCGATTACCGTTGCGGAGTCATTTTCCTTCGCGCCTTGATCATTGCGCGCTTGCGCTTCCGGTGAGGACGCACACGCTCGGACGTCAGCTCGCGTCGCATATCGTCTGGCCCTTGTCTATATCCCAGGGTGTTTTCAATGCGACTCAAGTCTTGGCCCAACCGAGACAGAATGAGTTTGCGATCTTTGCCGCGAGGCATTTCAGAGCCAAAAAGCTTGAAGATAAGTGGGTAGGCGGCCTCGCGAACTCTCCTGATCGCCGCGTCGGCAGCCTCAGTTTCCAGGCGACGCAAGCCTCCGCGATCCACAAACGCCTTTGGATCCTCGCCTACAGGAGCACAACCAAGCTCGGCAATTCGGTCACTGGCTAAGCTCAAAACGATTGAAAAAGCCGATGAGAAGGAGGCCCAGCGAGGCGCGTCGTCGCTCATATGTAAACCTCCGAGAAGTGGAACTCCATCTGCGCGTCATGCTCGGACGTGTACGCACGAGCTTGAATAGAGTACGACAACGCGCAGCATCGATATGCACCGATCTTAGAAGTACTGAGAGCGATTCGGAGCAGAACCCAATGCCGTCAGGAGGGCGCTCCGTAGCGTGCTGAAGCCAGCAGCCACGTCAGCGCCGAGATGCGCGCGCAGCGCGCGGCGCGCGGCGATTGCGCTCCACCAGGACGTCGAAATCGCCTCGGGCCTGAGCCGCCTTGACCACACCGAAGGTGTACTTCCGTCCCGGCACGGGCAAATCAACGGCGCCATCGCACGTGAACTGAACGAAGACCCCCGCATCGCTCACCTCGCTTTCGCGATCTGTTGCTTCGCCGCTGCGATGACGTTTTCGGAGGTGAAGCCGAACTTCTTCTGCAGCTCCTTCAGCGGCGCGGAGGCGCCGAACGTCTCCATGCCGATGCTGTGACCGCTCGCGCCGACATACTGCGCCCAGCCGAGGGTTGATCCTTTTTCCACCGAGACGCGCGCGCTCACCGACTTCGGCAGTACCTGTTCGCGATAGTCGGGGTGATCGCGACAGTAGTGCTCGAACATCTCCCATGACGGCATGCTCACCACACGGGCCTTGATCCCTTCGGCCTTGAGCGTCTCGTACGCCTCTACACACAGCGCAACTTCACTGCCGGTCGCCAGCAGCAACAGCTGTGGCCGGCCGTCGTCGGCATCGGCGAGAACATAGGCGCCGCGGCGCACACCTTCCGCCGCCGCGTATTTCGTTCGGTCCAGCGTCGGCACTGCCTGCCGCGTCAGGATCAGCGCGACCGGTTCGTGGCGGAAGCCCGCAATGACACGCCAGGCCTCGACCGCTTCATTGGCATCGGCCGGTCGCAGGGTGATCAGCCCGGGGATGGCGCGTAGCGACGCCAGATGCTCCACCGGTTGGTGTGTTGGCCCGTCTTCCCCGACTCCGATTGAATCGTGGGTAAAGATGTGGATCACCGGGATTTCCATCAGAGCGCTCAAGCGGATGGCCGCGCGCCCGTAGTCGCTGAAGATCAGGA
>Ga0318545_10000374_pt1 | contig 9357 bp, 9 predicted proteins | sample GRESIP168b4f26_FD_203667 | JGI IMG/M metagenome (GOLD analysis project Ga0318545, IMG submission 203667) | Tropical soil microbial communities from Luquillo Experimental Forest, Puerto Rico - GRE.SIPMG.168b4f26 | ecosystem: Environmental > Terrestrial > Soil > Tropical forest > Bulk soil | place... | reverse complement strand
TCTCGGCCGCGCTGCCCGACCCGCCTTCGGCGACACCGATCCGGCCGCGGCGCGCGCGGCCGCGCACGCGAACCTGGCCCTCTACCTCGGGCCGGAAATGACCTGCGGCGCGGAGGCGACGACGATCGGAGAAGCGCTCGAATTGTTCCTGCGCGGCTGAACCGACCCGCCCTTATACCGTTCCGCGCCGCGGTTTCGAACGGAGCGAATGCGCGCCCTCGACGGAGGGCTCGCCCCAGCGTCGCACCAGTCCGGTTTCGAGATCGAACAGGTCGAGAACGCGGCCCAGCGTCTGATCGATCATCTCGCCGAGGCTTTGTGGCTTGGCGTAAAAGGCGGGGACCGGTGGAGCGATCACGGCGCCCATTTCCGAAAGCGCTGTCATGGTTCTCAGGTGACCGGTGTGAAGCGGCGTCTCGCGCACCAACAGGACGAGCCGCCGACGCTCTTTCAGCACAACATCCGCCGCCCGGCTCAACAATGTCGTCGTCACCCCACTGGCGATCTCGGCCATGCTGCGGATCGAGCAAGGGGCTACCACCATGCCGATCGTCTTGAACGACCCGGACGAAATCGGCGCGGCCATATCACTGTTGGCATGGACGACATCCGCCCGGGCGCGGACTGCCGCGGGCTTCAGATCGGTCTCGACCGCCAAGGTCACGTCGGCCGTCCGGCTGATTACGAGATGCGTCTCGACCGGAAGGGGCCGCAGCAGCTCGAGCAGCCGGGCCCCGTAAATAACCCCCGAGGCGCCGCTGATTCCCACGATTAGGCGGTTCCGAACGGGCATTTCTCCGGGATCGCCCTCTGAGAAACCCGCTGACGCGATATATCTGCGTTTCACGGGTCAGCTAACCCCTGGCCGGCTGGTGCAGTCGGGGTTACCATCGACCCTCGTCATCGTCTAGCAGGAGGAAAGTGCATGTTGCCGCAGGATCGCATCGAGGCGCTAAAAGCTAAGCATGCCGAATTAGAGCGCGCCCTCGATGAAGAGAATAGGCGTCCCCTGCCTAATCGGGATGCGGTCTCCGATCTGAAGCGCCAGAAGCTCCGCATCAAGGACGAGATCTTCCAGCTCGAGCGGCACTGACCGCAGCCCTCAACAACCTGAACCCTGAGAAAGCCGGGAGGTGCGCTATCCCTCCCGACTTTTCTGTGCTCTTTTCCGAGGCTGCGGGTTTCGCGCCGCCTCACGGGTCGCTCTTTGCGCGCTCGCGCAGCAGGAATTTCTGGATCTTGCCGGTCGAGGTTTTTGGCAGTGGCCCAAAGATGACGGCCCGCGGCGCCTTGAAATGGGCGATGTGCTCGCGGCAGAAAGCGATGATGTCGTCCGCTGTTGCCGTGTCTTCGGGCTTCAGTGTCACGAACGCACAAGGAGTCTCGCCCCACATCGGGTCAGGCCGGGCAACCACAGCCGCCTCGAGCACGCAAGGGTGGCGGTAGAGGACATCTTCGACCTCAATCGTCGAAATGTTCTCACCGCCTGATATGATGATGTCCTTCGAGCGGTCCTTCAGCTCGATATACCCGTCAGGATGCGTGACCCCGAGATCGCCCGAATGGAACCAGCCGCCGGCAAAGGCCTCCTCAGTGGCGCGAGGGTTCTTCAGGTAGCCCTTCATGACGATGTTGCCGCGCATGAAGATCTCGCCCATCGTCGTGCCGTCTGCCGGGACCGGCGCAAGGCTCGCCGGATCGGCGACCATCAGATCGTCGAGCACCGGATAGGCGACACCCTGGCGCGCCTTGAGCCGCGCCCGCTCGGCGGCCGGCAACTGGTCCCATTCGTCGTGCCAGGCGCAGACGACGGCGGGGCCGTAGACCTCGGTCAGCCCGTAGACATGGGTGATGTGAAAGCCCAGGCCCTCCATTCCCTCGATCACCGCGGCGGGAGGTGCCGCCCCAGCCGTCATCATCTCGACCCGCCGCTCGAGCGAGGTTTTCAGCCTCGGCTCCGCATTGAGCAGCATGTTCATGACCACGGGCGCGCCGCAGAGATGGGTCACCCTCTCGCGCGCGATCGCCTGGTAGATCGCCGCGGCCTCGACCCGACGCAGGCACACATGAGTGCCTGCCATCGCCGTGATCGTCCACGGAAAGCACCAGCCGTTGCAGTGGAACATCGGTAACGTCCACAGATAAACCGGGTGCTGCCGCATACCCCAGACCAGGACGTTGCCGAGCGCGTTCAGATAAGCTCCACGGTGGTGATAGACGACACCTTTCGGGTTGCCGGTGGTCCCCGAGGTGTAGTTGAGCGCGATCGCTTGCCACTCGTCCTCCGGCGTCACCTCGGCGAATTTCGGGTCGCCGGTCGCGAGAAAGGCCCCGTAGTCGAGCTCGCCGAGCCGCCCGCCGCCCGGTCCCTGAGGGTCGGCGATGTCGATCACGACAGGTTTCTCGTCGAGCTGGGCCAGCGCCTCTTTGATCACCGGCGAAAACTCGGTGTCGGTGATCAGCACCTTGGCCTCGCCGTGGCGGAGGATGAAGGCGATCGTCTCCGGGTCGAGGCGGATGTTGAGCGCATTCAGCACCGCGCCCGCCATCGGCACTCCGAAATGCGCTTCAAAGGCCTCGGGGAGGTTCGGCGCCATCAACGCTACGGTGTCGCCGCGGCGGACGTCGTGCGCCGCCAAGGCGCTGGCGAGTCGGCGACAGCGCTCGAGCGTTTCGCGCCAGGTGTAGCGCCGCTCGCCATAGGCGACGGCGAGCCGGTCCGGATAGACCGACGCGCTGCGCAGCAGAAAACCGATCGGCGTCAAGGGCACGTAGTTGGCGGCGTTTTTGTCGAGCCCGATTTCGGGACGATTGGCCTCGGTCACCATCACGCTCCTCCCTGAGCGGGCCATTTTGGCATTTACGCCGAATCTGTCGAGCGGCTTTGCAAAGTGACACGAGAGGGGAGGCGATCCGGGTCGACGACCCTCGAACTGCGGGCCTGAGCGCTCGTCGCGCTCATCCCTGGTGGTTCTCTGGAGCTTCCCTGTTCGGCGGATTCAGCTCCCTGTTCGGCCGATTTATTTCCCTGTTCGACCGCTTAGGGAATTTGCCCGATGGTTTGCTGAAATAACAAAGACCTGCCGGCTCGGTTTTACCCTCGATCGAGCGCACAATCGCAATCTTCGCAGTATTTTCCCGCCCCGCAGGGAAGTTCGAGGGCGTCCGGCGGGAGGCGACGCGAGCTTCGAGCGGCTTGGCAAAGCGTACCCAATTGGCGGAGAATCGCCCCGACGCCACCGGGAGATGTGCGATGCCGACGGGTTACGCCGAGACCTATCGCCGATCGATCGAGCGGCCGGAGGAATTCTGGGCGGAAGCGGCCGAGGCGATTGATTGGGAGCGGCGCTGGGATCTGGTGCTCGAAGCGAGCCGGCCACCCTTCTATCGCTGGTTCGCCGGCGCCCGGCTCAACACCTGCTGGAACGCGCTCGACCGTCATGTCGCAGCCGGCCGCGGCGAGCGCACGGCACTGATCTGGGACAGCCCGGTCACCGGCCAAATCCGGCAGTTCACCTACCGTGAGCTGGGCGACGAGGTCGCTCGCCTCGCCGGCGTCCTTGCCGGTCTCGGTGTAGTCAAAGGCGACCGGGTATTGATCTACATGCCGATGGTGCCCGAGGCGGCATTTGCGATGCTCGCCTGCGCCCGCATCGGTGCCGTCCACTCGGTCGTTTTCGGTGGGTTTGCCGCACACGAACTCGCCACCCGGATCGACGACGCCAAGCCGCGGGTCATTCTGTCGGCCTCGTGCGGCATCGAGGTCAACCGGATCATCCCCTACAAGCCGCTGCTCGACGCCGCGATCGCTGAGGCGCGGGCGAAACCCGAGCATTGCGTGATCCTGCAGCGGCCGATGTGCCGCGCCGACATGATAGCAGGCCGCGACCACGATTGGCATGAGCTCGCTGCCACCGCCCGGCCCGCCAACTGCGTGCCGGTCCTGGCGACCGACCCGCTATACATACTCTACACCTCCGGCACGACCGGCGTCCCTAAAGGTGTCGTCCGCGACAATGGCGGCCATGCGGTGGCGCTTCACTGGTCGCTGCGCAACATCTATGGGGTGAAGCCCGACGAGGTGTTTTGGACCGCGTCCGATGTCGGCTGGGTGGTCGGCCATTCCTATATCGTTTACGCCCCGCTGCTGCTGGGCTGCACCACCATCATGTACGAGGGAAAGCCGGTCGGTACACCCGACGCCGGCGCTTTCTGGCGAGTCATTGAGCAGCACCGCGTGCGGGTGTTCTTTACGGCACCGACCGCCTTCCGTGCGATCAAGCGCGAAGACCCCGACGGCCGCTTGATTCGGGGACGCGATCTCGGGCAGTTCCGCGCGCTGTTTCTCGCCGGCGAGCGCGCCGACCCGCCGACCGTTGCCTGGGCCGAGGAGCAGTTGGGCATCCCGGTCATCGACCATTGGTGGCAGACCGAGACTGGCTGGCCGATCGCCGCCAACTGTCTCGGCATCGAACGTTTGCCGATCAAGCATGGCTCGGCGACGCGCGCGGTGCCGGGCTGGGACGTGCGCGTGCTGGATTCAGAAAGAGTTGGGGCCGAAGCCGAGGGCATGGCGCGCGAGCTCGCACCCGGGGAGATCGGCGCGCTGGCGATCAAATTGCCATTACCGCCGGGCGCGCTGCCGACCCTGTGGCAGGCCGACGACAAATTCGTCGCCGCTTATCTGAGCGCCTTTCCAGGCTTCTATCAGACCGCCGATGCCGGGTTCATCGACGGCGACGGCTACGTCCACGTGATGACCCGAACCGACGACATCATCAATGTCGCTGCCCATCGCCTCTCGACGGGGGAGATCGAGGAGGTCCTGGCGGCGCATCCGGATGTTGCCGAATGCGCGGTGATCGGCGTTGCGGATGCGCTCAAGGGGCAAGTTCCGCTCGGCCTCTTGGTGCTGAAGGCCGGTGTCGTGCGGCCGGTCGACGAGGTCGAGCGCGAAGCCGTTCAGCTCGTCCGCGATCGCGTCGGTCCGGTGGCGAGCTTCAAGACAGCGCTTGTCGTCGCTGGTCTGCCGAAGACCCGCTCTGGCAAGATTTTGCGCGGCACTATGCGTAAGATCGCCGAGGGCGAGGACTACCCGCTGCCGGCGACGATCGACGACTCGGCGGTACTGGCAGAAATCGATAGGGCTTTGGCAACAGCCGGCTACGCCAAGCGGTAACCGGCTCAGGTCTCCAGCGGTTGCGCCTCCTGGCCGCCGATCATTGCATCCTCCGCCGGCCGCTTCGCGCGCGTGCGATTGACCGCCTCCTCGAGCTCTGCGAACGTGCAAAGACCGAGCTCGACCGGATGGCGCGGCTTGATGTTGGGGCTGTTCCAATGCGTCCGGTCGCGCACCGCGGCGATGGTCGGCTTGGTTGTACCGATTAGTTTCGAGATCTGCGCATCGGACAGCTCGGGATGGCTTTTCAGCAGAAAGGCGATCGCATCGGGCTTGTCCTGGCGCTTGGCGATTGGCGTGTAGCGTGGTCCCTTGTGCTTGAACACCTGCGGCGGAAGCGCCTGGGGAGAGAGTTTGAGCCGCGCCTGAGGGTCGGCCTGACACCGCGCGATCTCCTCCGCGGTGGTCTGACCGTTGGCCACCGGGTCGAGGCCCTGCATCTGATTGGCCACCTCGCCGTCCGCTATGGCTTGAATTTCGAGCGGATGCAGTTCGCAGAAATCGGCGATCTGCTCGAAGGTAAGAGAGGTGTTTTCGACCAACCACACGGCGGTCGCCTTGGGCATCAACGGAGCAGTCATGTTGGCGTCCCGCTTCAGGGGTTGCCGCCGCATTAGCGAGCGAAGCGGCACGCCTGAGAATTCAAAAAAGTTAAACATTATATAATCAGCGGCCCAGCCGGGGGAAGACGGGAGACGGAGGAAGGCATGGATGAAGCGGAGCTCGAACCGCGCCGGAAGCCGGCGCAACCAAAGGATCTGACGTTGATGGGGATTGAGGAGCTCGAAACCTATATCGCCGAGCTTGAGGCCGAAATCGCCCGCGTCCGTATCGAAATCACCACAAAGCTCGGACAGCGCCGGGGCGCCGAAGCGCTGTTCAAGCGTTAAGCGCCGATTGGTTTCCACGAGCCTTCGCCCCACCCTACCTTCCCGCGCGTGGGGGAAGGTAGGGTGGGGAGCGGGCGCGCGCTAACTCAAATGCTTGCGGAAGAACGCGGCGATCGGGTCGAACGATACGCTGGTCGACCGCGCGTCGTTGGGGACATAGACGATATCGATCTCACCGCCGGCCTTGCGGTAGTTCGACACGAACCGTTCGGGCTCGTTGCCGGGGAAGCTCGAATCGTCGTCGTGATAGTCGTGGACGATGTCGGGCCGGCCCTGCACCCAGAGCGCCGGCGGGGTCGGCACCTTCTCGCCGCGCTCGAGGAGCAACATCGGGTTGCCTTCGATCATCGCGGCCTCGCTCTTCCAATAGGTGTCGTGCTTTTCCTTCATGCCGATCGAGAACGCTGGCGGGTTCGGGCCCTTCTCCAGCTTCTGCGCGTTGCGATAGCGCGACAGCGGGTTGATGACCGGCCACGACATCGCGACGGCGCGCACCGTCGCATCGACCGCCGGCGAGCCAGCCGGTAACGGAATCGAGGCGTATCTGGAATCATTTGGCCGCATCGCTGCCAGCATGGCGAGATGTCCGCCGCTCGACTGCCCTGCGATGCCGATCCGGTCGGGGCGGACCTTAAGATCCCGGGTACGCGCCTTCAACCAGCGGATGGCGTAATTGATGTCGATCAGAGTATTGGGATAGCCGTCGGCTGCGTGGCGGAAGTTCAACGACGCGACCACAAAGCCGTTCTTCGCCAGTGTCTGGTCGAGCCCCTGGGTACCGATCAGGTCCCCGCTATTCCAGGCACCGCCGTGGAGGTCGATTACCGCCGGAAATGGGCCGTCGCCGCTCGGCTTGTAGAGCCGTGCGATCAACGGTTTGTCGCCGTGGCGCAGATACTCGACATCTTCGGTCGTAAATTCATAATTCGGCATGTCACTCCCTTTCCGGGCTGCGTTCGTGCTGCCGGCTTCGGCGACTGGACGCCAACCGCTCCAGAACCCCCGAAGCTGACGGGCCAGCCTACTCGCTCCGGGTGAACTGCGAAAGACCGTAAGCGTAGCGCGTCGGCTAGCGCATGTTCCCGGTGTGGCCAAGCGAATAGCGGCCCGGCTGGGGCCAGACCGTCAGGCCATGCGGCTCCTGACCGACCGGGATGCTCTTGACCGCACCCGTCAGGGTGTCGATGTCGTAGACGGCGTTGTCGAAGCGCCCCGACAGCCACAGCTGCCTCCCGTCCGCAGTCACATTCCCCATATCAGGGCTGCCTCCCCCCGGGATGGGCCAGGTCTTATCGACCCTCCGGGATGCAAAATCGATCACCGCGATGCTGCCTCTGCCGTGCGGCGCCCCGCGGGTCGAATGCGAGCCGCGGTTGGCGACATAGAGCTTCGCCGCATCACGGCTCGGGTAGAGGCCATGCGTGCCGACCCCGGTCGGAATGAAGTCGATCTGGCTGAAGCGATCACCATCCACCAGGTAGACGCCGTCGGCATGCATATCGGCGACATAAAAGGTCGTGCCGTCGGGCGAGACCCTAATGTCCTGCGGCATGCCTCTCTTGCCGAGCCGCAAATAGCCGAGCACCTGGTGATTGACCAGATCGACCTTGACCAGACCGCCGCCGCGAAACTCGCAGGTAAAGATCGCATAACGTCCGTCGATCGAGAAATCGGCGTGGTTGATGCCGGAGCAGCCTGGGGCAGCAATCGACTGCTGCAGCGCCATCGTATGGGGGTCGCGAAAGTCGAGCCGCTTGCGACGCTCGGCGACGACGATCGCCGAATGGCCGTCCGGCGTAAAATAGAGGTTGTAGGGGTCGTCAACCGGAATGGCCTGGCCGGGTCGGGCGGTCTTCGGGTCGATCGGGGTCACGCTGCCGTATCTGCGCCGGCTGCCGTTGTTGGCCACCCACAAGGTCTTCAGATCCCACGACGGGACAACGTGCTGCGGACTGGCACCGACTGGGAAGCGATCCACCACGGCAAGGGTCGCCGGATCGATCACATAGACATTGTTCGACCTTCGGTTAGGCACATAGACACGCGCCGGCACGCCGGCTGCCGCTGGTTCCAGCCGCTCGGACGCGGCAGCGCTGTAGAGATTGCTCGGGTCCGGCACCGGCGGCATGCCGGGCACGGTGTCCACCGGACCGGTGCGGACCTCGCGCAGCAGTGCCGACCCCGATCGCGCTGTGCGAAGCGCTGATGCAGTCGCTGAGCACAGCGCACCCGCATTTTCGCCCACGCCGAATGAGGGCAAAGCGGCAATACCTACCCAGCCGCACAGCCCGAGCAACGGGACGAGCCAAAGGGCCGCACGGAACCAATGACCAAGGTGCTGGCGCACAACGACCTCCGAATACCTGGTCTCAATGCCGGGCCACGGCCTTTCTAACGGCGTCTACGGTCCGCGTCACGATCAGGTCCACACCGAGCTGTCCCAATTGGGGGTTAGAGCGCCTCGGGTCGCCGTGCGTGCCGTCGCCTGGCTGCAGTCGATTCGCGCGGACCAGACGCGGATCGACGGCGAACATCAGAGAGGTGTCGGCGAGACCGGCATGGGTGCCGACCTCCTCCTCGCTATACCCCTTGCTCTTCAAGAGCTGAGGGAATTCTGCCTCGCTGGCGCGGTAATACTCCTCGATGGCGTGAGCGCGGACGTCCGTCGCGGCCCATTCCCGATCGAGCCGAGCGGCGACCGCCTGTTCGTCTCGCTGGTAGCCGCCGTGATCGCCGAGAAAGACGACGTCGTGGAAACCGGCGAGCTTAAAGCTGCGCGCCGCCGACTCGAGAACTTTCTCGAAGGCCTCCTCCGGGACGGTAATCGTGCCGGGAAACCGCATGTGTTCTGTCGGCGGATTGACGCCGCCCTCCGGCACATAGGCGATGACCGGTGCGACAAGAGCGTTGCCCAAGGAACGCGCGATCTTTTCCGAAAGCAAATGCACGCGGCGGTTATGCTTCCCCAGCGCCATGTGCCCGCCGTTCTGCTCAGTCCCGCCGATCGGGACGATGATCGTCGTCTTGCCCGATTTGACGAGGTCTCGAAGCTCGGTCCACGTCAGCTCTTCGAGAAACACCGAATCGGGGGCCTGGGCGAGCGCACTCGACCCCGAGAAGAACAACACCCCGATGAGAAACAAGACTCTACCCATTCTGCCTCGGCTCTGCCGCCAAAGATCGATGATGCGCGCCCGATCATTCCTTGACCGGCCGGAAATCCCGATCCGCGCACGGAGAACCCGCCGGTGACTGGATTACGATCACGCGCTGCGGTAGTAGGTATTG
>Ga0318545_10000349_pt1 | contig 9520 bp, 10 predicted proteins | sample GRESIP168b4f26_FD_203667 | JGI IMG/M metagenome (GOLD analysis project Ga0318545, IMG submission 203667) | Tropical soil microbial communities from Luquillo Experimental Forest, Puerto Rico - GRE.SIPMG.168b4f26 | ecosystem: Environmental > Terrestrial > Soil > Tropical forest > Bulk soil... | reverse complement strand
CCCCAATTTCCGTGCATCAGCCGCGCGGGCCGCGGCGCGATTGCCGCTCGCGGCCCGGCATTGTATGGGGTGCGGGTGGGGCTGCCTGCGCCTGAGCGCATCGGGCCCGTAGCTCAATGGTTAGAGCCGACCGCTCATAACGGTCTGGTTGGAGGTTCGAGTCCTCCCGGGCCCACCATGCGTGTTTTCAGCTCTTGTTTTCGTTGGCTTTTTTGCGGTTTTTGACAGTCGGGCCCATAGTTTTTGACAGTTTTGTTCGCGCTTTGGCCATTGCTTCGCGCGCCAATGCCGCTTGTTTGACGGTGCGCGTGTAGTGCGCGATCTCGCTCAATGTCTTGTGTCCACCGAACGCAGCGATCTCGTGCGCGCTACAGCCGGCTTCCGCGAAGCGCGTCAAGCTCGCCTTACGCAAACCGTGCGCGCTAAAACCATGCAAGCCAGCTTCGTTGCAGGCGCCGCGGAACCAATTGGTGAAGCCAGCGGGCGAAAATGGCTTGCCGGACGCCGTCACCAGGAACGTCAAGTGCCTGCCCTTGCTCGGCATGGCGTGGATCGCCTCTTGCAGCTCGGGGAAGATCGGCAGATGCAACGATACGTCGGTCTTTTGCTGGCGTACGTGCAAGATCGGGCCATGCTCAGGATCGTCGCGGATATGCTGTGGCCCCATGCGCACAACGTCACCGCGCCGCTGTGCCGTGTTGAGAAAAAGCTCCATCGCAAGCCGAGCGCGCGTGCCGAGCGCATGGCGTTGACGAAACGCCGCGATCTGTTCCTCACCCCACGCCCGGAAACCTTCGCCCTTCCTCGGGACTTTGGCCTTGATGTCCGTCGTGGGGTTCTCGGCGATCCATTTGATCGACACCGCGAAGTCTAAGAGCGGTCGCAGGGCCCGCAGCCAGTTTCGTTTGGCAAAGGGTGGGCGGCCATCAAGGATTGCGAGCACATGTTCGCGCCTGAGCAACGCGACCCGCTTACTGCCATGCTCGTCGCGAAATTTTTGTAGGATCGCCCACATGGTGCGTCGCGTCTCGGTGGCGATCTCGTGCTTAAACTGCAAACTGTTCGCATAGAGCGCCACAAGGGTGGTAACTGTCCCTGGACCACTGCGCTTTGCACCGATGTCCGATGGGGGCGCGCTCGCAGCAATGGCGGATTGATATGCGTCCATGAATTCCGCGCTGCCCGGCAGCCCCGGTAATTTGATGCGCGCGCAGCCCGGCTTGCGGAAGTAGTAATACGGCTTCCCATGTGCCGTGAAAGCCTGGACAAAGCGCAACCTAATTTTCGTCATAGCGCAGCACCGTGTCCCATTCGTTTGGTCCTTTACCATCCTCGCCGGGCGGCTCAGCGCCGAGCGCGATTATGGTGATCTTGCCTGCCCTGTCGACTTCAACGCGCGCAATACCCACACCCGCCGCAGCCACGGCCCGGATCGCTCGGGTCACGTCTTGTTGGCGGAATGTGGAGGGCGCGCGGGCCATGGTCAGGAAGTCTGCTTATGCGAGGTCATCGAGGGAATCGCCCGGAGGGCCGAGCGCCGGCTTGTTGTGCCTGCGGTAGATGGTGATGGCGCCGGTCGAGCTCTGGATCGCGGCGGTGGCCTCGGTCAGCGCCACGACCGGCCGGCCCTGCAGAAGCCAGATCAGGCCAGTCTCGTCATAGCGAGATAGTCGGCTGTAGCTTGGGTGCGGCTTCGCCGGTGGTGTCTGGAGGCCGAACAGATCCCTAGCCGTCCAGCCAAGCGCCTCCGCCTGGTCGCCCCAGCGGGCGAGGAACGCGCGGGCATCGTCGACAGCGAGTTGCCAGCGGTTGACCGGGACGAGGTCAGGGCAGCCAGCCTCGAGAGCGGTCACGACCCAGCTGTAGCGGGCCGGAAAATTGGAGAAAGCCGTACCGTGCGCACTGTCAAAACTGCCAAAACTCTCATTTGCGGTTGCGCTCTGAGTGACATCAACCGCAGGGCTATGTTTTGTCAGTTTTGGCAGTGCTTCGACTGCTGCATTTTGCGATTTTAGAGCGCGGAGTTTCTCGAGGTAGAGGCCGGTCATGACGAGCCCCTCGAGGCCGGATTGATCCGGTACGACACCTTCGGCCGCCCCCATAACCGGTATTGCCACTTACTTGGGCGGCGAGATGGTCGAGGTCGACCAGGAGGTCGAGCCCCCGGCGAACATGATCGTGATCTGTCAGCTTCGACCAGCCAGGCCGGTGTACGTCGCGAGCCGTAAATCCGTCCTTGAGGGCGCCCCTACGGATGTGGGTCAGGATCGCCTCGGCGGCGATAATGTCGATCGTGTCCGTCGCGCCATAGATCCGCCGTGCATGCGTCTCGAGGTATTCGGCCACAGCGAGCGCGCGAAGCAGCGCCTCTCTTCCGACACCGCCCGTCTTGCCCTCGACGAGATGGTCGATCAGGGCCAGCGCAGGGACGAGCTTGCGGTACTTGGCAAGGTGCCCCTCGAGCGCAGGCGACAACGCATCGCCGCGCAGTCGCCGCTCGAGCCCGGCTCGCCACTCCAAGAACTCCGCCGCAGCCTCCTCGTCGAAGCGGACACATGGGATCTTGTCATGTGGGCCCTTCATGGCCCCCAACTCGAGCGCCCGCATCTCGCAGACCTTGGAGATCCGCTCGAATATTCCCCAGACCACATCTCGCTTCGCCGAATCCGGATATTCGTCCACATTCTTCCAGCCGGCCGGCTCGTCGGGCCACACCAACAGTCCGAAACGCTGGATCAACCCGTCGCCGCCGGCGCCATCCGCGTTTGCCCGGCGGACGTATTCAGCGATCTTCGACGGTTGGGTGTTGCCCAACACCCCGATGCAAACCGCATCGACATGGATGCGGCCGCGCGTGATGCGGTCGAAGGTATACGGCTGGGTACCCGACCAGCCGCTCAAGTAGAAGCCGCGCGCGACGCACTGTTCCTCGCGATCGAGATGCTTGAGCAGCGAGACGAGTTCGTCGCGTTCGACCAGGAGCCCGGCGGGGTTTGATACTAGCAATGCACCAAGCGCCTCGTAGCTCGAATCATTGGTGCGATATCGCACAGGTTTCGGTTCTTCTGGCCCGGCGCCGAGCCCTAGCGGATCTTCGGTTTGCGCCTCCTTGATCATGCCCTTGATCGAGGTCACGTCACCGAGCCTAACGACCTTCTCCGAAACCTTCTTCTTAAGCGCATCCTTGAGAACGCTCTCTTTGACCGACTTTTTCAGCTTAAACTCGGCGAGCGCGGCTTGATGGTCGACCAACGCGGCGGCGTGCGCCTTCGCGGCCTCGGCCTCGAGATGGTGAAGCGGCTTGAGGGCCTCCATCATCGCCGGCGACTTCAGCATGCCGGGTTTGCCGACGAAACCGCCCCAAACGTTCGGGACTTCTAACCAGTCCGTTTTCTGTTGAGGCTTGATACCAATGCGCCGTCCGATCAGCGCGCCCAGAGCAGTAAGGGTCGTGACCGCAACGTAGTCCGGTGGGCATTGTAGTCGCTCGGAGATGTCGCCTACCCATGGCCCGATCGATGGGGGCAAGAACTCGAGGCTGAAGTCGGCGACCTTGGCCAGCTTAGTGGGAATTTCCTTAGGCGCCGCCCACGCCGGTCCAGAAGACGCATTATCGCCGGGCATCGGCGGATCCGGCAGCGTGGCAGTGATCGCCTTGAGCTTCTCGGCAGTGCCGTCGGCAGCGAGCCAATCCGAGATGTCGCCCTTGTCGGGGCAGTCATCCCAATGCTTGCCGATATCGAGAACGCGGATCCGCTTGGCGATGCCGCGCAAGGACGCAACCACCTGCTCGCCATGCTCGCGCCCCTCGGCGTGATTGTCGGGGAGCACCACGACATCGGCGCCGCGTAGGTACCCCGAATATTCGGGGCGCCATTTCTTGATGCCGCCCGGATTCGTCGTCGCGGCGACGCCGATGGCGATGAGATTGTCGACATCCTTCTCGCCTTCGGGGATGTAGATCGCCTGCCCGGCGGCGACAGATTTCATGAGCTCGGGTAGCCGGTACGGGATGCGGCGCGTGCCCTGCAGATTCCAAGTCCAACCGCCATGACCGTTCGGTCGACGCTGGCGAAAGCCCTTCGGGTCAAAGCGCACGACCTGGAACAGGAGCTCACCGGCCTCGTCGCGGTAGTCGTAGGTCTTGACCATCTTGGGATCGGCGCGGCTGACGACCTGCGGGGACCCGAGCAAGCCCTCGCTCCGCAACCATGCGGCCGGCTGGTCGTATCCTTGCCGCCGGATTAGGTCGAATACCCCACCGCCGACATTGGCCTCGTGGTCAAACCAAGAGCCCTTCTTGAGGTCGATCGCCAGTGAGCCGCGACCGCCGTAGCGCCACTCATTGCCAAGCTTCTGGGCCGGCTCGCCGAGCAATCGGAGCGCGACCGGCTTCATGAGCGAGTTGAAGTCAATCCGCTGCGCGAAATTCATTGATTCCTCTATGTCGATAAAAAGGTGAGGCGGCGGTCATGGCGCACCGTCCACTAGGAGCCGGGCTATCTCTGCCCTTGCCTCGATTTGCGCTTCGGCGCGGCGCGCCTCGAAGTTGGCCAGGAGATAGTCGGGCACATATCGCCGGATCGCCTCCAGACAGAGGCGGCGCCCCGCCTCAGGGCGCACGACCAAGGCGTTGGCCTCGACTTTCCGGGCGCCGAACCGGGCCAGGTAGTCCTGCACGTAAGGCTTGAGGTGGTCGGAGTGCCCCGGATTGGCCAAGTCCTCGCCGGAAGAGGTCACCAGGTTCTCGGACCAGCTCAAGCCCTCGGCCTCGATGAAGTCGAAGTTGAGTCCGAACCGATCGACGATGAGGTTGTCCGGGAAGTAGCCAGTCGCGGCGGACATGCTCTCGATGTCCGAGATCACCGAGCCGGAGATGTCCAGGCCGCTAGGATCGTGGTCGCCGCAGTAGAGCAGGACGCCGGTCTTGCCCTCGTTTTCGCGCTCGAGGAAGCGTCGCATCGTGCCGGCTCGGCTGTTGAGGCATGTCCGACCGCGGATATTGATCAGTGGGATCGTGTAGCGCTTGCAGATGTCCGAGAAGAGGGACTTCAGGTCGATCTTCTCGACCCACATCTCGATGTAATATTCGCTATCGTCCCAAAGGCTCACCGGATTGTACTGGTGATGAACGTGATGGCGGACGTGCTCGATCCAGCCTCGGGCGAACTCTTCCGGGGTCTCGTCGTCGAGTTCCTCGACATGCTCGGCGGCGCGCGCCTCGTCGTCGGCGCAGACGTTGATCGGCAGATCGCCGGACTTGCGGCAAGCGACGAACAGCCTCTCGATGGTCGGGAAATCGGCCTTGGTCGCGCCATGCTCCTCGAGGATGTAACACCATCCGCGGGCGCTCACCTCGAAATCGAGGCTTGCTCTAATTTCCTCGATGAGCCGACAGAACTCCTTGACCTGTGCCTCGTAAGCATCCTGAGCCGCGGCCGACTGGCGACCGCGACTCCGCTTGGGAATAAGGATCTCAGGCTTGCGCGCGTCGGCTCGATCGTGTAGCGAGGTCATTGCAGACTTTCCCTAAGGCCCCGGTTCGCGCTGGGGCCTTTCCCTTTCGAGAATTGCTGTTATCGCGGGTCATCGAGGCCCGCGCCGTTTGCGGGACCACGGCAGATCACACCGCGGACTCAGCCGCGCCATCGCGCTCGGCGACGGCAGCCTCCGACTTCTCGGATGATCGCTCCAGCGCCCGCCGCAGCAGCAGGCGAATTGCTTCATTGCGGCTCGGAATTTTCGGCTGCGATCGGCGCCAATCCTCAACAAGCGCGAAGATCGGGCCCTCTAGCGGCAACCGGACGACAGCAGTCTGTTCGTGCATGAAGGCACCTCGTGTGCAGTGTTACGAGATGCAGTTTGTGGCACTGACGCGCCTACCGCGAAGGGGGACATTTGCGCGGCCGGGCGGCGGGTTTATTTGTCCCCTGGCGCGGCCCTGGCGCGCTGGATGGCCTTGGCCAGGGCCTCGTCCGAGAACATGTGTCTGGCCGGCACATGCTCCTGAAGCGCGCGCACTAGCGCCACAAACGGCGACGGCTCCCCGCTCGTCCCGACAATGCGCGCACCGTACGGCAGGTCGTGTCTCTGCACGATCTGCGTCAGCGCCTGTATCCACCACTCCCACGCCTCGCCGTCGCGATATCCCTCCGCGGCACTGAGGTCGTTGAGCGCGCAATCGCACGCAACCACCAGGGATGTCAGCACGCCCCGGAAGTGATCTCTGCGCCATCCGCCAGCCAAGCGCGGATCATTGAAGTGCCGTCGGATGAGGTGGTCCGTATAGGAATCCACAGACTGCTGCTGCTCCTGCTGCTCCTGCTGCTCCTGCTGCTCCTGTTGCTTTCTGGATAGTTCGTCCTGCTGCTCTCTGGATGGTTCGCCGGTTGAGGCAGGGAAGGGTTTGCTGTCGCGCATCACCTTCTCTAGATCGCCAACTTCCCGACGGATGCGCTCGATACGTTCCCGTACCGTCGCCTTAGGTGCGGCGGTGCGTTCGAAAATGCATTCCTTGAGATATAGTGTGGTGTCAGTGGTTATCTGCTGCCTCACCTTAGCATTGAGTTGCCGTCGATATGCGCGCTCGATCGCTTGCCACTGCTCATCGGTGAACGCGATTGTCGGAACATCGTCCGCGTGCGCGATCGGGATCGTGGACCGCGGCTTCGGCATGATGACTACCGCCTTACACCGCCCGATGTGATGTGACGGCGCGGGGCAGGCCGGACGGCGGTAGTGTCCGGCGACGGATCGCGACTCCGGCCCCGCGCCTTCCAGATTCTATAGCACGCCGATAGGGACTGACCCGGTACCGAAAAGAGGTTACAAAGTTTGTATAGGTCCGTATGCTGTCCTCGCAAGACGGCTGCGGAGGGCTTCATGAGTGCGCATTTCGGCAGATTTGTCGCCTATTACCGGGTCAGCACAGACAAGCAGGGGGAATCGGGCCTCGGCCTCGACGCTCAGCGCCAGGCCGTCATGAACTACCTCAATGGCGGTCCCTGGAAGCTGGTCGCGGAGCATACCGAGGTCGAGAGCGGCAAGCGCAATGCCCGCCCCGAACTCCAGAAGGCCCTGGCGGCCTGCCGGCGCCATAAGGCCAAACTCTGCATCGCCAAACTCGACCGCCTGTCCCGCAATCTGGCTTTCATCGCCACCCTGATGGATTCCGGCGTGGAGTTCGTCGCAACCGACAATCCGCACGCCAATAAACTCACCATCCACATCCTGGCCGCCGTCGCCGAACACGAGCGCGAGGCAATCAGCGAGCGCACCAAAGCCGCCCTAGCTGCCGCCAAGGCGCGTGGCAAGAAACTCGGCGGCCCCCGTCTGGCCGCAGCCCGGCGAGCGTCCATCAAAGCCCGTAGCGACGCCGCTGATGCGTTCGCCGCCAACGTCCGCCCCATCATCAAGGAAATCCAGGCCAGCGGAGTCAGCAGCCTCCGTGGAGTCGCACGGGCCCTAACGGCTCGCGGTGTGCCGACCGCTCGCGGTGGCTCTTGGAGCGACGTGCAGGTGGCCGCCGTCCTGCGGCGCTAGGGCGGGTACTCATAAATCGCGATTGTGGATGATGCCGCTCTTTGAGCGGCCTTTGTTTGTTGATGGTCTCGCGAGTGCCCTGCGCAGACCGCGCGCCGCCGCGGCCACCAAAAACGGGTTCGCGGTGGCGCAGTTGGCAGGCCACCCGTGCTTGGCTCCAACGAACAAATCTTTGGCGCAGATAAACAAGTCTCTAGACGTGGGCCGAGCGACTAAGAAGCGTTCGGGCCCTACGATCTCTCCATAGTTGGTGCAGAGCGGGCAGGGCCGAATAGCTTCTCACCCCGCTCTGCTTTTACTTGCCCCGGCCTTTAATGGCTGGGGCCTTTTTACGTCCATGGCAGCGACGAACAAATGTTTGGCGCAAAATAGCAAATCCCGCACGGGCGCCAACGCGACTAAAGAGCGATTAAACCCGGCAACGGCGCGAAAACAATGGCTCGCGCTTTGCAAAGACACCGATGAAATCCTTCGGCAATCTCATCCTGATGACGGTGATTTGCATCGTCATCTTCTGGATCTTCATGGCCATACGGCCGGCGAATGCCGGCATGCAAGGCAATATGCCGAAGCCAGTGCAGCCGCTGCCGAAATATCCACCTATTGTTTGCGTCGCCCCGAATTGGGCAATCACACCGTGCCGAGACAGGCAACCGCAAGTGCCACAGCCTGTATCTGACCATATGCCTTCGCTCGTCGGCGAGCGAGGACCAGAAATGTTCGTTCCTAATCAACCTGGTGTCGTCATTCCATTGCCTCGATCAGACCCAAGGAGAGATTTATCTGGTTTAAGGGGCATGATGGAAGGCATTGATAATTATATTAACTGGGGGCAACAAACCAATCTCCCCGGTTCACTTGCACCTGCTTCGCCGCAGCAAATGTTGCCAATTCCAACCGATGAGCAAATCCGGGCGGGATTACATGCACCCTTTGGTGGTCCGGCAAGTTTAGAGGATTTGTCACCCGCGCAACAGCATTCAAATTATTTGGCAGAGCAGTTTTATCCTACAAGTCAATTGCCAAATTTACGTATCAATCCGGAAGCTTGGGATCGTTTCTTGCGCGAACAGGTGCCGAGCAAACGTGTTGAATATCGAGAACCCCTAAGTGAAAAAGAACAAAAAAAACTGAGATGGGAAGAATATATGAAAAAGTACGAGAAAGACCCCAACAGAGCATAGAGCATAACCATGTGGCCCGACAACAGCGGCTATAGCGGCTGGTTTAACCCACAATATCTGAACACAACCACGAGAGCGGGGCGTATGTGCTGACGGCCAGTGGACGCGCCGTGCTCGCGGGAATCCTTGAACAAGCAGGGTTCACCATTGCGCCGAGATAAGTGCGCCGCACCTATCTGCCCCGCATCGTCGGCGACAAGGTCATGATGCCAGCCGATCTAAAGCGCCTTCATAAGTACATGCTCGATGTTGAACACATCGGCATTATCTCTGACGAGATGCGCAAGGTGGTCGAAGAGCTCTGGCCCGAGCTGGCACACAAGCTGCCGCCGAAGGAGCCGCAGGGCTAACCACTGTCGCGAAGCGGGAGGTTTCCGCCTAACGTTCCTGCCGCTCGCCCGATTGGCTCAAAATGAAGAACCTATTCTATCGCGAAGCGCTGCGCCTCGAACTCGCCGACATGAGCGAGGGGCCGGCGTGCGGGCGCTCAGGGGGCGAAGGCAGGCAGGCGGGATGAAACCGGCAGGGCCGGGCGGGTTCCATTTCACGACTACGGCATAGGGCCGTTTCCAATGTAGGTTGGGCGCCGACTTCATCCAAGTCGCCGCGCGGCTGAACCGTCGCAGTGGCTTCGTTCCTCGCTTGTTGCGATCGCCCATCCTTCGCGTCACATCGACATCCAGCTTGTGCGGTCCCATCTGGTCGAGCGCGGCTTGGGGGGAATGTCCGTGCGCGCATGGCGCAGCATCATCACCGCGTAGCGCGTGGCGCTCATAAGGTCGTCACCCTCCTTG
>Ga0318545_10000347_pt1 | contig 9527 bp, 5 predicted proteins | sample GRESIP168b4f26_FD_203667 | JGI IMG/M metagenome (GOLD analysis project Ga0318545, IMG submission 203667) | Tropical soil microbial communities from Luquillo Experimental Forest, Puerto Rico - GRE.SIPMG.168b4f26 | ecosystem: Environmental > Terrestrial > Soil > Tropical forest > Bulk soil | place... | reverse complement strand
CGCCTGTACAAGCTTGTTCTCCAGGCGATCGGAGACTTTCATGGTCTGAAAATGGCGAAGGTGGGAGTTTGCCAGTTGTCCGAATTGACGGCTCGGGCAGCGATTTCCAACACGGTGAAGCCCTTGGTGAGCTCGAAGCTGAATCGCAGCGGTCTGCCGGCACGAAGCGAAGAGCCGCTTGCGCCCAAGCTTATCCATTCGAGTGCCTGCGCTGTGCTGCCTTTGGGCCGAACGCGCCATTGAAATTGGTTAAGGTCGACGGAAGATCTAAAGACTGCAGCCACTAACTCGGTAACGGGTCGAGGCTTGGTGGGAGATACAGCGACCGGAACAAATATGAGCTTGCCGTCCTGTTCGACCCAGGCGACGACGCCGATGGCGTCCGGAGCAAGCCTTTCGGGCGTCAGGACTGCACTCATCGGCCAGGCGAGAGAACTCCCGGAAAAGACGGCCGCATCCATACGGTAGTACTTTTCCAACGGAAGAGCTCTGGCTTGGACGGAAACAGTTCTCGCCTTGCCGGCATCCAAGTCGCTGACGTCGGGAGACGTCACGTAGAGGACTTGATCGGATTGAAGGTCGTAATTCAGCGCGCCCGACGTCAGCGAAAAGAGTTCAACGCGGGCGCCGGAGACCGGCGACTGATAAAAGCCTTCGCATCGTACGTCGCCCGGACGAAGTTTGTAGCCGCTTGCTCCAGCAACGGGCTGAAGCGATGCACATTTCTGCTGATCCTGAGCGATTGCCTCCGGCGGAACCATCACCACGACGGCCAATATGATCCCCAAAATCGGGGTGCTCGCGGTGCTCATCAACTGCCCCCAGTCGTCAAGCAATACGCCAGGGCGGGGCCTGATCGCCGGATACAACCTATGGTTACTATAGCGATATTTGCCCCCCGATCAAGGCGGCTTTCCAGTAGACCAGGTGCATCCTATGCATCAGGAGAACCGACGACGCGGCAATTTTTCGCGAGGCAACGAAGTGATCGAGTAGCAGTGCAACTTGCTCCGCTTTTGGCACAAAGCGGACAAGCCGAGATCGTACTCGTTTGTCCGCTCTGAGCGGTAAGGCGGACATCGCGGCGTGATCCTGCTGCGTCTGCTTTTGACCCAAAGCGGACGCACCACAAGGCTTCACTCAGCGCTTGATGATGTTGGCTGCAACGATCCTTTGCCGGATGCTGAACACATTCGGGTCGTTCGGATCGATACTGACCTCGACCCAATGATGGTTGGGAGTGCCGAAAGTCTCAAGCCGGGTGAAGTTTTCAATGGAAGGAAGGATCGGCGCGCCCTGAACTCTCGCGGGGAGCGGCTTGTCAGTTCGGAAGAAGTGACTGTCGCCATGGACGAGGACGACAGGCTTTCCAAATGCAATAGTTTCCTTCTCAAGCAACATCCTAACGTCGGTGAAGCCGTTCGGGTCCTTTTCTGGCGATCCGGCCGTCGGGGGGTGTGCCGGAAAGATGTTGGCTTGCTGCAAGATCATAATCGCACGACTGTTGCTGGCTTTCGCGGTTTCGAAGCCCTGTTGCAGCCAAGCGAGGTTTGCCTTGTTGCGCTCGGCGTACTCAGCGTCGCCGTCCGGCGCGCGGCCGAGCCCGTTGTTACTACCGGTGATGTGCAGCGTTACGAACGTCACGCCGCCGAGAGTCCAACGGACGTTCTCGCGGTATTTCTGAAGAACGGGATCCGCACTCTCGCTTTGGTGAACCAAGGGCATCGTGTGCCGGCCGAGGCTCTGTTCGCCCGCAAAGAAGACTTTGCGCACATGGGCAAGCCGTTCCAACGGGTTGCCACCTTTAACCCCTTGTTGCTCGTGGCAGTCGGTCCATTCGTTGTCGCCTGGCGTATAGATAAAAGGGTGCGCCGAAGCGCTGAACTGCGCGAACCGACGAGCGACTAGGTCATCGGTGCAGGCGTATGGAGGCGACGACAAGTCGCCCACGTGAACCACAAACGCCAACTCGTTCTTGTTCAGGTCGTCGAGCACGTTCTGTAGCAGCGGCTCCTCGGCCGGGCGATAGCTAAGATCGCCGAGCAGGCCAAATGTGAGTGCCGGAGCCTGACTTAGTGCTGACGTCGATACCACAAGCATCGCGCCTACTGAGATTGTGCGAAAAGCTGACATTCTCGTCATAGATCACCTCTCTTTTCGACCGGAATTATCCGGGATAGCAGCCCCGTGAGGCAAGCTGCGCAATGTCCGCTTTAGGAGGCAAAGCGGACATTGCTAGGTGACGGGTGATGTCCGCTGCTGACCCGACTCGGACATGAGCGGATCACTTTTGCTGCGATGCACGGCCCTGACCTGCTATACTTAGCCCCTGATCCTTGGCCTTGAGGAAAGCCCATGAGGCGCCGCGAGTTCATCACGCTGCTCGGCGGCGCGGCGGCCGGCGCCGATGGTCCGGTTCGTCTTTAGCGGAACGCCGGACGGATCGGAAAGTTTCTTACTTCATTTCGCACAGGAGGAAGCCGTGAAGCGCAAGACTTTCCGTCTCATTGCTCTGTTGGCGAGCGTCCCGAGGATCCATGCTTTGTATTATTGTCCTCAGCTTTACAGGTATGACGGCGATAAGAGACTGGTCCCTTTGGAGGGTGAAGAGATTGGAAGATTGGTCGCAAAAGCGGTCCAGGATGGCGTCGTGGAAAAGCAGCCCTGGTATCCGCCTTCGGAAATGTTGCCATTGAAGCCTATCGTCGATGGAAAGATGGACATCGATTTTGACAGTATGGTCGTTGACGCCCCTGCTTCTAAATCGCCCGACTCGGTGCAATCTCGCAGTGCATGAGTATAAGTCCTCCGACTGGGTGGGCAGCCATTCCTCGGCCCCGCGCGAGGTCCAAACCGGTCAGCAGGGGCTCAACCGGCCACCCACCTGCTGACCGCGTTGCGGCAATGCGCATACGAGATTGGCCACCTCGGCACAATCGCCCTGGCAAAACGGTTATGCGGAGCGACTGATCGGTTCGATCCGGCGGGGCTCGGTGGCCACCATTGCGCTCCGGCTTCCTCGGAAATTGAAGTCGGGAATCGTTGAGGGGTGTGTGAGCTACCTCATACTCAAGCTTAGGATCTGATAATCCAATAGGATAAGATACATCCGCACGCTGGAGCGGAGGGCCGCACGATGGCGGCCTGCCACCGTGCGTGGCTAGGAGGTGTGCCAATGCCGTATCTGGCACCTCACTTCCACTATGACATGTTCATGAGCTACGCCCATGGTCATGTCCCCGGCGTCGACGATCCGCCGCTGCGACGCTGGTCGCAAGCCATGATCGATGGTCTCAAGGCCGATATCGGAAGCTTGTTTACCGAGTTCGATCAATTGACGATCTGGGACGATCGCAGCCTTGATCCGACCGCCGCGCTGACCGACGAACTCCGCGAGAAGATTGAAAGATCGTGTTTGCTGCTGATCGTGATGTCGCCACGCTACTTGGGCTCGGCGTGGTGCACCGATGAGCTTACGTGGTTCGCACGCGAGTTCGCCGAACGTCGTAAGGGGCCGGGTCGCGTCTTCATCGTGCGGGCGGTCTCGACCGATGCCAACAACTGGCCGAGTTGCCTTAAGGACGAGCGCGGCCATGCCGACCTGGGATTCCGTTTCCATCGCGAGACCGACCAGGAGAACGTCGAGCCCTACGGCTGGCCTGACCTGATCCACCGCAACGAGGACTTCTACCGTTCCCTCGCCGCGTTGCGCACCACCCTGGTGCGGCGGCTGCGCGAGATCAAGAAAAGCTATGATTTGCAAGCAGCACCGGTTGCAGCGACGACTGCCGCCGCAGCCCGGCGGCCGCCGCGGCTCTATCTGCACGCCCGACCCGAATACGAACCGTTGCGTGCGAACGTTTCGAATGAGCTGCGCGCGGCCGGTTGCACGGTGGTAACCCCGATTGCGCCGAAGACCGGCGGATCGCTGGCCGACTGGACGGAGGAGAGCCAGGCGCGCATCGAGGCGGCTCAACGTTGCGACGCCCTTACGCTGTTGCGGGGATCGGGCGACGCCGGCTTCGGCGACGAATTGTGTGACATCGCCATCGACGAGCGCGAACGCATCAACGCGGCGCGAGGAGCGCCGCTTGCTTGCGCGGTGCTTGACGCGTCGCGGGCGCCATTTCCGATGGCCGAGTTCGCCCGCCGCAATGGCATCGAGCTTTTCGATCTAAACGAGCCCGCGTGGCGGTCGTCGCTCAAGGCATGGGCGGACAGCTCGCGCGAAGTTGTTACCTGATGCAGACCCTAGAGCAGATCGTATCGGATGTGGCGGCTCCGGCGCTGCCGCGCCGGCCCTATCCCGGCCTGCGCCCGTTCACGCTCGACGAGGACTTGGTTTTCTTCGGACGCGAGCCGATGATTGACGACATTATCGGTCTCCTGGCTAAGCGCTGCCTGATCCTGGTGCATGGCAGCTCGGGATCGGGCAAATCCTCGCTGATCCTTGCCGGGGTCCTGCCCCGTCTCGCCCGCCAGCACCGCCGGCACGGTTGGCGCTGGCGCACGGCGAGCATGCGGCCGGGCGGCGGGCCGTTGTGGAACCTGGCCCGCGCACTCGCCGAACTGGAGGGCGGGACGCCGTCAGCCGCGCGCGTCAACGAGTTGCGCCTGAGCTTCGATCGGACGGGTGCCGATCTAACGCAAATTGTCACGCATCTGGCCGGCATGGAGCAAGAACGGCTGTGTCTCCTGGTCGATCAGTTCGAAGAACTGTTCCGCTACGCGCGTGAGACCAGCCGCGAGGAATCCCGCCTCTTCGTCGATCTCATCACGACCGTGCTGAAGCAGGACAGCGCGTCGCCGGTACGCGTGATCTTGACCATGCGGTCGGAATTTCTCGGGGAATGCGCGCGGCTGCCCGGCCTTGCCGCGGTCGTCAACACGGCCCAGTACCTGCTTCCGCGCATGGACACGGCGTCGATGCGACGGGCGATCCGCCGGCCGGCCGAGCTCTACGGCGGCAGCGTGACGATCGAGCTTGCGGATCGGCTGATCGCGGACGTCCAGGGCAGCCAGGATGAATTGCCGCTGATCCAGCACGGATTGATGCGAATGTGGGATCTGGCCGGCGAAGCTGCGCCGGGCAAGCAGGCACCGCGGCGGCTCGACCTGCCTCTCTACGAAGCGCATGGGCCGCTGGCGCGGCTGCTCGACCAGCACGCGGAGGCCGTCGCTCTCGCCGCGGCGCCGGACGAGTCCAGCCGCCGCGTGGTCGAGAATTTATTCCGCGCGCTGAGCGACATCAATGCCGACGGACATGCAATCCGGCGGCCGCAAACCGTGCAGAGCCTAATCGCCGTCACCGGCGCCGAGCGTGGGCGCCTCATATCGATTCTCGACGCGTTCCGGTCCGACGGGGTGTCCTTCCTGACGCCTTACGCCCCGGCGGGTCTTGACAACGAGACGATGATCGACGTCAGCCACGAGGCGCTGATCCGCTGCTGGAACAGTCTCGCGGCCGCGCCGGACGGCTGGCTGCATCGGGAGTTTCGCGATGGCTTGATCTGGCAGTCGCTGCTGTCGCAGGCCGAGATTTTCGAGAAGGATCCGAGAAAGGTTCTCGGCCCTGCGACGACAGAGGATCGCGAAAGGTGGTTCAAGGACCGCACGCCGGCCTGGAGCGAGCGTTACGGCGGCGGTTGGAGCCGCGTCGAGCAGCTCGTAACGGCGAGCCGATCGGCGGCCGACCGGCAGCGTCGACGTGACCGCCTCATGACCCGGACATTGAGCATTGTAACAGTGATTTTGCTGACGGCTTTGGCTGTTGCGGGCTTGCTATGGCAGGTAGCGGAAGAGCGGAAAACGAACGCAGACAAGATGAGATACGTAGCGGAAGAGCAGAGAAAGGTAGCGGAAGAGCAGAGAAAGGTAGCTGAAGAGCAGAGAAAGGTGGCGGAAGAGCAGGGGGGACAAGCAGATGACATCCTTTCAAGCGCCACGAACATCATTGTGCAATTGCAAACAAAAATGGATGACGACACCCTGAAAGAAGTTTTCACGATATTCTTGAGGGGTGCCGACCACGGGGATTCAAATTCGATGCGCAACCTCGGCGTGTCTTACAGGGACGCACTGGGCATAGCCCAGGACTATGTCAAGGCGCGCGAGTGGTACGAGAAGGCCGTCGCCAAGAACAACACGAGCGCCATGGTCGACCTTGGCCTGCTTTACGAGAACGGTCAGGGCGTGGCGCGGGACTACATCAGGGCGCGCGAGTGGTTTGAGAAGGCCGCTGAGAAGGGCGAGGGGATGGCCATGTTCAACCTCGGCCTGCTTTACGAGAACGGTCAGGGTGTAACGCAGGACTACATCAGGGCGCGCGAGTGGTACGAGAAGGCCGCTGAGAAGGGCGAGGAGATGGCCATGTTCAACCTCGGCCTGCTTTACGAGAACGGTCAGGGTGTAACGCAGGACTACATCAGGGCGCGCGAGTGGTTTGAGAAGGCCGCCGACCAGGACCACGCAAGCGCCATGTTCAACCTCGGCCTGCTTTACGCCAACGGTTGGGGCATGGCGCTGGACTACGTTAGGGCGCGCGAGTGGTACGAGAAGGCCGCCGCCAAGGACAACGCGAGCGCCATGTTCAACCTCGCCCTGCTTTACGAGAACGGTCAGAGTGTAACGCAAGACTACGCCAAGGCGCGCGAGTGGTACGAGAAGGCCGCCGCCAAGGACAACGCGATCGCCATGGTCAACCTCGGCGTGCTTTACGAGGACGGTCGGGGCATGGCGCAGGACTACGTTAGGGCGCGCGAGTGGTACGAAAAGGCTGCCGCCAAGGACAACGCGACCGCCGTGCGCAACCTCGGCCTGCTTTACGAGAACAATCAGGGCGTGGCGCAGGACTACGCCCAGGCGCGCCAGTGTCAACCTCGGCCTGGTTTAAGCCAAGGGTCAGGGCGTGACGCGGGACTACGCCCGGGCGCGCAAGTGGTACGAGAAGGCTGCCGCCAAGGACAATACGAGAAGGCCGCCGCCAAGGACAACGCGATCGCCATGTTCAACCTCGGCCTGCTTTACGCCAACGGTCGGGGCATGGCGCAGGACTACATCAGGGCGCGCGAGTGGTACGAGAAGGCCGCCGCCAAGGACTACACGAGCGCCATGGTCAACCTCGGCGTGCTTTACGCCAACGGTCAGGGCGTGACGCAAGACTACGCCAAGGCGCGCGAGTGGTACGAAAAGGCTGCCAAGGACAACGCGATCGCCATGCTCAACCTCGGCGTGCTTTACGTGAACGGTCAGGGTGTAACGCAGGACTACATCAGGGCGCGCGAGTGGTACGAGAAGGCCGCCGCCAAGGACAACGCGAGCGCCATGTTAGACCTGGGCTGGCTTTACGAGAACGGTCGGGGCGTGGCGCAGGACTACATCAGGGCGCGCGAGTGGTACGAGAAGGCCGCCGCCAACGGCTACGCGGAAGCAGCCAAGGCACAGCTAGAGAAATTGCCGATCAGGGAGGCAGTTGGGGCCGGACGCTATGCTGAAGCGCTGCAGCTGCAAGAGGCCTTGGCGGCCACGGCGGAGGCAGGAGAGAAAAAACGTAAGGGCAAGCCCGGCGGGGAGACGGCGGAGGCGCTCCTCCCTGTGGCATGGTACGCCCTGTTTGCACGAGAATTCAGGAAGGGGTTGGTCGTCGCCGGTCGCGCGCACGCGCTCCTTCCCGACAACCTCGCTATCGAAACCAACCGGGCACACGCACTCATGTTCCTGGGACGCGGAAAAGAATCTAAGGCGCTCTACCTTGCCTACAAGGGCAAGCCCCTCTCGGAACAGGATGCTAGGCTATGGGAGCACATCATCGCTGAGGACTTCGCGGCATTCCGCAAGGCGGGCTTGACGCACCCGATGATGGCCGACATCGAGAAGGAGTTGGGCGTCTCCCCCTGACTATCGGTAAGCCCTAGTTTCGCCGCTCCAAGCCCGGCGCGAAAGCTCTTTGCATGTGACGCCTTCGTGCGGGATTCCTAGCCCCGACCACCGTGCTGGCGATAGCGACGAGAGCGAACTGTGCATCGGTGAGGGCGAGCATGCGCCGCCCCAATCTAATAGCGCGGCCGTGACGCGTTCGCACATGCATTGCGGCTGAGCGCGAAGCGGCGGCCCGCAAGCAAGACGAACGCGCGCGTGTTTTTTGGTGAGGGCGCCGTCACCGAGAGAGTGACGAGTGCGCGGTTAGACACTCGGGGAAATTCCCCAATGAACACGTAGCGCCGTTAAGGGCGGGTAGACAATGCAAGCCGTTGATGCTGGACGAAAGCCGATCAATTGCTCAGTCTGAGCCTTTCCGCTTTTGACCCAGAGCGGACTTGAGTGGCCGCTTTTTGCTGCGATGCACGGCCCTGACCTGCTATACTTAGCCCCTGATCCTTGGCCTTGAGGAAAGCCCAAGAGGCGCCGCGAGTTCATCACGCTGCGTGGCGGCGCGGCGGCCGGCGCCGATGGTCCGGTTCGTCTTTAGCGGAACGCCGGACGGATCGGAAAGCTTTCTTACTTCATTTCGCACAGGAGGAAGCCGTGAAGCGCAAGACTTTCCGTCTCATTGCTCTGTTGGCGAGCGTCATCGCTGCTGGTCTGCCAACGACAGGTCTTTTCGCTACCAAGGGCGCGGCTCAATCGCCGCAGACGCAAGCCCGCGGCGTGCCGGTGTTCGAGGTCGATCCGGCGTGGCCGAGGCTGCCGCCGCAATTCAAGCTCGGAGATGCGTCGAGCTTCGCCATCGACGCGCAAGACAATGTCTGGCTCCTTCACCGTCCGCGCACGCTCAAGCCAGAAGACGCCGGGAAGGCGGCGCCCGCGATCGTCGTGTTCGATGCCGCCGGCAACTTCATCAAGGCTTGGGGTGGGGTGGGCAGCGGATATGACTGGCCCGAGCGCGAGCACGGCATCCATATCGACTACAAGGGCTTTGTGTGGTTGGGCGGGAACAATTGTCCGACCTCGGGCCTCGCCGGGCTCAAGCCGGTCGCCGATGACGCGTACTTGAAGTTCACGCCCGACGGCAAATTCGTGCTGCAGATCGGCAAAAGCAACCAAAGCAAGGGCGATGCCGACACGGTCAATGTGCACCGCGCCGCCGACGCCTGGGTCCATGCGCCAACCAACGAATTGTTCGTAGCCGACGGTTACGGCAATCACCGCGTCATCATCTTCGACGCGGACACCGGCGCGTTCAAGCGGATGTGGGGCGCCTTTGGCAAGCCGCCAGGCGGCGAGGACAGCTGTGCGATCGTTTCGCCGAAGACTTTTCCCGATCCCGAGGGCCCCGCGCATTTCAATGTCGCGCATGCGATCCGCGTGGCCAACGACGGGACGGTGTACCTAGCCGATCGGGAGAACCGGCGCGTCCAGATGTTCACCAACGACGGCAAGTTCATAAAGCAGCTGATCAGGACCGGGACGCCATTTGCACGGAATTTGGCGCTGTCCGCCGACTCGCAGCAGCAGTTCCTCTACGTCGGCGCCGACAAAGGTATTACCGTCGTCGATCGCAAGACGCTCGATGTCGTGGGCGCGATCCA
>Ga0318545_10000336_pt1 | contig 9602 bp, 11 predicted proteins | sample GRESIP168b4f26_FD_203667 | JGI IMG/M metagenome (GOLD analysis project Ga0318545, IMG submission 203667) | Tropical soil microbial communities from Luquillo Experimental Forest, Puerto Rico - GRE.SIPMG.168b4f26 | ecosystem: Environmental > Terrestrial > Soil > Tropical forest > Bulk soil... | reverse complement strand
AGCGGCATTGAAGGGATCGCAGGAGATCGGCTTCACGATCGTGTCCATTACATTGTCGCTGATCGCGGTGTTCATCCCGTTGTTTTTGATGGGCGGTTATGTCGGCAAGCTGTTCCAGGAATTCGCAATCACCGTGAGCGTTTCATTGCTGCTTTCGCTCATTATCTCGCTCACGCTCACTCCGATGATGTGCGCTCGCCTACTCAAAGCCGAAGCTAAACAGCACGGTTGGCTCTATCGGTTCTTCGAACGCGGCTTTGATGGTTTGCTCAACGCGTATGAGCACGGCCTCAAAATCGCTCTGCGCCACCGCCTGGTCACGCTGATGATCATGCTCGGGACCATCGTCCTTACCGGCTATCTCTATTTCATTATTCCGAAGGGCTTCTTTCCGCAGCAGGATACCGGGATGATTTTCGGCATCGCCGAGGCGGCGCAGGACATCTCCTATCCAGATATGGTTAAGCGCGTAGGAGCCATCATCGACACAGTGTTGAAGGATCCTTCCGTCGATTCCGTCGGCGCTTCAATCGGCGCCGGTGGCGGAACCACAACGCTGAATCAAGGTAGGGTGTTCATCGCGTTGAAACCGCGCGACCAACGCAAGGCCAATGCCGACCAGATAATCACACGGCTGCAGACCAAGCTCGCCGCGGCACCTGGCATCACGCTCTACATGCAGGCGGCGCAGGACATTACCGTCGGCGCCCGGCTGTCAAAGACACAGTATCAGTACGCGTTGGCGGACGCGGATTCGAACGAGCTTAATCATTGGTCGGCCTACTTTCTCGATAAGCTCAAAGGCATTCCTGGAATTACCGACGTCACCACCGACCAGGAGAACGCCGGGCCGCGGCTGAACGTGACGGTCAATCGAGAGGTGGCGTCGAGCTTCGGCATTCTGCCGGCAACCGTTGACAACACGCTGGATGATGCTTTCGGGCAACGCATTGTCTCGACTATGTACACCGCGCTCAATCAGTATCACGTCGTGCTGGAAGTCGACCCGCGCTTCCAATCGAGCCCGGACTCACTCAACAACATCTATGTGAGTTCTTCAGCAGGACAGGAGGTGCCGCTTCGGGCCGTGACCAACAGCTCGATTATGGCGGCGCCGATCGTGATCAACCATCAAGGCATGTTTCCTTCGACCACGATCTCATTCAATCTGGTGCCCGGCACGGCGCTCGGGGACGCCGTTGCCGCGATTCACCGCATCGAGCAGGAAAGCGGCAAGCCGGCATCGCTCACCACCTCATTCCAAGGCAATGCCAGCGCATTCCTATCGGCGCTGTCGGGCGAGGTGATCCTGATCGCAGCGGCGCTGGTGGTCATCTACATTATCCTTGGCGTTCTTTACGAGAGCGTCATCCATCCGATCACGATCCTCTCGACGTTGCCCTCGGCGGGTATCGGTGCGCTCCTGCTATTGATGGCGGTGCATGTCGATCTCAGCGTGATCGCCATGATCGGCATTATTCTGCTGATCGGCATCGTGAAGAAAAATGGTATCATGCTGGTCGATTTCGCGCTCGAGGTTGAGCGCACCGAAGGCCTTTCAGCGGAGAAGTCGATCTATCAGGCTTGTCTGCTGCGGTTCCGTCCCATTCTGATGACCACAATGGCGGCATTGCTTGGCGGTGTGCCGCTGATGCTCGGCACCGGAGCAGGATCGGAGATTCGCCAGCCGCTTGGCTACACCATCGTCGGTGGTTTGATTCTCTCGCAGCTTCTGACGCTGTTCACGACGCCTGTCGTCTACATCTATCTTGACCGATTGCAGGGCTTGCTGCGTCAATGGCGTGGGAGCATCCAGCCTGCCAAGGCGGTCGCATGAAGCCTTCGCCGGCGACCGGCCTGGACGCATCGCACTTGTTGAAGCGCTCACCCTGTGCGCTGCTGCGATGGGAACTGCTGTCGCGAGAGCGTCGCATGGATAAACTGACCTTTTGGAAGCGCCTTCGCGAGACATTCAGCGGTTATAGATCGCAATTGCGCTTCTCTTTGCGCATGACTGCTGCCGGCTTGTTGGCTCTGATAGTCGCGCAGAGCTTGGCCTTGCCGCTGCATGGATTGTGGGTGGTGCTCACGGCTGTCGTCGTGACCCAAATGAGCGTTGGCGGATCCCTTCGAGCGACGATTGAATACACTATTGGCACGCTTGGCGGAGCCGTTTACGCCGCCGCGATTGGCGTGCTTGTTCCTCATGCGGGCGCATTTGCGCAGGGCGGCGTTCTCGCCCTCACAATCGCTCCATTAGCGTTCGTGGCAGCGATCAACCCGAACTTTCGCGTTGCGCCATTTTCAGCTGTGCTGGTGCTACTGCTGTCCGGACAACTTGGCGAAGGTCCGATCGAGTCGGCATTCACTCGATTTCTGGAGGTCACGCTCGGCGGCGCAATCGCGATAATCATTTCGCTGCTGGTGTTCTCCCAACGAGCTCATAGCCTAGGAGCGGAGACGGCTGCGGAAATTTTGCGGCGTATGGCCAAGGGCTTTCCCGATTTATTGGCCGGCTTCACTCAACGGCGCGATGTCAACACAATGCGAGAGTTGCAAGATGACTTGGGCAGGTCGGTCATCGCTTTTCAGGAGATCGCGGCAGAGGCGAAACGCGAGCGCCTGGTCGCGCTGGGGTCTGAGCCCGATCCAGCGCCACTTTCGCGAACCTTGCTGCGGCTGCGGCATGATTTTGTCATTATCGGCCGCGCAGTAACGCCGTTTCCAAATGATATCGCGCAGCGGCTGGAGCCGCTACTCAGCTGCATCGGACAAAATGTCAGTGAATTTCTGGGCGGCAGCGCAACGGCGCTTATATTGCGCCGCGATTGCCCCTCGCTCCAGCCGGCGGAGGCGTCGCTGAACGCTTATGGCTTGGCGATTAACGCGCTTCGCAACGAGGGCCTGACGCGCGCTCTTTCCAACAGTGAAGTTGAACGCTTGTTCGCGCAGAGTTTCGCGCTCGAGCAGCTCCACAACAATTTAATCGATCTTGCCCGGTGTGTGCGGGAATGGGCTGGAGGCGTTGGAGCAAAAACCACGGCGTGAGTTTGTATTTGCCGGGATAGAGCGCATTTCTGCCTGCGTTCGTTGGTCGCGATTCGTCTCCAAATTCTTGTCAGCGAAGCTGCAAGTTAAAATCGAATTTAGCCAGCGTGCTTTGAATTTAATTGGCTGTTCGGTTCATCGCGAGCATTTTATCAATGCGGGATCCGCACTCTAGCGAGGGCGACGGCGCCGCCGGACGTGGTGCTGATACTCGGCCGCCGTTTTCTGAAGGAGGCAAAGATGCTGCGATTTCATAATATGCTGCCGGCGTCGGCGTTTGTCGCAGTGACCGGCACGGCTTTTTTTGCCTATGCGGGGCCCTGCACCACGCAAATAGCACAAGTCGAGGAACTGGGAGCGCTGCAATGAAGCTCGGCATCATCGGCACGGGGAACGTCGGAAACGCCATTGCGCTTGCGGCAGCTACGCGCGGCAGTGCGCGCGAGATCGTGCTCGTAAACCGCACTCGAAAGGTGGCGGAGGCCGTGGCGACCGATCTGCGTTATGGGATACCACTCGGTCCGCGGATCGATATTTCCGATGACGATTACGACGCGTTGAACGGTGCCGGCGTGGTGCTGGTCACGTCCGGCGTAAACGAAAAGACCGGTGGTGCAACTGACCGCAGCGATCCGCAAGGGCGACTGAGGCTTCTGGAAAAGAATGCCGCGATCTATCGGGATATAGTTCCAAGAATCGTAGCTACTGCGCCGCAAGCAGGGCTGGTCGCCGTTACGGATCCGCCTGATCCACTTGCCGACATTGCGCGAAACGTCGCCGGCCATAATCGCGTGCTCAGCACCGGCACCTTTCTGGACAGTTTACGGTTTCGTGTGCATCTCGGCGCCCACTTTGGTGTTGATCCCGTCAATGTCGAGGCGCAGGTTATCGGCGACCACGGCACATCGCAGGTGTTCCTGTGGTCATCCGCTCGTATTGCCGGCGTGCCCTTGGCGAGACTCTTGCAGGAACGCCGCGAAAGCCTGGCAGACCTGCGCGCGAAGGTCGAGAAAGATGTTCGCTACGCCAACATCACCATCATCGAAGGCCACGACGCGAGCCAGTACGGAATCGGTATCGTATCAGCCCGCATTGCTGAAATGGTGCTGCACGATGAGCGCAGCGTGGTCCCGATCGGCAGTTACCAACGAGAATTTGGCATCACACTGTCCTTGCCGAGTGTTGTTGGTCGCAGCGGCGTGACGATGACTTTGCCTCCCGATCTATCTGCCGAGGAAAGGAATGGATTACAGAGGAGCGCAGAGAACTTACGCAAAGCGCTAGAGCGCGTTAGATAGTCGTGGGTCCGGCACGAACGAATAACCGATGGCGTAACCGCTTGGCAGCGCCGATTTTGCCGCCCTCATCCGAGCTCCCGCCAGTCCAAATAAGCGCTCATTCCGGGACGCAGCTCCGGGACCTTGTCGCCAGGGTAGGCGCGTATTGAGAACGTCCGCAGGTCAAAGTCTCCGGTGGTGCGGGTGGCCCGCCAGCTTGAGTATTCGCCCTTCGCCGCGATCACTTTGACCTCTACGAGGATGCGCCGATCACTGAGCGCCGGAATGCGAACGCCGAAGCGATCACCGATCTTGAGCGTCTTGACCAGATCCTCGCGCAGATCGAAGTGGATCCACACGTCACTCAGATCGACCAATGTCACCAGTGGCACGCCAGGCGAAACGTATTCACCCAGTTCTACGTTGCGTTGGTAGACCTGGGAAGCCACCGGCGCGTAGATCACCATCTGATCGACAATTGATTGGGCGGTGCAGGAGGAGGTTCCGGCCGCCGAGAGCGCTAACGGGAACAGCACACACATGAGCATGAGTGTCGAAGAAGCGCGGAAGATCGTCGCGCCGCTCGCCTGGAGTCAGAATCTGACGACGCAGCCGCCAGCGCCGCCGGCGCGACGGTCGTCGACAAGCAGGCGCTGTTCCGCCAAGCCGATATCGTCACGATCCATCTTATCCTGAGCCGACGGACCGCCGGACTGGTCGGCGCCGCCGAGCTCGCTCTCATGAAGCCGACGGCGTGGCTGATCAATACGTCGCGGGGCCCGATTGTTGAAGAAGCGGCTCTGATAGAGGTGCTTGAGACACGCAGGATCGCCGGTGCCGCGATCGACGTGTTCGACGCTGAGCCCTTGCCCGCGGATCACCCGTTTCGGAAGGTGGACAACGTGCTGATGACGCCGCAGATCGGCTACGTCACAGAAGAGCTCTATCGCACCTTCTACGGCGACGCCGCCGCCAGTTATCGCGGCGTGGCTCAATGCCAATGCCCCCTAAACAGAGTGCCGCTGGGTGCGGGTCGCGCGCCTCAGCCTGATGTTACTCATCCAGGCTGGACCACCATGGAAGTGGGCTGAGCGCCGGTTATGCTTGAGGTACTTGGCCCAAACCGCACGAACTCCCGCGCGATATGATCAACAAACAGACGAATGCGAGGCGGGACCGGCTTGCCGGGCGCAAAGATGGCGTACAATTCCATCGGCGAACTCTGATATTCGGGCAAAAGATGAACAAGCCGGCCATTAGCCAGATCCTCCGAAACATCCCAAAACGCCTCCCAGGATATGCCTTCACCCGAAAGCGCCCACTCGTGCAGAACGGCTCCGTCTCCGCTGGAAAGGTTGCCTCGTACGCGTACCTCAAGGTCGCTGCCATCGCGCCTGAACCGCCACAGATCATCCAAGTGATGCCGCCGCGCGAGACGGAGACAACTATGCCGAAGGAGGTCGTCGGGTGACTGTGGCGTGCCGTGGCGTGTTAAATAAGACGGCGCCGCACACAAGACGCGAGTGGTCATCGCCATCTTGCGTGCCACCATCCCCGGATCGTTGGGAAGGCCGAACCGGAGAACGACATCGCAGCGTCCGCTTGGTTTTCCAACCCGGCATCAGAGAGCACAAGATGCGCTTCCAGTCCGGGATGCTGGGCCGTGAAGAGCGCCAGAATGGGACCCAGATGGCGGCGGCCGAAATCGGATGGCGCGCCAACTTTTAGCAGTCCGCGAGCAGCACCTCCTCGAGAGGCAACTTCTGCCTCAGCATCGCGGATCTGCTCGAGAATGGAACGACTGCGCTCGTAGAGCAGCAGACCTTCATCAGTGAGGCGAAAACGGCGTGAGGTGCGGTCTGCAAGGCGCACGCCCAACTTAGCTTCGAGCGCAGTCAAGCGGCGGCTTACGGCGGCGGGTGAGGACTGCAGGGCGACGGCGGCCGCTGAAATCCCGCCTGCGTCCACGATGGCGCGAAACAGCGCAAAATCAGAGATTGCATCCAATCGTCGCTCCTAACTGCGGGCTTGAGTGACTTTAGAACCTCCGATCCTGATCGGACTCGTACTCCCAGGGCAGACGATTTGCCCGGACTATTTGATCACTCCGATACCACGTTTCCGGACCCGCGGCCGATGCGTTACCTCCTGGACGAAAGCTGACGAACCTGCGCCAGCCGCGAGAAAGATGGCCCACAGATCGATTGCGGGCAACTCCCATTCTCAACCGTGCGTTTGCAATCTCGCGTGCGAGCATCCATTCCGTGGCGATGCCCGAGGAAGGCCGCATGTGCGCCCCTCGCTGGCGTGATCTCGCAAGCGCCCCTTAGCGTGACCACTACTTCCGTGCCGGCCCGTGGGTAGGGTCTAGCGCCCGTCTGGTGCCCGAGGCACCCGTCGCTTCCACTTGGCGCAAAGATCGCTTGCGCCGGTGATGCTTTCCGATCCCGAAAGTTTCGCACATTTTCATCGTCGGAAGCTGAGCTCACCCGCCAGACTGCGAACCGAGCTCGCCCTTGGACATCCTCCGCATCGGAGATGAAACGTGGAAAACGTGCTGCCCGACAAGTTCTCCGGCTCCATCATCGAAGATGAGGTGTCCGTGACCGATAAGGTTCTCGCCGCGATGCGTGGCGCAGCAAGCCCGCGGCTCCGTGAGGTGATGGCGGCTCTGGTCCGACATCTGCACGCATTCGCACGTGAGGTGCACCTGACGGAAGAAGAATTCGAAACCGGAATCGATTTTATCAATCGCATCGGCCAAGCCACTAATAACGCCAACAACGAGGGCATGTTGCTGTCCGACGTTCTCGGCTTCTCGACTCTCGTTTGCCTGCTCAACAATGGCCGCAACGGAGCAACCGAAACTGCTTCGGCGCTTCTCGGCCCATTCTGGCGAATGAATTCGCCCCGTACCCCGAACGGTGCATCGATCGTCCGCTCACCGACGCCGGGTCCTGCTCTGTTTGTGGAGTGCTCGATCCACGACCCGCAGGGCCGACCGATGGCTGGCGCGGAGGTCGACGCCTGGCAGGCTTCGCCCGTCGGGCTGTACGAGAATCAAGACCCCAACCAGGCGGACATGAACCTCAGGGGAAAGTTCACAACGGATGCCGAAGGAAAATTCTTCTTCAGGTCGGTGAAGCCCGCAGGGTATCCGGTCCCAACCGACGGTCCAGGTGGCGAACTCCTTCGCGCGCAGAACCGGCATCCCTATCGGCCCGCGCACCTGCATTTCCTCGCCTACAAGCCAGGCTACAAGACGCTCATCACGCAAGTCTTCGTCGACAATGACGAGCATCTGCAGAGCGACGTGGTCTTCGGCGTTACGCAACATCTCATCGGCAACTACCAGCGCCACGATGAACCCCGTGCCGACCACGACCCTCCCTGGTACTCGCTCCGATACACATTCGTGATGGAGCCCGGCGCAGCGAAGCTGCCACAGCCGCCGATCAAGTGAAGACGATCGGATCGACCATGAGCTACTCGAAAACACTCGTATCCAAGATGGCCCTGATATTTGGGGGCTCAGGCGGAATTGGTGCAGCGGCGAGCCGCTTGCTCGCTGAGGCCGGCGCGCGAGTGGCGGTCACATATCGGCCGGAGGGGCAGGGGCAAGCAATCGCCGCAGATCTAGTCCGTACTCTGCCGGGGGATAAGCATTTGGCCTTGGCCGCGGACGTTTCGTCTACCGCGTCATTGGTAGCTTTGCGCGACGCCGTCACCCAAAAATTCGGCCGTCTGCACATCCTGATCAACGCTGCCGGCTTCACCAAACCGGTGCCGCACGCCGATCTAGATGCGCTCGACGATGATCTAATCGATCGGATGTTTCAGGTGAATTGGAGGGGCCAGTTCGCCACCATTCGAACGTTTGCTCCGCTGTTGAAAGCATCCGGCGATGGCCTGATTGTTTCCATTTCTTCCATAGCTGCGCTCACTGGGGTTGGTTCCTCCATCGCTTATTGCGCAGCGAAGGCGGGCATCGATGTAATGACGAAGTCGCTGGCGCGGGTTCTCGCGCCCGAAGTTCGTGTCCTTGCCGTTTCCCCGGGCGTCGTCGATACGGCCTTCGTTCCCGGTCGCAGTGCCAACTTCAATGAAAGAGTCGCCGCCGCAACGCCACTCAAGCGGATCGGGCGCCCCGAGGACATCGCCACCGCGATCCTCGCCTGTGCGACCCAACTGACATTCTCTACCGGCACCACCATCGTCGTCGATGGCGGTCGAGCACTCTAAAGCGGAGCAGAAACCATGCGCGCACCGAGACAAAAGGTCTTCATTACTTGTGCGGTGACAGGCAATCTCACCACCCCCGAACAGACGCCACATCTTCCCAAATCGCCCGAGGAGATTGCCGAGGCGGGACTCGGCGCCGCAGAGGCCGGCGCCGCCGTCGTCCACATCCACGTCCGTGAGCCGAAGACCGGCAAACCGTCGATGGAGCTCTCGTACTACCGAGAGGTGGTCGAGCGGATCCGGGCGAAGAACTCGCAGCTCATCCTAAATATCACGACCGGGCCGGGCGGGCGCTTTGTCCCTTCTGAAGATGATCCCAAAGTTGCTGCTCCCGGCTCAACGCTGATGAATCCAGAGAAGCGGGTGGAGCACATCGCGATCTTAAAACCGGAAATCTGCACCCTCGATCTCAACACGATGAATTCCGGCGGGCAGGTCGTCATCAACACCCCCGCCAACGTGCGGCGCATGGCGAATATCATTCGCGAGGCTGGGGTCAAACCGGAGATCGAGCTGTTCGATTCAGGCGACATTGCGCTCATGCTCGATATGTTGAAAGACAGTAGTCTGACCGGTCCGCTACTGACCTCCTTGGTGCTCGGCGTCCGCTACGGATTCCAACCCTCGCCTGAAACGGTCATCTACGCTCGGAACATGCTGCCCGCCGATGCCCAGTTTACCGCGATCGGCATTGGGCGCTGGGCGTTCCCGACAGTGGCGCAATCCTATCTCGCGGGCGGCCACGCGCGGATTGGCATCGAAGACTCGGTTTATCTCGCCAAAGGCGTTCTGGCCGAAACGAATGCCAGCATGGTCGAAAAGGCGCGACGCATTTTAGAGGAGCTCGGCGCGCAGATCATGACGCCAAGCGAAGCACGGGCTGAGCTCGGTCTTGCAACTAGACCGAGGGGCGCGCGCAGCGCTGCTTGAGAAAACTTTCTTTGAAAAGGACCCGGCTATGAACCTCGCGCCTCACGTCCTGGAAAGCATCACGACCAATGCATTACGCGTCGGCAGCGCTGCGCCCCCCGGCGA
>Ga0318545_10000327_pt1 | contig 9688 bp, 8 predicted proteins | sample GRESIP168b4f26_FD_203667 | JGI IMG/M metagenome (GOLD analysis project Ga0318545, IMG submission 203667) | Tropical soil microbial communities from Luquillo Experimental Forest, Puerto Rico - GRE.SIPMG.168b4f26 | ecosystem: Environmental > Terrestrial > Soil > Tropical forest > Bulk soil | place... | reverse complement strand
GAGAAACATCATGCTGCCGGGGATACGCTGCAGCACGTAGGAGAAATCTTCGGCGCCCATGATCGGTGCCGGGCGGTCGATATAGTTCTCGGGGCCCAGAAGTTCCGTCGCCACGTCCCGGGCGAAATCGACAAAGCCGGGGTCGTTGACGGTGACCGGGTAGCCCCGCCTGATCACCACATCCGCCTCGCACAGATGGGCTGCGGCGACGTTGTTCGCGATCCGACGGATGCCCTCGTGAGCGCGCTCGCGCGCCGCTTCGGAGGTTGCACGCAACGTCCCCAGCATCTCGGCGGTCTCGGGAATGACGTTGTAGGTCGTGCCCGCGGTCACCTTTGTGCAGGTCAAGACGACCGGGTCGAAAATGTCGATCCGGCGCGTGACGAGTGCTTGCAAGGCCTGGCCGATCTCGAACGCGACCGCGATCGGGTCGACCGCATCGTGCGGCATCGAGGCATGGCCGCCGCGCCCCTTGATCGTGATCGCCCAAGTGTCGGCCGAAGCCATCATCGGGCCGGGCTTGCCGAGAATGGCGCCGGCTTTAATGCCGGGCCAGATGTGCAAGGCGAAGGCGGCGTCAGGCTTGGGGTCGGCGTCGATGAGTCCGTCCTGGAGCATCAGCCGGGCGCCGCCGTGCCCCTCCTCGCCCGGCTGAAACATGAATTTGACCGTGCCGGCCAATTCGTCCCGGTGGCGGTGCAATAGGTGTGCCGCCTGGACAAGCATCGCGGTATGCGCGTCATGGCCGCAGGCGTGCATGCGGCCGGGGTACTCGCTGGCGAAATCGAGCCCGGTCTCCTCCGGCATCGGCAGCGCGTCCATGTCGCCACGCAGCAGGATCGTGCGGCCAGGCTTCATGCCGTTCAATGTGACGATGAGGCCGGAGGTCGACGGCCCCCGGGCGATTTCGACGTCGAGACCCTCCAGTCCATCGAGCACCGCGCCGGTGGTCAACGGCAGATCGAGCCCCAGCTCCGGCTTGGCGTGAATACGTCGTCGCAGCGCGATGGCGGCGGGCAACAAACCGCGCGCCTCCTCGAGGAAACTGTGCAAGTCGGACATGCTCGGCACTCTCCGCGTGGCGATCACCGGGTCGAAGGTTCGATTTTACGGCAGATTGCCCGGCATTGCGATCACCGGCTCCTAGAGAAAGTCGCGGACGCGTTCGAGCTCTTCTAGCGTGGCGGCAGGAGAGACGACGAGGACCTCGTCGAAGCCGATCCGCTCCAGCCGCTTCAGCCGCTGCCGCGCCTCATCAGGCGAGCAGACGAGCGACACTTTCGCACGTTCGGCAAGGCTCCCCGGTTCCGGCGGGTTGGTCAGATCGACCACGACGTTGGCGAGAACGGCGTTATCGCCCCCGGCCTCGCGGTAAAGCCGCATACCATTTTCGAGATCCTCCCAGCTGCTGTAGAGGCCGGAAGCGATCCATCCCTGGCACTGCCTCGCGGCATAGGTGATCCACCGCGGGTTGCGCCAAGCGCCGAGCATCACCGGCGGCCCACCTTCGTATCCCGGCCAGGGTGAGAGCACGCCGCCGTTGATCGAGTCGCCGCGCCAGGCGCGGCGCATGATCTCGAGCGAGCCCATCAGGGTGCGGAAGCGCTGATCGTAGTCGGCGCCGAGGAGGTCGAAATCGGCTCGCGTCGAACCACTCCCCACGCCGAGGCGCAGCCGGCCCCCTGACAGCACCTGGACTGACTGTGCGCGGTGAGCGAGCTCGATCGGATGGCGCAACGAAACCTGCAGCACCGCGGTACCGAGCTCGACGCGCCTGGTTGCGGCGGAGAGCGCGCCAAGGACGACGAGCGGGTCGAGCGTCGGCCGCCCGCGGCCGAGCGAATCCGTTACCCAGATTCCGGGAAACCCCCTCTTTTCGATCCGGCGCGCGTAATCAACGATGCGCTCGAGCGGCCGGTCGCGCGGCTCGCTACCGGACCGCAAAAAATTTACGATGCTCAACCGCATAGCCGCTCAGCCTTCGCAACGCCCACGAACACCTCCGCTTCTTGACCCGATTACCGGCCAACAATGCATCACATGCCGAGCCTCGCCAACCCCGATGGGTTCTCATCGGCGCCCGAGGAAACACTCGATCGCCCGCGCCGCAGCATCTGTTACGGGAACGAAACAGGCGAGGTGCCCGAGGAAACCTGGTCCGTTTGCGGCAATTGTGCAGTCAGCCATTGCTCTTGGGTTAGAATGACCGGCTGACCGGCTGACCGGCTGTTTTGCCGCTCGCAGATGGACGGTCGCTCCCGTTATGGAGATTGCCATTAACCTACTGTCGATTTCCACCCGCAGAAAACTTGCTTCCATCCTGTTGGCGGTGGTGATTTTCGCGGTGCTCGCCGGCTTAACGACTCGCGCCAACGGACGCCCTGGGGTCTTCGGTGTGCTCAATGCCATTCTCCTCGGCACGAGCGTCGGGTTGTTCGAACAATTTTATGTGCAGAGTCCGCACGGCCGATGGATACGCAGCATTCACCCGCTGCGCGCGATTATGATTTACACGGCCGTGGTAGTAACGATGTTCTTCGCCGTTATCAATATAACTCATCTTATACTATGGCCACTCTATCAACTCCCGGTACCGTATTCGAGACTGCCGGTCGTGCTGCCGGTGGTAATAGCGTTTTCGGTCGTCGGCATCGTCGTGATGCGAACCGTTCATTTCATTGGTATCGAGACCCTGTTTCACTTGACCATCGGCACCTATCATCGGCCGGTGGTGGCAGAAAAGGTGCTGGTGTTTCTCGACATCAACAATTCCACCGGGCTTGCCGAGCAACTCGGTGCGGTCAAAACCAAGTCGCTGGTCGGAAAATTTCTTTTTGACATCTCGAAGCCGATCACCGACCACGGCGGCGAAATCTATCTGTACAAGGGCGATGGTTTGATTGCGCTGTGGGATTGGCAGGAGGCAATTCGAGACAACAAGATTTTACGGGCGCTCGACGCGGTGTTCGCGACGATCGAGAGAGAGCAACCGGAATATCTGGAGCAGTTTGGGGTGGTTCCATCCTTTCGGGTCGGGGTTCACGGCGGCGAGGTCGTGGTCAGCGAGCAAGGGGACACCAAGCGAGCCATCGGAGTGTACGGGAGTACGATCAACATTGCGGCGCGAATGGAGGATGCGGCAAAGGCGCACAATGTTGCATGCGCGATTTCCGGTGATGTGGTCGAGGCCCTCCACGACGACGACAATCGGTTGTCTCTGATCGGTCACGAGAAAGTCAGAGGAATTAGCGCCGAGATCCCGATTTTTGAGTACCTTGTCGCCGGCAAAGCTTGCGCCAGGGCTGTTCGGCTACACCTTGATTTGACGCAACGCACGGCAGGTTTGCGCAATTCGTAGTTAATTTACTCCATAGGGAATTGCAATTCAGGTAGAATCAGGGCATTCTCTTCATGGCATCGTTTTGTCCCCCAACGATGCGGATCGGCCCGCCGGACCGGCACACCGGCGGGCCGCAGAAGCCCCGGTCTCCCCCGACCGGGGCTTTCTGCTTCTGCCGCGTCGCTGACCCTGCCAACGGCGTAGCGGAGGGCAGGGAGTCGGCATGAAATCGCGGCGTTATTGCCTTCGAACTCGGTACGGCTCGTCATAAATTGCGGTGTGGATTATCCCGCCTTCCCGAACATATCCGCGATACATGCCCTCGGTGTTAAAGGGCAAGCTCAGCACACCGGCGCGATCGACCGCGACGACGCCGCCCGAGCCCCCGAGCGTGCCAAGCTCACCGATGACTGCCGGCGCGGCGCGGTCGAGGGCTTGGCCGGCGTGGCGCAGGCGGGCGGCGATCTCGAACCCGACGCCATAGCGGATGAAAAATTCCCCATGGCCGGTCGCCGATACGGCGCAGGTCGCGTTGTCCGCATACGCCCCGGCGCCGACGATCGCGCTGTCGCCGACCCGGCCCGGCGCCTTGCCCGTCCTTCCGCCGGTCGAGGTAGCAGCCGCCAAATTGCCGTGGCGATCGCACGCGACGGCGCCGACGGTGCCGCCGCCGCCAGCTTCGTCGTCGCGATGTTCGAGTGCCTGCTGCAGTTCGCACCAGCGTTGCTCGGTGTAAAAATAATTCGGCTCGCAAAAGGCGACGCCCGCTTCCCGACAAAAGGCCAGCGCCCCCTCACCGATCATCAGCACGTGGCGCGAGCACTCCATCACCGCCCGCGCTGCTAATACCGGATTGCGCGGCCCTAAGATGCCGGCCACCGCTCCGGCCCGGTGCGTGACCCCCTCCATCACGCAGGCATCCATTTCCTGGGTTCCGGCGGCACTGAAGACGCTGCCGCGGCCGGCATTGAACAACGGATCGTCTTCGAGCGCGACAACGGCGCTGGTGACGCCATCGAGCGCATCGCCGCCGCTGGCGAGAACCTCGCGTCCTACCGCGAGGGCGCGTTGCAAACCCTCATGGTACGACGCTGCGCGGGAGGCGGCTGGCCCATATCGAGGGATCGTGCCAGCGCCGCCGTGGACGGCGAGAACGAAGGATGCTTTGGTTGCGGCCATCGGCGTCCAGTCCGGACTAATTGGGCTTACCCTATTGGAACGATGATGCGCTCCTACTCGCAAGTCCTCGCTCGGCTTGGGGCACGATGACCGCGCGCCAAAGGTTGCGCATCCTACTGGTCGGGCTCGGGACGTCGGTCGTTCCGCTCGACACGGCGGTGAACATCGCCTTTCCCTCGATTACCGGAAACTTCGGTTTGCCGATCACGATGATCCAGTGGGTCGTCATCAGCTACGTCCTTACTTACTCGAGCCTGATGCTCGCCTTCGGTCGGGCGGGTGACATCTGGAGCCACGGCCGGATGTTCCGCATCGGGCTGTTGTGGAGCGGGGTTGCTTTCCTGCTCTGCGCCACTGCCTCGAGCTACGGCTGGCTCCTGTTCTGCCGCTTTCTGCAGGGCATCGGAGCCTCATTGATCGTCAGCTGCGCGCCGGCTCTGGTCACCGGGCTGTTTCCCGAATACAGGCGCAGCCGGGCCGTGGGCGTGTTTACTGCGATATACGCGCTCGGCTCCGCAGCGGGGCCGCTGATTGGCGGCATGCTGGTTCAAATCTGGGGCTGGCCGGCGGTATTCTGGTTTCGCGCCCCGATCGCCATCACAGCGTTGTTGTTCCTCGAAGGGCTGCCAGCGGCGCCTCGATCCGAGGTCCGAGAAGCGGTCGATCTGGTCGGCGCTTCTCTCTTGGCGTTGAGCATCAGCACGCTTCTGCTCACTCTCAATCAGCTTCGAGACCTGACGCAGCAGATGCTCCTGCCGCTTGCGCTCTCGGCGATCGCCGTTGCCAGCGTGATCGGGTTCATCCGCTGGGAGGATCGCGTCGCGCAACCGATCGTCAATCTCGCGCTCTTCCGAACCGGAAGCTTCGCCGCGGTAAATTTTGCCAGCGTGTTGGTTTACCTGAGCAGTTTTGCCGTTCTGTTGTTCGGACCCTATTATCTCGTACGTTCCATCGACCTCTCGCCGGCAATCGCGGGCGCGCTTCTCGGCACGTCGTTTGTCGGAAGCATCCTCGCATCGCCGCTGGCCGCGCGGGCAATCGAGCGCCTCCCGCCGCGCCGCATAGCCGCGTTCGGCGCCGTGCTCAGCGGGTTCGGACTGATGGCGATCGGGTATTCGAACCTCGGCGCATCTTGGCAAATTCTTGCAATCACGAGTGCACTCGTTCTGCAAGGAATTGGCGTGGGTCTATTCCAGGTCGCCTATATGGACATCGTGATGCGGACGCTGCCGCGGCAGCATCGCGGGGTCGCCGGCAGCATAGCGATGCTGAGCCGATCGCTCGGCGTCGTCAGCGGCGCGACGCTTTTGACCCTTGCCTTCAACGCGATCGGCGCCTTTGACCTCGCTGCCGGGCAAACGCCGGCCGCAAGGTTTTTGTCGAGCTTCAGTCTTACATTCTCGGCTGCCGGTATCGCCTCCGTGCTCGGAGGTCTACTCGTGCTGGCAAAACCGGGCCGTAGATAACCTCGCTCGCCAGCTTAGCCCGGATCCTCGAGGGTGAAGCCGACTTTGAGAACGACCTGATAGGATGCGATTTTACCCGACTCCACCTGCCCCCGGGTCTGTAAGACTTCGAACCAGCTGACTTGCCGCAAAGTGCGGGAAGCCCGGCCGACCGCGCTTGCAATCGCGTCCTCGATGCTCGTCTGCGAGGAGCCTGCGACTTCAATAATACGGTAAACATGATCGGGCATCGGCGTCCTCCTTGTCAGCCGCCGCGGGAAAAGGGGTGGGTTAGTGCGGCGGAATGCGGGTAGCAGGTATTTCGTGCTGACCGATGCAGAATTAAAGATATCGACCTCTGCCTTTGCGACCCTCACCACGGTCAGATTCCCGGGGCCGATGCCGAGACTGACACGGGCGCCGTGGTCTTCTGCTCCGAATGCCGGCTTTGCGCCTTCCCACGTCGGAATAGCTCGGTGGTTGGGTCCGCCGGCATTTCGCTGATTACCGGCCTGAGGCTGAGTGCCGAGTTCCCGCGCCACACCGTGATAGCCGCCATCTGGCCGATCGGCATCTCGGCGATCATCAGCGGCAGGTCGTGCATTCGCCTGATGTCTTGTCCGTTGGCTGACAGAACGATATCGCCTTGGGCGAACCCTGCCGCTGCGGCGGGACTGCCTGCGCCAACCTCTGCGACCAGTGCCCCCGTGACCCTGGGAAGCCCGAGACTTTGGGCGATCTCCGGCGTCACTTCCCGGATCTGTACACCGAGCCAGCCTCGGGCCACCCTCCCATATGTCTTTAATTGCTCCACGACCGGTTTGGCTCGGTTCGCCGGGATCGCGAAGCCGATGCCGACGGAGCCGCCGTTTGGCGAGTAGATCGCGGTGTTAACGCCGATGACATCACCGCGCAGGTCAAAGGTCGGTCCACCGGAATTACCCCGGTTCATCGCGGCGTCAATCTGGAGAAAGTCGTCGTAGGGGCCGGTGTGAAGATCGCGCCCGCGCCCGGAAATGATCCCGCTGCTGACGGTATTGTCTAGCCCAAAGGGATTGCCGATCGCGAGCACCCAGTCTCCCACGCGGGTGGTGTCGCTGTCGCCCCAGTGCACAAATGACAACGGTCGCGGTGCATCGACCTTCAGCAATGCAAGATCGGTCAGAGGATCGCGACCCACGATCCGAGCGGGGTATTCGGTCGTGTCTGAGACGACGACGCTCACCCTTTCGGCATCTTCCAGGACATGATTATCGGTTACGACGTAGCCGCTCGGATCGACGATAAAGCCTGATCCCAACGCCACGCTGGCCACTTTCGGAGCAGAGGTGCCGCCACGATCGCGCGAGTCCGGGAAGCGGCGCAGAAGCTCCTCGAGTATTGATGGGGGGATGCCACGCAGCGCCACCCGATCCTCGTTGCGGCCGGACTGCGATCCCTGCGGGTCCGCGGCCGCCTTGCTCACCCTCTGAATTGCCGAGACGTTGACGACTGCCGGCATAACCTCTTGTACAACCGGCGCAAAGCTCGGCACCGGCACTCCGGCGCCGCCGCTCGCCGAATACGGACTACCGCCCTGAGTGCAACCCATAGCCGCGACCGCGAGGCCAAGCGACAGGGCCGCAAATCCTGTTCGGTAGGGTCGGCGCAAGCTCGAGGCCAGCATCGGAAAGACTTTCATGGCGACGGCAGGCGACCGTTCAAGGGGGGCGCCATCCCGACCTGTGCGTCGTGCATGATGCCCTCCTTTGCCTAACGGGTCCTGAACAAATCCGAAGCGGGTTTTCACCCGGTCGAGCACTCTCGGTGCCCGATCCGCCGCCGCTCATCTCGTTATATGGCGTCGGGTGGCGAGGTTGCGACCAAGCCGAGGTGTGGGCGGGACCTTGCATGGTCATCTTGACCTTCGAGGCCGTCAAATCTCGGCAAATGCTTGAGAGGGTTAACCCGCCTCCAAAGAATTCGGCCGTCTCCCGAAATACGCGACCCATTGCTTATCTGATGAACCAAGAAACGAATTCCGCCACAACTGACTGCTGTCTTGAAATGGTTAAAATCTAACCCAATCTATTTTACGCAGCTTTCGCTCACCGATGATGCTGCCCGGCGGGTTTTCGGCACGGAACCCCGGAGGTTCGGTGAACGCATCTCGGCAAGTAAGAGCGGCGTCTGGAAAGGTGCATGGCACGGCCTCTGACAAACGTGTGAGGAGTAAAGATGTCGAAAATCCCGCAAGGCGAATGGGACGCCATTGCGGCACGGTATGCGCAAGGTGAGTCGATCAGCAGAATTGCGCAGAGTTACGGCTGCACGCCCCCAGCGATCCATTACATTCTCAAGCGCGGCAAACAGCGGCCTACACCGCACATCCAGCAACCGCTGAAACCAGCGCCGCAGGCGTTATCGTCGATGATTCATCGACCAGTGCAATCGCCAGACGCGCCGGAGAACGCACGTCCCACCGGGTCGCCCGGTGAAGGACTTGGAATGGCCCGGTTGCCACCGGCAGAGGCAAGGTCAGCGATGGTGCAGCCGGTCGGGCCGCGGCCGGACCGCAATCGCGAGTTCTCGTCTGGGCAGCCGACGACCAACGGCCGTCCTCGGCCAGCGATCCCGCAAAAAACCTTGGGCGATCATCGCAGCGGCGGGCGATCTTCTGCATTTACCGCCAGTCTGGATCGCGAGCTTCACGGCCGCGTGGAAGCGGCGATCGCGGCGTTCCGCTCGAGTTTCGATGCGGCGATCGCGGAGGGTTCACCCCAGGTGCACCAACAGCTTCGGCAAGCTGCCTCGGATCTGATGCGGGTCGCGGCGCGCACGACGATCGTGCTCGATCGTTTGACCGCAACTGCCGAGCGCATTGCTGGAGGAGCGGAGGGGCAATCGCCGTCGGGGCGCGGCCGTTTCTAGGTGTCTCTCAGAAGACTGAAAACTCTCACAAATCGGGCCGACCGGGTGAACGGCGGCGAATGCAGCTCTCGGTAACGATGATGTCCATAGGGACATCGAAGAGCTGCGGGTAAATGGTCTCGATTTGCGACAGTTCGAAGCCGACGCCAAGCGCCAGCGGACGCGGCGAGGCCGCCGCCAAGGTGCGATCGAAGTAACCGCCGCCATTACCTAGGCGAAAGCACTGCCGGTCAAAACCGACGAGAGGTGCGAGCACGGCCTGGGGGATCACGATGTCGCGCCTCTCGGGAACCGGGATGTTCCATACGCCGTCGACGAGCTTCTCACCCGGCCGCCAGGCGCGGTATTCGAGCGGGCCTTTTTTGTCGACCACTACCGGCAACGCGACGACGGATCCGCGGCAAATCAGCCAATCGATCAGTGGCCGCGGATCAAACTCCGCCTGAAACGGCCAATAAACGCCGAGAATAGCGGCTGGACACTCTTCCAACACAGAGCGCAGCCGCGTCTCGATCTTTTTGCCCCATTGGCGACGCCGCACCGGCGGAGCGCTGATGCGCAGCGCTAGTAGGCGCTGCCGCTCCGACCGCCGCCACGCCTTGAGGTCGGCCCCTTGCAAAGCTGCCTTGTTCTCTACTGCCGCGGCCCTCACCATTGCAGATCGATCGGAGTATCAAGCCCGCATTGCGCCTCGATGGTTTCGGCTGCATCGAGACAAAGGTCCTCGCGGTAGCGCGAGGCAATGATCTGGACCCATAACGGAATGCCATTCGACAGACCGGTGGGCACGGCAGCCGCTGGCAGGCCCAATAGG
>Ga0318545_10000325_pt1 | contig 9694 bp, 11 predicted proteins | sample GRESIP168b4f26_FD_203667 | JGI IMG/M metagenome (GOLD analysis project Ga0318545, IMG submission 203667) | Tropical soil microbial communities from Luquillo Experimental Forest, Puerto Rico - GRE.SIPMG.168b4f26 | ecosystem: Environmental > Terrestrial > Soil > Tropical forest > Bulk soil... | reverse complement strand
TCGAAGATAAGCCGGTGACCCACAGGCACAATTAAATAGGGGTTCAGAATATTAAATTCGATTTTATTGAGCCCAATTTGAACTCGGAAAAGAATAAACACCGCGCGTCTTTTTAAAGCTGCACCTAGACAATCGCTTAACGCAATTTGCTCTGCACGGATTTAAAAGTGGGCGCGTGGACACCCACTATCTTTGCCGTGACTGATTTGAGGCAAAAGCGCCTGGTGCAATTGGGGAACCGTTTTTACGTTGTCGCGCTTTGACCCGCCAGTTCCGCGACGCAACCCGGGCCGGACGAGAACTTCAAGCTGAAGCCATGCAGTTTGGCGATTGCGCTCACCAGGCTCAGTCCCAGTCCCAACCCGGGATCGCTCCGACTCTTGTCGGAACGGTAGAAGCGCCGCGTCACGAGTTCGCCTTCGTCGGCGGGAATTCCGGGTCCGGTGTCGCGGACGCGCACGACGGCCTCGTTGCCTTGTCGAAGCAAACTTAGTTCGACCTGCCCGCCTTGCGGCGTAAACTTGACGGCATTGTCGACAAGATTGGCAATCGCCTCGAACAGAAGATCGCGGTCCCCCTGCACAGTGGTATCCGCTTCGGCTCGAACGGCAAAATCAACCTTTTTGTCTTCTGCAATCGGCTCGTAAAGGTCACCGACCTCGCGCACGAGATCGGCAAGCGCAACACTGCGGAATCCATCCATACGGCGGCTGTGCTCAATTTCGGATATCCGCAATAGCGCCGTAATGATCGCAAGCGACTGGTCTAGTCCTACAAGCGCCTGATCGACGCTCCTGCGCAATTCATCGAGGCTTCCCGCTTTCTGCCGGGCGCGCTCCAGGGATACGCGTACCCGGGTGAGCGGGGTGCGCAGATCGTGTGCAATATCGTCTCCCACCCCTTGCAAGCGCCGAACGAGGACCTCGATTTCACCGAGCATACAATTAACAAGGCGTGCAAGCTCATCAAAGGGGTCGTTCGTTCCTCGCGTAGGGAGTCGTTCCCGGAGTTCACCATCGACAATGCGTTGAACCTTCCGGTTAACCTCCTCGATACGCCGTTGTGCTCGAATGCTCAGAAACGCCCCCGCTGCAAGACTGAGACACAGCGCAGGGACCAAGCCGAGAGTCAGTGCGCGTTCCACAATGTGAACAATCCAAGTAAATTCGTAATCGCTGCGGGCAATGACCAGGGTTCCGCCTTCAGGGAGCCCGCGAGCGACGGCGCGAACGGCGTGCTGCTCGCGCGTCTCTCCATCGATCTTAATCAAGGAAGCGAGTTGTGCACCGACGTCCCCGTGCAGCATCGGCGGCAAAGTTTCGATATTGCCGGCGATGCGGTGGCCGTCGGCAGCAAATAAACCCCCAAGCTTCACGTGATGCGGGTCTGCTCGCAGGTACTGCTCGAGCCCTAAGACGCGTTGCTCCGGTTGGTGGCCCCCAATTGCGTTAGCTATTTCGTTGTTTAACGCATCAACGTCAGTTGTCATGTAAGAGTAGGCTTGCGCGAGGATGAAGCCGAACATCAGGAGAATACAGAGGATGAACGCGCCGGACACCGCAAGCGTCCAGCGAAACGTTGTGCTTCGCATGAATTCAGGCAGGCGCACGAAGGATGAACCCCTCACGGCGTATGCTATGGATCATCGGTTGCTCGTTTGTTGCGTCGACCTTTCGCCTTAGCCGACCCATGTGCACGTCAACAAGATTGCTGTGCGGCACGAATGTATAATTCCAGACTTCCTCGAACAGCATGGCGCGCGTCAATAACTGATCCTTTCGGCGCATCATGTATTCAAGCAGGCGAAACTCGCGGGGCAGCAAATCGATCGGGCGATCGCCGCGTTTGGCGGTACGCGATAGCAAATCGAGCTCGAGTAGTCCGACGCGCAATACCGTGTCGCGGTTTTCGGCGGGTCGGCGCAGCAGCGCCTCGATCCGCGCAATTAATTCCTGGATCGCGAATGGCTTGGTCAGATAATCGTCGCCGCCGGCGCGCAATCCGCGCACCCGGTCGTCGACCGCCCCAAGCGCGCTGAGCACCAGAACCGGTTTACCGACCCGCTCCTTTCTTGCCACTTCGATGATCGTGAGACCGTCGACCCCGGGCAGGAGCCGATCGACAATCATCACGTCCGCCTCGCCGGTGCGGGCCTTGTCCAGGCCTTCGATTCCTGTCGCCGCCCAATCGACTTCAAAACCGCGATCCACCAGTTCGGCCATGATCTCGCGCGCCGTTTCAGCGTCGTCTTCGATCAACAAAACTCTGGACATCAGAGATCTCTCGTGCGGGCCGGCGTGCGGCTCCGTATCGCGACCGGGATCAACTTCGCCCTCTTCGGGCGGTTGGGGCGCGCCAGTCAACGCCGTCGTCGTTTCAAGCATCATAATATATCCACCTTGGGGTTCGTCCCAGCGCCGTAGTTAAGGCGGCAATGCGCCGAGCGCTATTAAATTGGATTTTAAGTTGCGCAGAACTCGGCTCCAAAGCCGCGCGGGCTCGCGACTAAATCCGAATTTAGTTCTGGAACGCCTAATTTAATGGCGTGGCGACGCGACTTGTCCGATCTCCAGGGCACAGCAGATGCCAACTCTCCAGGGCACAGCAGATGCCAACCGCTTTTGCTGAACAAGAATAAGGAGAAGGATCATGATCACGAAGTCAAAGATTGCTGTGAACGCCGCTATCGAGGCCCTGAGTTTCGCCTCACCGGCGCTCGCACAATCATTCGATAACGATTTTGGCACCGGAAACGAGCTGCCTTCGTATTACGACAGCCACGGCGGGGTGCATGCCGGTATGCCGAGGCGGCATGAGCGCATTCGCCAGTCTCAGACATTCCGGTTTTGCATCGGAGTCCAACACCGGCGGCGGCAGCGGCGGCTACGACGAAATGCTGCAAAACGATCAGTGGTAACGAAAAGCCGCACCAAGCGCTGGGTCTCAGCAGCAAACGGCGTTGAGTGAATGGAGAAAAGCGATGAGCGACGTGCTTGAATTCTTGGAACGCCAGCAAGCGGGTGCTGCGATAAATCGCGGCGCCTCAGCGAACGGCAAGCTCATGAATGTGGGCTTCATCGGCCTTGGCCAGATGGGCGCCGGCATGGCGGCCAATCTCGTCAAGGCGGGTCATCGGGTCACCGTGTTTAACCGCACGCCGGCAAAAGCGGAGGCGCTAACGGCGCGCGGCGCGAAGCTCGTCACCAGCATTGCCGAGGCTAGCCGTGGCGATGCGGTGATTACCATGCTCTCGAACGACGAGGCGGTTGAGCATGTGGTCCTCGGACGCGATGGCGTGATCGCAAATCTACGTTCCGGCGGCCTGCATGTTTCCTCAAGCACGATCAGCGTCATCTTGTCGGAGCGCCTGACTGAGGCGCACGCCAGAAGAACCCAGAAGTTCGTCGCAGCGCCGGTATTCGGTCGTCCCGATGTGGCGGCGGCGGGCCGGCTGTTCATCGTCGCGGGCGGTGATGCCGCCGCGATTGAAGCCGCGGCTCCCCTGCTCGATACGATTGGACAGAAAACATTCGTCATCTCCGACATGCCGAAAGCCGCCAATCTGGTGAAGCTCAGCGGCAATTTCCTCGGCGCCTCGGTGATCGAAGCGCTCGGCGAAGCCATGGCGCTTATCGGCAAGGCCGGTATCGACGAGCGGCAATATCTGGAGTTTCTGACCTCCACACTGTTCAGTGCGCCGATCTACAAGACATATGGGTCCCTGATCGCCGACGGACGTTTCACGCCGCCCGGCTTTGCCGCGCCTTTGGGCCAGAAGGACATCCGTCTGGTGCTCGCGGCCGCGGAGGACCTTCGCGTGCCAATGCCGGTCGCCAGTCTCTTGCGCGACCGTTTCCTCAATTTGCTCGCGCACGGTGGCGACCGGCTCGACTGGTCGGCAATCGGCCGACTTCCGGCCGCGGACGCGGCTGCGTTCTCAACATTGGAAAGGTGATGTCATGGAACGAATAGCAATCGGCAAATCCGGTCTGACGACCTCGCGAATCGGACTTGGTACTTGGGCGATCGGCGGCTGGATGTGGGGCGGCACCGACGAAGCTCGATCCATCGCCACTATACGCTCGGCCGTGGAGCGCGGCATAACGCTGATCGACACGGCGCCGGCCTATGGTTTCGGCCATTCTGAAGAGATCGTCGGCAAGGCGCTCGCCGAAGGCTCGCTGCGCGACAAGGTACAGATCGCGACCAAGGTCGGCCTGGCATGGAAGGACGGCGCTGTGTTTCGCGACTCGCGGCCCGCGCGGATCCGTAAGGAAATCGAAGATTCATTGCGCCGGCTGCGTACCGACTACATCGACCTTTATCAGGTGCACTGGCCCGATCTCGAAACGCCGCTTGCGGAAACGGCGCGGATGATCGAGGACCTGCGCCGTCAGGGCAAGATCCGCGCGATCGGGGTGAGCAACTACTCGCCCGCGCAGATGGACGCGTTTCGCGCCGTGGCAGGGCTCGATGCCGTTCAGCCCCCTTACAATCTCTTTGAGCGCGAAATCGACGCGGACGTGCTGCCCTACGCGAAACGCACCGGTCTCACTGTCTTGAGCTACGGCGCGCTCTGCCGCGGCCTTCTGAGCGGGCGCATGAGTCTGGAAACCAGATTTGACGGCGACGACTTGCGCAAGGTTGATCCGAAATTCCGAGGCCAACGTTTCCGCCAATATCTGGCCGCGGTTGACCAGCTCAAAAAGCTGGCGCAGCAGCGGTTCGGCAAATCGGTGCTCGCGCTCGCGGTGCGCTGGGTACTCGATCAGGGCCCAACCATTGCGCTGTGGGGCGCCAGGAATTCCGGTCAGCTCGACCCGATCGGTGAGATCGGCGGCTGGCATATCGACGCGGCGGCGAAGCACGAAATCGACGCAATCCTCAAGCGCTGCATCACCGATCCCGTGTCTCCGTCATTCATGGCGCCGCCTGTAACCCGACCATTGGAGCACCAGCCTTCTGCGGCCTAACTTCCGCGATTAAAAACGAATTTAGCTCTCGAAATTCGATTTTAATGGTGCGGCGCTGTCAGTCGGCTTACCTCAAAACAGTGGGACTAGCGAGCAAACAAATTGTTTGCTGATAAGAGGAGGAGAAAGATCATGACCCGATTAAATGCGGCTTCCAAAGAAAAAGCCAGACGCGCCCGAGCGATCGCGATTGGGTTCGATCAAGAGGCCGGACAGCAGACCTTCCGCATGCGCAAGGCGATGCTCCTCGTGGCCATTGTCATGCTCGGTACGGCAATGGCCTCGCATGCCTTTGCCGCGGGAGCACATATGGGCGGTGGCCTTGGCCTCGGCGGCGGATTTGGCGGCGGTCACATGAGCCATGGCTTCGCGCCCCCAATTATTGATCAAACCCCGCCCATGGCGCCAACGTTCAACCCATCGGATTCGTACACCGTACCGCAGTCGCCCGAAGCTCCGGTCTCACCCGCCAGTCCCGGATCGGTTTTCGGGAATGGGTGACTACGCGCTCGTCGTCTGGCGCAGCGGTGCCGCGTGTTGCGACTGACGCGGCCAACTGATGAAAGGAAAAAGCAATGTCTACCATCGGAAAAATCGTGGTTTCCGCGGCGATCATTCTCAGCACTGCACTCACGATCACCGTGACTGCTGCTTTTGCCAATGCACCTGGAGGAGCTTACATCCAGTGTGATGGTGGCAACTCGTCGCCCGTGCGCTGCGGCCCCGACAGCTGGCGAGCCCTCCGCGCGTTCGGCCCTAATTTGTTCGGAAAGCTTTTGTAGACACGTGTGGCTTTCCGTGCAGTGGGATCATAGGCTCGGTGCTCGAGCGCTTATCTGACGTCGCTGCCTACGCGGCGCGTGTTCGGCTCGGTTGCCGCACCAGTAGAGATTTGAATGAGGGCATCGCTCCTTATGGGTCGCCTCGTGAGCCTGTTCCTTGGGGCTGGCTGTGCCGGCGCAACCGATAGCGAGCCGACGAGCGCGACACTTACGCCGGACGTCCTCAAGGCGATCGCGCAGGTCGAAGCCGAGATCGACCGTATCGAGGCGCAGACGATCGATCGGCTCGCCACCCCGCCCGATAATCAAGTGCAGCAAATCGAGCTTCTCGGCAAAGCCATGCTGTACGACAAAGAGCTCTCGGTGAACCGCAACGAAGCCTGCACTTTTTGCCACATGCCTGAAACCGGCTTCACCGGACCCGTCTCGGAACTCAATCGCACGACTGGCAGCTATCCCGGATCAGTGCGCACACGCTACAGCGAACGCAAACCGCAAACCCATTCTTATGCGCCGCTTTCACCGGTGCTGCACTACAACCCGGGGCAAGACGATTTGGTCGGCGGAAATTTCTGGGACATGCGCGCGACCGGACGGCGGCTCGGCAACCCGGCGGCCGAACAGGCCGAAGGACCGCCGACCAACCCCGTCGAGATGGGGCTGCCCGATATCGCCTGCGCGGTGTACCGCGCGTCACAGCGACCTTATCGCGATCTATTTCAAAAAGTCTGGGGTACACAGGCCTTTGCCATTGCCTGGCCTAATGACGTCGAGCAAGTCTGCTCCCGGCCGGGGCCGCCGCCGGCCAGCGATCCCAAGCCGGTTCATCTCAGTGACACCGACCGTGGGCGCGCCGCGAGCACGTTTGATCAGATGGCGCAGTCGATCGCCGGCTATGAAGCTTCGGCTGAAATCACGCCCTTCACCTCAAAATTTGATGCGGTGATGGCAGGGAAAGCGCAGTTCGCGCCGGACGAACAGGCCGGATATGCGCTCTTCCGCGGCAAGGCCAATTGCAACTCATGCCATCGTGATGGCGGCCCGGGCGAGGATCCGCTGTTCACGGATTTTACCGCCAGCAATATCGGCACGCCGGCTAATCCACGGCTACCTTATTATGTGGAAGATAAGCCCGACGCGTTCGGCTATGCCGCCAATCCGACGGGACGCTCATTCGTCGACGGCGGCGTCGGCAGCTTTTTGGTCAAGGGCCATCCGCTCAGCGAACCGTCTGTGCCGGATGCGCGGTGGCTACCGCTGGCTCCGAAGAATAACGGGCGCTTCCAGGTGCCCACGCTGCGCAATGTCGATAAGCGCCCCTATCCCGCATTCGACAAAGCCTATGGTCACAATGGCTACTTCAAGAGCCTCAAAGAGATCGTGCACTTCTACAATACGCGCGATGTACTGCCGCGCTGCCAAGCCGACGATCCCAGAGAAGGCGCGACATGCTGGCCGGCGCCGGAGTCGACCGCGAATATGAACACCAAGACTGTCGGCAATCTCGGTCTGACTGACGCCGAAGAAAATCAGCTTGTAAGCTTTATGCAGACGCTTACAGACGGCTACATGAGCCGCAATTAGGCAGCAATAAGACTTTCAGCATCTCTTTGGATCCAGCTCCGGCATACCGACGGGTTAAAATACCCGTATGTACTCGCGATTAAATCCGAATTTAACTCTGAAACGTGGAATTTAATGGCGTAGCGACGTGACTCGTCCGATCTCGAGGATGCAGCAGATGCGTCCAGAGAGAACGGGGGAGAGTCAAATGCGGAAACTCAGCTTATTCAGCATTGCCATAATAATGATACTTGCTGGTGCTGCGGCATGGACCAGTTCAAGTCATTCTGCAGTTAAAGCGGCAATTGCACCCGCCCAGATTGACCCGCTGTCGATGATGGCGAAGGCAAAGAATTTGCCCAGTCAGGAGTCGCTCAATGCGAAGATGTGGCCAGATAACGCGATCGTCCGTTACTGATTTGGGCGCGAATACTGGGCGAGTTTCGGGCATCACGCCAGTTTTATGCCTGCTCGATGAGACTTGGCGATTGGCTCAGGCCGGCGGAATTCGATGCTTGGGGGAAGTCATCCCGCTTCAGTCGCATTGATGTGTCAAGTTCGACGAGTGGTCGGGAAGTGCCCCCATACGATCATCTCAGTAGGAGACTGTGAATGAACCGCCGCACACTGATCGTCGCCGTGGCTGCTGTCGCCGCCACTCCCGTCCTTAATCGAGTAGCCAGCGCCCAGATATCGCTGAAGACGAAGAATGTCGTCTTTGTCCATGGACTGTTTGCAGACGGCTCCTGCTGGTCGAAGGTGATCGAGCGCTTGCAGCAGAAGGGCGTCAACTGCACCAGCGTGCAGAACCCTCTGACCTCACTAAGTGAGGCGTCAGAGGCCGCGCGACGGGCGATCGCGGCACAGCCGGGCCCAACGGTGCTCGTCGGGCACTCCTTCTCCGGAATGATCGTGTCAGATGTGGGTGTGGACCCGAAGGTCACCGCCCTCGTATACGCGGCTGCGCGGGCACCCGATGCGGGCGAGGATTATACGGCGCTGGCAAAGAACTATCCTACGCCACCAGCCACAGCCGGCATTGTCTTCAAAGACGATTGGGGCCAGTTGTCGGAGGAGGCTTTCCTGCACGACTTTGCTGGCGACCTACCGCCGCAGGAAGCGCGCGTCCTCTATGCGGTTCAGCAGCCGTTCAAGAAGTCGCTGACGACGGAAAAGACGACGAATGCCGCCTGGCGTACCAAGCCGACCTTTTACGCCGTGTCCACCCAAGACCGGACGATTAATCCGGACCTGGAGCGCTTTATGGCTAAGCGAATGGACGCGAAAACGATTGAGATCGAGGCGAGCCATCTAGCGTTGATCTCACATCCCGATGCGATCACGAACCTGATCCTAGAAGCACTCGCGGTCTGAGACAGATTAGACGCACGGCCCGAACCATTACCAATCCGTATGAGCGAAGATCTCAAGCCATCTCTTAATCGCGTAGGAGCCGCCCTTGCCAATTATTTTCGCGGGTGCGCTTTTGCACTTGCGTCGGGGCGCAAAGCAGTGGACCTCCGTCCGCCGCAGGAAGCCCGTGACGCTTGCGCCTCGGAACTTGCCGCAGTCCCGGCAGCGTGATTTTGCGCATCTATCGGCCGGTCAACTTGAGCAATTGTTTGCGCTTAGTTTTGCTTTCGAGCAATTACAGAGAAACACCAACGATCTTGAGCGCTGCATGCGCGAGTGGGCGAACTCTCCCGGAAAGCCCACCGCATAAACGGTTTACAAACTCGCGGCCAGCACAGCACTACCGCTTCAGACGGCGACGCCTCCAAGAGGTTGTTCACGGCGAGCTATTTCCGAGTTTGCCGCGACACGGGGACAGCGATCGCTCCATTGGCGCCAGAAGGTGTGATAACGACGCGCTTGCGTTCTCCGCGAGGCGCCTGGACGACGGCAGTTGCCTCGGCACGTCGGCTCTCTGCCAACATTGCGCTCATGGATCACCTCATTTGTGCTCCTTGTCGTGATGGCTTCAGCAACTCCCTTTCATGAATTGTGCTTTCAATGAGCCAGCCACTCGGGTTTGCTCGAGCCGCGCGGCGCAAGCACCGTTCTGAAGGAGCCGGGAGTCCGCGACATTACGATCTGGTCCGTCATTCCCTGATAGGTTCCAAGCGGCGTTTCCGCGGTAAATAGATCCGGAGCGATGTAGGTGTGCTCGTCGGTCGAACCCGCGGTCGCTGTTGCGTACGCCTTGTCGAAGATGCCTAACGAGAGCAACCAAAGCACAACCCTTGTCAGTGAAACCACAACGCGATAGCTGCCTCCCTCGATCGCGCGCCGGCGCAGGGCTGCAAGGATTCCCGTCGTGCCTAACCAGGCGACCACGTTATCGCAAATCGGCACAATCGGCGGCTGCTTCGGCCT
>Ga0318545_10000307_pt1 | contig 9833 bp, 6 predicted proteins | sample GRESIP168b4f26_FD_203667 | JGI IMG/M metagenome (GOLD analysis project Ga0318545, IMG submission 203667) | Tropical soil microbial communities from Luquillo Experimental Forest, Puerto Rico - GRE.SIPMG.168b4f26 | ecosystem: Environmental > Terrestrial > Soil > Tropical forest > Bulk soil | place... | reverse complement strand
CGACCGTCACGCGCATCCTGTTCGACTGGCGCTTCGACCTGATCTTCGGCACCGCCGCAATCGTCCTCGCCGCGCTGTACGTGGCAGCGGTGATGCGGCTGCGCCGCCGCGGCGACGGCTGGCCGCAGGGCCGGACCGTGGCCTGGCTGCTCGGCTGCCTGGCTTTGCTGTTCGTGACCTCGTCGGGGGTGGGTCGCTACATGCCGGCGATGTTCAGCATGCACATGGTCGCGCACATGGGGCTCTCGATGCTGACCCCGATCCTGCTGGTGCTGGGCGCTCCGGTCAGCCTGGCGCTGCGGGCGCTGCCCGCCGCCGCGCGCGATGATCCGCCGGGAATGCGGGACTGGCTGTTGGCCGCGCTGCACAGCCGCTTGTCGCGGTTCCTCACCAACCCGGTGGTGGCTACCGCGCTCTTTGTCGCCGGGTTCTACGGCCTGTACTTCAGTGGGCTGTTCGACGCCGTGGTGGGCAGTCACGCCGGGCATATGGCGATGAATCTGCACTTTCTGCTCAGCGGTTACCTGTTCTACTGGGTGGTGATCGGGGTGGACCCCACGCCGCGGCCGATCCCGCCGCTGGCCAAGGTGGCCGTGGTCTTCGGGTCGTTGCCGCTGCATGCGTTCTTCGGGGTGGTGCTGATGGGCACCCGAAAGGTGATCGGCGCCAACTACTACCGCTCGCTCGGTTTGAGCTGGCACACCGACCTGCTGGGTGATCAGCGGTTGGGCGGTGGAATCGCTTGGGCGGCAGGGGAATTGCCGCTAGTGATCGTGATGCTCGCGCTACTCGTGCAGTGGGCGCGCAGCGACAAGCGCACCGCCCGGCGCTTGGACCGGGCGGCTGAACTCGACGATGACGCTGACCTGACCGCCTACAACGCGATGCTGGCCAAATTGGCGCGGGGTGAAACGCCGAGCCGTGGTGGAAATCCGCGAGCGTAACGCCGCGGAGATTTCCTGCCCGAATTCCGCAGCGACGTTACGGACGCGGACCCTGCGCGGTGCCGCTTATCCACAGTCGCGACATTCTCCACAGGCTCCCGTCGTCGCCACCAAGGTGCCTGCGGTCTGTCGGCGCAGCCGGGCTGAATGAGCGCCAGACACGAGCGCTACCTGCAAACGAAAGGATATTGAGTCAATGTTCGAAACACCGCTTACCGTCGTCGGTCATATCGTCAACAACCCCGAGCGTCGACAGGTCGGCACCCAGGAGGTCATGAAGTTCCGGGTGGCAAGCAACTCCCGCCGGCGGACCGCTGATGGCGGGTGGGAGCACGGAAACTCGCTGTTCATCAACGTCAATTGCTGGGGCAAGTTGGTCACCGGAGTGGGTGCCGCGTTGGGCAAGGGCGCACCGGTGATCGTGGTGGGCCACGTGTACACCGACGAGTACGAGGACCGTGACGGCAATCGCCGCTCATCACTCGAGATGCGCGCGACGTCGGTGGGGCCGGATGTTTCGCGCGCGATCGTTCGCATCGAGAAGCCGGGATACACAGGTCCGGCTGTGGCGGATGTACCGCCAGCCGCCGAACCCGGGGTCGATGCTGCTGTCCCGGAGGAAGTTGCCGGCGAGGCCACGCTCGACGCCAATGCCCTGCCACTATCGGCGTAGTGCTCCTGGGCAGTGCCTAGGATGGTCGACGGATATTTCCGAAAGACCAGAAAGGCAAAACCGCGGCATGGCTGAGTTCATCTACACGATGAAGAAGGTCCGCAAGGCGCACGGCGACAAGGTGATCCTGGACGACGTCACGTTGAGCTTCTTCCCGGGCGCCAAGATCGGTGTCGTCGGACCCAACGGCGCCGGCAAGTCGAGCGTCTTGCGGATCATGGCCGGTCTGGACAAGCCGAACAACGGTGAAGCCTTCTTGGCCACCGACGCCACCGTCGGCATCCTGCAACAGGAGCCGCTGCTGAACGAGGAGAAGACCGTTCGCGGCAACGTGGAAGAGGGCCTAGGCGACATCAAGGTCAAACTGGACCGCTTCAACGAGGTTGCCGAATTGATGGCCACCGACTACTCCAATGAGCTGATGGAGGAAATGGGCCGGCTGCAGGAGGAACTCGACCACGCCGACGCGTGGGACCTCGACTCACAGCTGGAGCAGGCCATGGACGCGCTGCGCTGCCCGCCACCCGACGATCCGGTGACGAACTTGTCCGGCGGGGAGCGCCGCCGGGTGGCGCTGTGCAAGCTGTTGCTGTCCAAACCCGACCTGCTGCTGCTCGACGAGCCGACCAACCACCTGGACGCCGAAAGCGTGCAGTGGCTCGAGCAGCACCTGGCCGCCTACCCCGGGGCAATCCTGGCGGTGACCCACGACCGCTACTTCCTGGACAACGTCGCCGAGTGGATCCTCGAGCTCGACCGTGGCCGCGCATATCCCTACGAGGGCAACTACTCGACCTACCTGGAGAAAAAGGCCGAGCGGCTGGCGGTGCAGGGCCGCAAGGACGCCAGGCTGCAGAAGCGGCTGACCGAGGAGCTGGCCTGGGTCCGGTCCGGGGCCAAAGCGCGTCAGGCCAAAAGCAAGGCGCGCCTGCAGCGATACGAGGAGATGGCCACCGAGGCGGAGAAGACGCGCAAGCTCGATTTCGAGGAGATTCAGATCCCGGTCGGTCCTCGCCTGGGCAACGTCGTCGTCGAGGTCGAACACCTCGACAAGGGCTACGACGGCCGCACCCTGATCAAGGACCTGTCGTTCACCCTGCCCCGCAACGGCATCGTCGGCGTGATCGGTCCGAACGGGGTCGGCAAGACCACGCTGTTCAAAACCATCATCGGGCTCGAGCAGCCGGACAGCGGCAGCGTCAAGGTCGGGGAGACCGTGAAGCTGAGTTATGTGGACCAGGCCCGCGCAGGTATCGATCCGAAGAAGACCGTGTGGGAAGTCGTGTCGGATGGGCTGGACTACATCGAGGTCGGTCAAACCGAGATACCGTCCCGGGCCTACGTGTCGGCGTTCGGGTTCAAGGGCCCCGACCAGCAGAAGCCGGCCGGCGTGCTGTCCGGCGGCGAGCGCAACAGGCTGAACCTCGCGCTGACGCTCAAGCAGGGCGGCAACCTCATCCTCCTGGACGAGCCGACGAACGACCTCGACGTCGAGACACTGGGCTCGCTGGAGAACGCTCTGGAGAAATTCCCCGGTTGCGCGGTGGTGATTTCCCACGATCGCTGGTTCCTCGACCGCACGTGCACGCACATCCTGGCTTGGGAAGGCGACGACGAGAACGAGGCCAAATGGTTCTGGTTCGAGGGCAACTTCGGCGCATACGAGGAAAACAAGGTTGAACGACTCGGAGCCGAGGCGGCGCGGCCGCACAGAGTGACCCACCGCAGGCTGACGCGCGACTAGTGTCAGCTTCACCAGCGTGCTGGCATCCGTCGGGAGTTGGGAGCAATCGGCATGACGATCGATCCGGGGGCCAAGCAGGATCTCAAGCCGTGGACCACGTTCACCAAGCGCGAGGACATTCCCGACTGGATCGCGAAGGCCTACATCGAGAGCTATCGCGGTCCTCGCGCTGACGAACGGAAAGCCGCACAAACCGGTCCTGGCGGGGCGACCACCCCGGCCGACATGGTCACCCCCGCCATGCTGCGCGCACACTATCGGCTCGGCGAGTGCCGCCCGGAATGCAAGAGCTGTGTCTGTGTTCATCCGGCGGACGACCCCGACGGATTCGGGCCCGCCCTACAGGTCGTCACCGACCACGGCAGCATGTTGCTGGATTCCGTCACGGTGATGCTGCACCGGCTCGGCGTCGCCTACGCCGGCATCATGACCCCGGTGTTCGACGTGCACCGCAGCTCGACGGGGGACCTGCTCACCGTCGAACCGAAAGCGCCCGGTGCGTCGCAATACGCCGGCGAGGCCTGGATTTACGTCCCGCTGTCGCCGTCCGTCGACAGCGAGGCCCTCGCCGAGGTCGAACGGCTGTTGCCTAGGGTTCTGGACGACGTCGAACAGGTCGCCGCCGATGCCGCCGACTTGGTCACCACCCTGAGCGACCTGGCCGTCGCCGTCGACGCCAACTCCGACGACCATTTCTCGGCGCCGGATCGCGAGGATGTCGCCGACCTATTGCGCTGGCTGGGTAACGGGAACTTCCTGCTGTTGGGCTACCAACATTGCCGGGTGCATGACGGCCTGGTCTCCGGTGACGGGTCAACCAGCCTCGGCGTGCTGCGCACGCGCACCGGTTCGCGCCCGCGATTGACCGACGAAGACCATTTGCTGGTCCTGGCACAGTCCGTCGTCGGCAGCTACCTGCGCTACGGCGCCTACCCCTTCGTCATCGCGGTTCGCGAATACACCGGCGGCAGCGGTTCTAGTGATCCGGTTATCGAGCACCGCTTCGTGGGGCTCTTCACAGTGGCCGCCATGAACGCGGACGTCCTGGAAATCCCGATGATCTCGCACCGGGTCCGCGAGGCGCTCGTGATGGCCGACGGCGACCCCATCCACCCCGGCCAGCTGCTGCTCGACGTCATCCAGACCGTCCCGCGCTCGGAGCTGTTCACGCTGAGTGCCGAGCGGCTCTTGAGCATGGCCAAAGCGGTGGTGGACCTGGGATCGCAGCGACGCGCGTTGTTGTTCCTGCGCGCCGATCGGCTGCAGTACTTCGTCTCGTGCCTGGTCTATGTGCCCCGCGACCGCTACACCACGCCGGTGCGGTTGCAGATCGAGGACATCCTGGTCCGAGAGTTCGGTGGGACGCGGCTGGAGTTCACCGCCCGCGTCAGCGAATCACCTTGGGCGCTAATGCATTTCATGGTCCGGCTGCCCCGGGAAGCCGATACCGCCCCCGCCGCCGCGCCGGTCGACGTCTCGGAAGCCAACCGGATCCGCATCCAGGGGCTGCTGAGCGAAGCCGCGCGAACATGGGGTGACCGCCTGATCGCCGCCGCCGCGATTCTCACCGACGGCTCCGTCTCGCACGCCGAGGCCGAGCATTACGCCACCGCCTTTCCCGAGGTCTACAAGCAGGCCGTCACACCCGACGACGCCATCGGGCACATCGCCATCATCAAAGAGCTGGCCGATGATTCGGTCAAGCTGGTGTTCTCCGAGCGCGGTGAGGACGGGGTGGCCCAGCTGACCTGGTTCGTGGGCGGGCACACCGCCTCGTTGAGCCAGCTGCTGCCGATGCTGCAGAGCATGGGCGTCGTCGTGCTCGAGGAGCGGCCGTTCACCGTCACCCGGGCGGACGAACTGCCGGTGTGGATTTACCAGTTCAAAATCCAGCCGCATCCGACGATCCCGCAGGCGAGGACCGCGGCCGAACGGGACTCCACCGCAGAGCGATTCGCCGACGCGGTCACCGCCATCTGGCAGGGACGCGTCGAGATCGACCGGTTCAACGAGCTGGTGATGCGCGCGCGCCTGACCTGGCAGCAGGTCGTGCTGCTGCGCGCCTACGCGAAGTACCTGCGGCAGGCCGGCTTTCCCTACAGCCAGTCCCACATCGAATCGGTGCTCAGCGAGCATCCCTCTACCGTGCGGTCACTGGTCACCTTGTTCGAAGCGCTCTTCGATCCGCGGGCTTCGGGGTCGCCAACCAGCCGCGACGCGCAAGCGGCCGCCGCCGCGGTCGCCGCGGACATCGACGCGGTAGTCGGGCTGGACACCGACCGCATCCTGCGCGCGTTCGCGTCACTGGTGCAGGCTACGTTGCGGACCAACTACTTTGTGACTCGCGAGGGTTCGGCCCGCGCCAGGAACGTGCTCGCACTGAAACTCAATGCCCAACTGGTCGACGAGCTTCCGCTGCCGCGCCCCAAGTTCGAGATCTTCGTGTACTCGCCCCGGGTGGAAGGCGTGCACCTGCGGTTCGGCCCGGTGGCGCGCGGGGGCCTGCGCTGGTCCGACCGCCGAGACGACTTCCGCACCGAGATCCTGGGTCTGGTCAAGGCGCAGGCGGTGAAGAACGCGGTCATCGTCCCGGTCGGGGCCAAGGGTGGGTTCGTCCTCAAGCGGCCGCCGCTGCCCACCGGCGACGCCGCGGCCGACCGCGACGCCACCCGGGTCGAGGGCGTCGCCTGCTATCAGCTGTTCATCTCCGGGCTGCTGGACGTCACCGACAACGTCGATCACGCAACGAAAAAGGTCAGCCCGCCGCCCGAGGTGATCCGGCGTGACGGCGACGACGCCTACCTGGTGGTGGCCGCCGACAAGGGCACCGCCACGTTCTCCGACATTGCCAACGACGTCGCGAAGTCCTACGGGTTCTGGCTGGGTGACGCGTTCGCGTCCGGCGGGTCGGTGGGCTACGACCACAAGGAGATGGGCATCACCGCCAAGGGTGCCTGGGAGGCCGTCAAACGCCACTTCCGGGAGATGGGTGTCGACACCCAGACCGAGGACTTCACCGTCGTCGGCGTCGGCGACATGAGCGGCGACGTGTTCGGCAACGGCATGCTGCTGAGCGAACACATCAGGCTGCTCGCCGCCTTCGATCATCGGCACGTCTTCCTCGACCCGGATCCCGATGCCTCGGCGTCGTGGCGGGAGCGCAAGCGGATGTTCGACCTGCCGCGGTCTAGCTGGGATGACTACGACAAGTCGCTGATCAGCGAGGGCGGCGGGGTCTATAGCCGCGACCAGAAGGCCATCCCGATCAGCCCGCAGGTCCGCGACGCCCTGGGCATCGCTGGTGACGCGACTGAAATGGCCCCGCCCAACCTGATCAGGGCGATCCTGCAGGCGCCGGTCGACCTGTTGTTCAACGGCGGCATCGGCACCTACATCAAGGCCGAATCCGAGGCCGACGCCGATGTCGGCGATCGCGCCAACGATACGGTCCGGGTGGACGGAAACCAGGTGCGCGCCAAGGTAATCGGCGAGGGCGGCAACCTCGGGGTGACCGCGCTGGGCCGTGTCGAGTTCGACCTGTCGGGCGGGCGGATCAATACCGACGCGATGGACAACTCCGCCGGCGTGGACTGTTCCGACCACGAGGTCAACATCAAGATCCTGATCGACTCGCTGGTCACCGCCGGCAAGGTCAAGGCCGAGGAGCGCAAGGAGCTGCTCGAGTCGATGACCGACGAGGTCTCGCGACTGGTGCTCCTCGACAACGAGGACCAGAACGACCTGATCGGGACCAGCCGCGCCAACGCGGCCAGCCTGTTCCCCGTGCATGCGATGCAGATCAAGTACCTGGAAGAACGCGGACTCAACCGGGAATTGGAAGCGCTGCCATCGGAAAAGGAGATTCACCGGCGGACCGAGGTCGGTATCGGGCTCACGTCTCCCGAGCTGTGTACGTTGATGGCGCACGTCAAGCTCGGGCTCAAAGAGCAGATGTTGACCACAGAACTGCCCGAGCAGGATGTTTTCGCGTCCAGGCTGCCGGAGTACTTCCCGACGCCGTTGCGCGAACGGTTCACCCCGGAGATCCGCACGCACCAGCTGCGCCGGGAGATCGTCACCACCATGTTGGTCAACGATCTGGTGGACGCGGCAGGCATCAGTACGCGTTCCGGATCACCGAAGACGTCGGCGTCGGGCCGATCGATGCGATACGCACTTACGTCGCCACCGACGCCATCTTCGGTGTGAGTGGGATCTGGCGGCAGATCCGCGCGGCCAACATGCCCGTGGCGCTGTCGGACCGGCTGACGCTGGATACGCGCCGGCTGATCGACCGCGCCGGACGCTGGCTGCTCAACTACCGCCCGCAGCCGTTGGCCGTCGGCGCCGAGGTCAACCGATTCGCCGCGAAGGTCAAAGACCTGACGCCGCGGATGTCGGAGTGGCTGCGCGGCGATGACAAGGCCATCGTCGAAAAGGAAGCCGCGGAATTCGCGTCGCACGGCGCACCGAAAGACTTGGCCTACATGGTGGCCGCCGGCCTGTACCGCTACAGCTTGCTCGACATCATCGACGTCGGCGACATCACCGAAATCGACGCCGCCGAGGTGGCGGACACCTATTTCGCCCTGATGGACCGGCTGGGCACCGACAGCTTGCTGACGGCGGTGTCGGAGCTGCCCCGGCACGACCGCTGGCAGTCGTTGGCGCGGTTGGCGATTCGAGACGACATCTACGCGTCGCTGCGATCGCTGTGCTTCGATGTGCTTGCCGTCGGGGAGCCCGACGAAAGCGGCGAGGAAAAAATCGGCGAGTGGGAACACATCAGCGCATCGCGCGTCGAGCGGGCCCGCCGCACGCTCAGCGAGATACAGGAAAGCGGGGCAAAGGATCTCGCGACGATCTCGGTGGCCGCCCGGCAGATCCGCCGCATGACCCGCACCAGCGGAAGAGGATCGTCGAGTTGAGCGTCGGGTTCGTGGCGCCCGTGCCGGTGCGCTGGTCGGACATCGACATGTACCAGCACGTCAACCACGCCACCATGGTCACCATCCTCGAAGAGGCGCGGGTGCCGTTCCTCAAGGAACCGTTCGCAGGCGACATCACCACCATCGGGTTGCTGATCGCCGACGTCCGGGTCACCTACAAAGATCAGCTGCGGCTGACCGATTCGCCTCTGCAGGTCACCATTTGGACCAAGCGGCTGCGTGCGGTCGACTTCACCTTGGGCTACGAGGTGCGCTCGGTCAGTGCGCCTCCGGAGTCCAAGCCCGCCGTCATAGCCGAGTCGCAACTCGCCGCGGTCCATATCGAGGAGCAGCGGCTGGTGCGACTGTCGCCTCAACATCGGGAGTATCTGCAACGGTGGGTCCGGGAATAGAGGTAGCCGAGCGCGGACTGTGGCTGGGTCCGGAAGGCAGGGCTGCTCACCGCAAGGACCTCGCCACGTTCGTCGATCACGCGCTGCGGCTCGACGCCACTGCGGTCATCCGACTCCACGCTCGGTCGCCCGGATTGCTTTCGGCTTGGGTGGCAACGGGTTTCGATGTGCTGGCCGGCCGTGTCGTCGTCGGCAAGATGCGACCCGAAGATTTGTCGGTGGCTGCGGACGCGCTGGCGCGCGGCCTGTCCGCGATGGACGCTTCGGGCTACGTCGATCCGGGCTTCTCGATGGACTCCGCGTGGCGCGGCGCCTTGCCCCCGGAATCGGGTTTCGCCCACCTCGACGACGTGCCCGCCCGGGTCATGCTGGACCTGGCGCAGCGGGGCGCCCGCCTCGCCAAGGAACACGGCAGCTCTCATGGCCCGCCGGTCTCGCTGCTCGACCAGGAGGTCATTCGGGTAAGCTCGGCCGACGTCAGCGTCGGGCTCCCGATGCGCTGCGTGTTCGCTTTGACCGCAATGGGTTTCCTGCCGCAGTCACCCGATGCGATCGGCGCCGACGAGATGGTCCGGGTCCGGATCATGCCCAACTGGCTGCGGGTCGACGCCAAGTTCGGCTCGGTGTACCGGCGCCGCGGCCATCCGGCCCTGGTGCTCCGTTGACCGGACGCGCTCAGACCAGCCAGGCCGCCGCGTCCGGTGGCAGTTTGCCGCCCACCAGCGGCGCGCTGGCCAAGATGAGCTCTCCACCGGGCAACGCCATCGGGCGGCGCCCGGCGTTCAGCGCACACACCAAGCCCCCCTCGCGACGCCGGAATATCAGCGCATCGCGTGGGGCGGCTTGCCAATCCAGGTCGACACCATCGAATTCGGCTAGCTCCCTGCGTAATTCGAGTGCCTGCCGGTAGAACGACCACGTCGAGTTAGCATCCGCGCGCTGCTTTTCGACGGTCAGCGCCGCCCAGTCCGCGGGCATGGGCAACCAGGTGTGGGTACTCGTGGAGAACCCGAACGGGGGCGCGTCGCCCGACCACGGGATCGGAACCCGGCACTTATCGCGGCCGCGCTCGGTGCGCCCCGAGCGTTCCCACGTCGGGTCCTGCAACACCTCCTCGGGCAGGTCCAACAC
>Ga0318545_10000301_pt1 | contig 9884 bp, 8 predicted proteins | sample GRESIP168b4f26_FD_203667 | JGI IMG/M metagenome (GOLD analysis project Ga0318545, IMG submission 203667) | Tropical soil microbial communities from Luquillo Experimental Forest, Puerto Rico - GRE.SIPMG.168b4f26 | ecosystem: Environmental > Terrestrial > Soil > Tropical forest > Bulk soil | place... | reverse complement strand
GGTCATTTCCGCTGGTAGCGGGGACAGGATTCGAACCTGCGACCTCTGGGTTATGAGCCCAGCGAGCTACCGAGCTGCTCCACCCCGCGTTGGTAAATACCAGGTTACCGAATCTCTGTCAGGGTGGCCAAATCGCGGGTTTAGCAGGGACGATTCTCGGCAGCGGCGTCAGTGCGAAGGTGGGTTCAGCCCGTATCGCTGCGCGATGTCGTCCAACCAAGCCGGCGTCCCGTAGGTCAGACCGTATTTATCGGCGAGTTCCCCGAACTCGGGCAGCTCGTGCAGAACGGTGCCGGCCGGGTCGTTCGCGTGCTCGACGAGCAGCTCGCCGAGCTCCCGGAAATAGTTCTCGAACCCGCCCGGAGTGATGACCTCGATGATGCGGCCGGGCTCGCTGCCGGCGTTCCACATCGCGTGCATTTGGCCGCGTGGTTTGGTGATGTAGCCACCAGGACCGAGGACTACTTCACTGTCATCGGAGCGGAAGCCGATCTCGCCCGCCAGCACGATCGAATGCTCGTCCTCGCGCGTGTGCCGGTGTGCCGCGGTGATCAGGCCGACCTCGAACGGATGCTCGAGGATGGACACCTCGCCCCCGTTCGTCTTGCTCGATAGCTTGAACACCGCCCCGAAACCGGGGAGGGCTACGTACTCCCCTTCCCCGGGCTGCACGACCGTGACCCCGATTTGATTCGCATCGGTCATGACATGCCTCCCCATCTGAGTCGTACCGTTTATGCTGCCCCGTTTTCCGACTTGAGCAGCCACGCCTCTCTTTCCAGTGCGTCAATGATCCCGTGCAACAGGTCGGCGGTCGAGGCGTCGGCCGCGTCGACATCGTCGTGCACGGTGCGCATGGTGCCCACGACGGCGTAGATCCGATTGGTGATCATGTCGACCGCCTCGGTGACGCCAAGCAGGCCTGGGGGTATGACGGGGACGGTTGTCGTTGCCACGACGGTGTCGGAGCGCCCGTCGGGAACCGCGTCAAGGGCGCGCATGCGTTCCGCGATCGTGTCACTGGCTTCACGCGCGACGTCGACAACGGTGTCGAGTTGTAGGTGCAGGTCGCGGAAGTTCGTTCCGACGATGTTCCAGTGGGCCTGCTTGCCTTGCAGGTGCAGCTCGATCAGGTCCACGAGCACCTTTTGCAGGTCGTCGAACAAGCTGGTGGGCGCGTGGAACGGCCGAATCTCTTCGGCGTCACGACGATTGGCGGATAGCGAGGTTGTCATGGCGGACTCCTTTGAATTTGCTTGCTGGCGGCGGCTATTCGGGCCAGGTGTTGTCGAGGATGATGTTGACGAAGTTGTCGCGGACGAACGCGGGGTCGAAGTGCTGGAGCACATCGTCGTTCATCGTGCCGAAGGTGCTGTCCGGGCGGTGCTTCATCCCGTCGTTGAACGCCGCCAGGATGCGCCGCTTGAAATCCGGGCGTGGATGAGCAGCCGTGACCGCGGCGAGAGCTTCCGGAGACAGGTCGTCGCGGCCGATGCCCAACACGTCGGTCTCGACACCGGCTGTGACCAAAGCGATTTCGGGCGCGAGGAACTCGGGTATTCCCGGGGTGGTGTGCAACGCGATGCCCAGCCACACCTTGTCGGCGTCGGCTTTGTCGACGCCATGTGGCAACAGGAACTCCCGCGCCGCATTGGCGCCGTCCACCTCGAAGCGCAGCGTGGAGGTGCGGTAGCGCTGGGTAAGGCCCAGGTCGTGAAACATCGCGCCGGCGTAGAGCAGCTCCAGGTCTGGTTTCAGCCCGCGGCGCTGGCCCTGCAGCGCACCGAACAGGAACACGCGGCGGGAATGGTCGAAAAGCAAGTCGTCTTCGGCGTCGCGAATGTACTCGGTGATGTCGCGCACCAGCGCGGTGTCGGGGATGGCGATGTCGGCGATGGTCTCGGGCAGTTGCACAACCACGATCTTGTCTCCTTGAGTGATCGTGTACCTAGTCTGTTGGTCCGCGGGCCATCCGACCGTTGCCATTCGCGCCGTCCTTCCCACAAAAAGCGACACATGGTCTGATGGGCAGGTGGCCGGCGCCGAAGCAACACCTCGCGTGGTGGTCATCATCGTCTTCGACGGGGTGAAGCTGTTGGACGCGGTCGGACCCGCCGAGGTCTTCGCCGAATCCAACCGGTTCGGCGCAAATTACTCGCTGCAGATCGCGTCGGTCGACGGACGCGATGTAACCACTTCGATAGGAACGCGGTTCGCCGTAACCCAACGCATTTCGTCCATCGACTCCGCCGACACCGTCATGGTCGCCGGCGGTGACGATCTGGTCGGGCGGCCGATCGATCCCGCGCTCGTCGATGCGCTCAAGACCGTGCCGGAGCGGACCAGGCGCCTGGCGTCGGTGTGCACGGGTTCGTTCATCTTGGCGCAGGCGGGACTGCTCAGCGGCCGGTCGGCCACCACGCGTTGGCGGCACACCGGACTTCTGGCTCGCGCCTTCCCCGATGTGTGCGTCGAACCGGACGCGATCTATGTCCGCGACGGCGACGTGTTCACGTCCGCGGGCGTGTCGTCGGGCATCGACCTCGCTTTGGCGTTGGTCGAATTGGATTACGGCCCAGAGCTGGTCCGTGACGTCGCGCGCGCGTTGGTGGTGTATCTCAAACGCGCCGGCGGACAATCGCAGTTCTCTGTCATGGTCGAGGCCGACCCGCCGCCGGGTTCTCCGCTGAGGGCGGTCACCGAAGTAATCGCCGCCGAGCCGGGCGCCGACCATAGTGTGAAGAAACTTGCCGACCGGGCATCGCTGAGCACCCGCCAGCTGACCCGGCTCTTCCAATCCGAACTTGGGATGACCCCCGCCCGTTACGTCGAATTGGTCCGAATCGATTTCGCCCGTGGCGCCCTCGACGCCGGCCGGACCGTCGCCGAGGCCGCGCGCATGGCGGGCTTCGGCAGCACGGAAACGCTGAGGCGGGTGTTCCTCAACCACTTGGGCATCACACCCAAGGCTTATCGGGACAGATTCCGCACGGCCTGCGCTTGAGCGTGCCCATATAGGGATACTGTTCCGCCGTGCACATCGATGCGATGACGATTCCGCAACCGCTAGGCCAGACCGCAGAACTGGCCCGCCAAACCCAGGCCGCAGGGTTCTCCGGTCTGCTGTTCACCGAGACCGGTCGCACGGCCTATCTCAACGCCGCCGTCGCCTCGCAGGCCGCACCCGGCCTCGAGCTGTCCACCGGGGTCGCGGTGGCATTCCCGCGGAGTCCCTTCGTCACGGCGGCGACCGCATGGGAACTGCAGGAAGCGACCGGCGGGAACTTCCGGCTAGGCCTGGGCACGCAGGTGCGCACGCACGTCGTGCGGCGATACGGCATGCCCTTCGACCATCCGGGTCCGCGGCTGCGCGACTACGTGCTCGCCGTGAAGGCGTGCTTCTCCGCTTTCCGAACTGGGACATTGAATCACCACGGTGAGTTCTACGCTCTCGACTTCATCACGCCGCAGTGGAGCGCGGGACCCATCGACGCACCCGATCCCAAAGTCGATGTCGCAGCGGTGAATCCGTGGATGCTGCGGATGGCGGGCCAAGTGGCCGACGGGGTGCATGTCCACCCGCTCGGCGAGCCGGGCTACTTGAGCCGTCACGTCCTGCCGAACGTCGCCGAGGGCGCAGCGAGAGCGGGACGCTCCCCGTCGGACATTGCAATGATCGTGCCCGTGATGACGATCGTCGGCGACAGCGACGAAGAGCGCGACAACGAACGAAAGTTGGTGCGCGCCAGCATGAGCTTCTACGGAAGCACACCCAATTACGCGTTCATCTGGGACGAGGCCGGATTCGAGGGGACGACCGCGCGGATTCGTGAGAAGCAGAAGGCCGGCGACTTCGCCGGCATGGCGGCTCAGATCACCGACGAGCACATCGCCGCCTTCGCCACCGAGTCGACCTGGGACGGGTTAGCCGACGCCCTGGCCACGAAGTACGCGGGGATCGCAACGCGCCTCGTGCTGTACAACGCCCTCGGCGACCACGAGCGCTTCGAGCGATATGGCGAGGTCGCCCGTCGGCTGCAGGGGTGATCGCTAAGCGCGGTCGACGAGCGTGCGCAAAATGTCGGGATGCACGGGGCGTCGTTGTACAGACACGCACGCTCGCGGTCTGAGTTACCTGCGTTACTTGAACTACTTGGTGGTGTTGTACTTGTTGATCGCGTCGTCGAGCCGCTGCAGCGCCGCGCCGTAGGCCGCGAAATCGCCCTTCTTTTGCGCGTCTCTCGCCGCGCCGATCGCCGCCTGGATCTCCTGCAGGGCGGCGGCCTTGGCCGGGGACAACGTCACCGATCCGTCCGGAGCGGGCGGCGCCGCCGCGGGCGGCGGCGGTGCCTGCGATCCCGGTGCTCCCGGTGGTCCGGGTGCCGCGACGGGCGCAGGCGGGCTCGCAGGCGGGCTCGGGTTCGGGGCCGCCCCGGGCTCGGTCGGTTGTATGCCGGTCGCGGTCGCGCCCGCGCCGGGCCCGAACAACCCGTTAAGGGCGTCGCCCACCGTCGGGCCGTATCCGATCTTGTCGTTGTACATCATGGCCACGCGGATCAGGCGCGGGTACGACGAGGCGGCGTCGCTGGCTCCTGGAGAGGCATAGACAGGTTCGACGTAGAGCAGCCCGCCCTGGCCTACCGGAAGTGTGAGCAGGTTGCCCCACCGGATCCGGTTCTGATTGTCGCGCCCGATCACGCCCAGGTCTTGGGACACAGCCGGATCGGTGGTGATCGCGTTGTTGGCCAGCTTCGGACCGTTGACCTGCCCCGGGATGGTCAAGACCGTGATCCTGCCGTACGTCGCGGGGTCGGAGCTGGCGCTGATGTAGGCGGCCAGGTAGTCACGCTTGAACCTGTTCATCGCGCTGATCAACTGGTAAGCGGATGAATTGTCGTTCTTCGCAATGTTTTTCGCGACGATGTAGTACGGCGGCTGATAACTGCTGGCAGTCGGATTCGGATCCAGCGGGACGTCCCAGAAATCCGAAGTGGAGAAGAACGTCACGGGGTCGTTGACGTGGTATTTGGCCAGCAGCATCCGCTGCACCTTGAACAGGTCTTCGGGATAACGCAGGTGTTCGGCGAGCTCGGGGGTGATGTCGCTCTTGGGCTTGACGGTGCCGGGGAAGACCCGCATCCACGCTTTCAGCACCGGGTCCTGTTCATCCTGCTGGTAGAGAGTGACGGTGCCGTCATAGGCGTCCACCGTGGCCTTGACCGAATTTCGGATGTAGGAGACCTGCTTGTCGGGCGCCAGCCGGTTGGACGCCACCTCGGTGGAGTCGGCGGTCGCCGATTCCAGGGAGGTGAGTTCGGAGTACGGGTAGTTGTCCAACGTGGTGTAGCCGTCGATGATCCACACCAGCCGCTTGTTGACGATCGCCGGGTACACCGCGCTGTCAGTCGTCAGCCATGGCGCCACCGCCTCCACCCGCCGCGCCGGGTCGCGGTTGAACAGAATCTTGCTGTTGGACCCAATTACGTTGGAGAACAGGAAGTTTCGCTCGGCGAACTTGGCAGCGAACACGCTGCGGGATATCCAGCTGCCGATCGCAACTCCCCCGAGTCCGGCGTAGGTGTAGTTCTTGGTCTCGGCGCTGGTTTCGTAGTCGTATTCGCGGTCATTGCCGTTCTTTCCGACGATCGCGTAGTCGGCGGAAGTGTTGGAAATGACGGGTCCGAAGTAGACGCGCGGCTGGTCCAGCGGCGCAGGTCCGTCGGATACCACGCTGCCGTTGGCGCCGACGACATTGACCAGAAACTCGGGGTAGCCACCGTTTTGGTTGGGGTCGTTGGCGATACCACGCACCGTATTGGCCGGCGACGCGATGAATCCGTTGCCATGGGTGTAGACGGTGTGCCGGTTGATCCAGTCACGCTGGTTGTCGATCAGTCGGTCCGGGTTGAGTTCACGGGCCGCGACGACATAGTCGCGCAACGCACCGTTGCGGTCGAGGTAGCGGTCGATGGACAACTGGTCTTGGAAGTAATAGAAGTTCTTGCCCTGCTGGAACTGGGTGAACGCCGGGCTGACGATCGTCGGGTCGAGCAGCCGGATGTTCGAGGTGGTCGCGCGGTCGGCGGCGACCTGCTGGGCGGTGGCCTGCCCGTCGCCGGTGTAGTTGCGATAGGTCACCACGTCGGCCGTGAGGCCATATGCTTGCCGCGTCGCCGCGATGCTCCGGCCGATGTATTCGCTTTCCTTTTGCGCCGCATTGGGTCTCACGCTGATCTGCTCGACGATCAACGGCCACCCGGCGCCCACGATCAACGACGACAGCAGCAACAAGACCAGTCCGATGGCCGGAATCCGCAAGTCCCGCAAGACGATCGCGGAGAACACTGCGGCGGCACAGATCAGCGCGATCGCCATCAGGATCAGCTTTGCCGGCAGCACGGCGTTGATATCGGTGTACCCGGCACCGGTGAACGGCTTGCCGCCGCGGGTGTGCGACAAGAGCTCGTACCGGTCCAGCCAGTAGGCCACGGCTTTGAGCAACACCAACACACCGACCAGGCTGACCAGTTGGATCCGCGCCGAGCGGCTCAGCGCGCCAGTGCGGCCGGACAGCCGGATACCACCAAAGATGTAGTGCCCCAGCAGGTTCGCAATGAAAGCCAGGAACACCGCCACGAACAGGTAGCTGAGCACGAGCCGGTAGAACGGCAGGTCGAATGCGTAGAATCCGAGGTCCTTACCGAACTGGGGGTCCTTGACGCCGAAGTCTCCGCCGTGCAAAAACAGCTGGATCCGTACCCAATAGCTCTGCGCGATGATGCCCGCCAGCAGGCCGATCGCCGAAGGGATTCCAATGCCGACCAGCCGCAGGCGCGAAACCACGACGGCCCGGTACCGGGCCACCGGATCGTTGTTGTTACTCGGAACGAACACCGGCCGGGTGCGGTAGGCCAACGCAAGCCCGGCGAACACGATGCCGCCGACCAGCAGTCCGGCTACCAGGAAAACCACGATGCGGGTCACCAGCACGGTGGTGAACACCGAGCGGTAGCCAAGCTCACCGAACCACAGCCAGTCGACGTAAGCGTCGATCAACCGCGGGCCTACAAGCAGCAAAACGATCACACCCAGTGCGATCAGGATCAGAATCCGGCTACGCCGAGTTAGCTTCGGCATCCTTGCGGTGGGCCGCATCCCCACTGGCTACGCTCCTGATCGATTTGGCTGGCTCAAGATGGCCGGGCGTTAGCCGGGCTGCTATTGGTCGCCAAAGATTTTCCTAGACGGTCACAACTGTACGCATCTCACGCGCCGAGGCGGTCGGCTCGTCGGCGGGTCAGCAAGTGGGCGGCTGCCCTCCCGATGTGACGGCATGCAGCGCGTCTACCGCGTCGCTCAGCGTCTCGACCTTCACCAGGCGCAAGTTTGACGGATTGTCCGAGGCCGCCTCGTAGCAGTTCTTGGCAGGCACGAGGAACACCGTGGCTCCGGCCTTCTGTGCGGCGGCCATCTTGTGCGTGATCCCGCCGATTTGGCCTACCTTGCCGTCGATGGAGATGGTGCCGGTCCCCGCGACGAACGTCGACCCGGCCAACTCACCGGTGGTGAGCTTGTCAACAACCGCCAGGCTGAACATCAGGCCGGCAGAGGGCCCGCCCACATTGGCCAGGTTGAAGTCGATGACGAACGGTGCCCAGGGCGCATCAAGCACCGCGACACCCATGAACCCGTAGTCGCGGTCCTTGTTCGTACCCAGCGTGATTTGTGCCACGCCGGCCGGCTCGTTCTTGCGTCGGTAGTCGATCGTCACCACCTGGCCGGGTTTGGTGTTCTTCAAAAATCCCGTGAACTGCTCGATATTGGCCACCGGGGTGCCGTTGACCGCGTCGATGGCATCGCCGGACTTCAGCTTGCCCGCCGACGGGCCGGGATCAGTGACGGTCGCGACGGTGACCGCGGGCGGGTACTTCAGAAATCCCAGCGCGGCATATGCGGCGCTGTCCTCGGACTGTTTGAAATCAGCGTTGTTGGCCTTGTCGACGTCCTCGCGCGACTTGCCCGGCGGGTAGACGAGATCGCGCGGTACCAGCTGTTCCTGGCCCGAGAGCCACAGCGTTAGCGCTTCGCCCAACGTCAGATCGTCGCGCTCGGACACCGTTGTCATGTTGAGGTGCCCTGTTGTCGGTTGGGTGGAGGTGCCCGAGATCGCGACCACCTGCTTGCCGTCGACGTCGCCGAGCGTGTTGAAGGTGGGGCCGGGGCCGAGCGACACAAACGGCACCGTCACTACCGCGAGCAACACGCCGAAAACGACAATCGGCACCAACGCGACGATCAAGGTCAGAATCCGCCTGTTCACGCCGCTTACACTAGACGGACACTGCTGAAGCTCGTTCAGCTACGAGCATGACTGGAGTACGGGTGTTCTGTTCCAGCGGTGGGTACCGTTGACATTATGGCTGACCTGCCTTTCGGCTTCTCCTCTGGAGACGACCCCGAGCGCGAGAAACACGGGAAGAAGGATCCCGATTCCGGCTCGGGCGCGTCCGACCCATTGGGCGCCTTCGGCATCGGCGGAGATTTCGGCATGGGGGACCTGGGACAGATCTTCACCCAGCTGGGCCAGATGTTCAGCAACGCCGGCACGGTGACGGCCGGGGGCAAAACGTCGGGACCGGTCAACTACGAATTGGCGCGGAGAGTCGCGACCAGCTCGATCGGGTTTGTCGCTCCCATCCCCGCCGCGACGAACCGAGCGATCGCCGATGCGGTCCATCTCGCCGAAACCTGGTTGGACGGTGCGACGGCGTTGCCCGCAGGCACTGGCAAGGCGTTGGGCTGGAGCCCCAGCGACTGGGTCGACAACACCCTGGAGACCTGGAAGCGGCTGTGCGATCCGATGGCCGAGCAGATCGCGACGGTGTGGGCGTCGTCCCTGCCAGAAGAGGCCAAGAGCATGGCCGGCCCGCTGATGTCGATGATGTCGCAGATGGGCGGTATGGCGTTCGGCTCGCAGCTGGGCCAGGCTCTGGGCCGCTTGTCCCGCGAGGTGCTGACGTCGACCGATATCGGTCTGCCGTTGGGGCCCAAGGGGGTGGCCGCGCTACTGCCGGACGCCATCGAGTCGTTCGCCGCCGGACTCGAGCAGCCGCGCAGCGAGATCCTGACCTTCCTGGCCGCCCGTGAGGCCGCGCACCACCGGCTGTTCAGCCACGTGCCGTGGCTCTCGAGTCAATTGCTGGGCGCCGTAGAGGCCTACGCCATGGGCATGCAGATCGACATGACCGGAATCGAGGAGCTGGCGCGCGACTTCAATCCGGCGTCGCTGTCCGATCCGGCGGCCATCGAAAACCTGCTCGGCCAAGGGGTCTTCGAGCCGAAGGCGACGCCGGCGCAGAAGCAGGCGCTGGAACGGCTCGAGACACTGCTGGCCTTGATCGAAGGCTGGGTTCAGGTGGCGGTGACCGCGGCCCTGGGCGATCGGATTCCGGCCGCGGCCGCGCTCAGCGAGACTCTGCGGCGCCGCCGGGCGAGCGGCGGCCCAGCCGAGCAGACGTTCGCGACGCTGGTCGGCCTCGAGCTGCGGCCGCGCAAGCTGCGGGAAGCCGCCGCGCTGTGGGAGCGGCTGACCCAAGCCGTCGGTGCGGACGCCCGCGACTCGATCTGGCAACACCCGGATCTGCTGCCCGCCGCCGACGACCTCGATGAGCCGGCCGGCTTCATCGACCGCGTCATCGGTGGGGACACCAGCGGCATCGACGAGGCGATCGCCAGGTTAGAAGAAGACTCCGACACTGAAGGCCCTGCCGGCGGTCCTGTGGATAACTGAGCGCGGCGTTCGCCGTCGGGCTGGCACAGTTCCCACCCATGTCTCAGGTCGTGTCCAAGGCCGCGATTTCCCAGTATGCGCTGGACCCGGCGAT
>Ga0318545_10000254_pt1 | contig 10357 bp, 14 predicted proteins | sample GRESIP168b4f26_FD_203667 | JGI IMG/M metagenome (GOLD analysis project Ga0318545, IMG submission 203667) | Tropical soil microbial communities from Luquillo Experimental Forest, Puerto Rico - GRE.SIPMG.168b4f26 | ecosystem: Environmental > Terrestrial > Soil > Tropical forest > Bulk soil... | reverse complement strand
TGGGCTGCAGGACGCGCCGCTGCCGAAATCAGATAAGCCTCTGCATTTCGACGCCGCGGCCGGCATGCGAGTTCGGTGAGGCGACGAAAGCGAGCGATCAAAGACGTCAAGCAGCGCGCGAAAGCCGTGGGACCGGGGTGATGGCGAACTGCTTCCACCCTGGGCTCGTGGCAACAGGATTCAACCCGCAACAACGGCCTGCTGATGGACTTGGGGATGACGATCCTCAGGCCGGATAGCGGTTCTATCTTTGACTTCCTGCAAAATGCTGTGATACTGAAAAATCGCCACGGGAGAGACCGGCTTATCCGGCGCCGAAGGAGCAACCGCCCCCGAAACTCTCAGGCAACGCATCTTCGAGCATGTCGTCGAAACGTGCATCGCGGCAGGGCTTGTCGGCGGCGAAGGATTCGCGGTCGATGCCAGGGCCTGCGCGCCTGCGAGGTCTGCGACTTGCAATGGCACCAGGTCGAGCTTTCCGCCGGCCGGCTACATGTCCGTCGCAGCAAGCGGGGCACGCCGAGCGTCCACCCTATGCAGGGCGACGAGATTAGGGCACTGCGGCGCCTACAGCGCTCGAGCAAGGCACCGACGCCCTACGTGTTCGCCTCGGAGCGCGGCGGCCCAATGTCAGCCAAGAGCTTCGGAACGCTGTTTGCTCGCCTCGGCGAGCGCGCCGGCATGGCCTTCTCGGTCTTCCCGCACATGCTCAGGCACGCCTGCGGCTACGCGCTGGCTAACGCCGGTCACGACACCAGAGCGCTGCAGGCTTGGCTCGGTCACCGCAACATCCAGCACACGGCGCGCTATACCGAACTCGCGCCCGATCGCTTAAGGACTTCTGGCGGGATTAGCCCCGCATTTTTTCATCCCAGCCCGAAGGGGCGCGGCGATTTGGGCGGAGCGAACAGGCCGCTTGATACCTATATAGCTCGGAGCGCGTGTGCGCGCGCGCCCCGAGTGAGCGGTCGGTGTCTTTGGGGGGCGGAACGGGAGCTTCAGGCCCATGGTCTCTGCAGCAGAACAACTCGCCGCCAATCTTAATTTCTCGGCGCTGGCCAAGGCCGAGGAACTCAAGAAGCGGATCTGGTTCACGCTCGGCGCGCTCCTGGTCTATCGGCTCGGCACCTATATCCCGCTGCCCGGCATCGATCCTTCGGCCTGGGATCAGATCTTCCGCTCGCAGGCCGGTGGCATTCTCGGCATGTTCAACATGTTTTCCGGCGGCGGCATCCACCGGATGGCGATCTTCGCGCTCAACATCATGCCGTACATCTCGGCCTCGATCATCATTCAGCTGATGACCACGGTGTCGCCCACGCTCGAGCAGCTCAAGAAGGAGGGCGAGCAGGGGCGCAAGGTCATGAACCAATATACGCGCTACCTCACGGTGCTGCTGGCGGCGTTCCAATCTTATGGCATCGCGGTCGGCCTCGAAGGGGCCGGCAACGTCGTTTCCGATCCCGGCTGGTTCTTCCGCATCGAGACGGTGATCACGCTCACCGGCGGGACGATATTCCTCATGTGGCTCGGCGAGCAGATTACCTCGCGCGGCATCGGCAATGGCATCTCGCTCATCATTCTCTCGGGCATCGTGGCGCAGTTGCCGTCGGCAATCGCGGGAACGCTCGAGCTCGGCCGCCAAGGCGCGCTGTCGACCGGACTGATTCTGGTGGTGCTGGCTATGGCGGTCGCGGTGATCGGCTTCATCGTCTTCATGGAGCGCGCGCAGCGTCGGCTGCTGATCCAGTATCCTAGACGTCAGGTCGGCAACCGCATGTTCGAGGGGCAGTCCTCGCATTTGCCGCTCAAGCTCAACACGTCGGGCGTGATTCCGCCGATCTTCGCCTCCTCGCTGCTGCTGTTGCCGACCACGGTCGCCAACTTCAATGCCGGCCAAGGCCCGGATTGGTTCGTCGCCATCACCACCCAGCTCGGCCACGGACGGCCGCTGTTCCTGATGCTCTATATCGGACTCATCGTCTTCTTCGCCTTTTTCTATACGGCGATCGTGTTCAACCCGACGGAAACCGCAGAGAACTTAAAGAAGCACGGCGGCTTCATTCCCGGCATTCGGCCGGGCGAGCGCACGGCGGAGTACATCGATTACGTGCTCTCGCGCATCACCGTTGTCGGGGCGGCCTACCTCGCCCTTGTTTGCCTGTTGCCGGAGATCCTGATCTCTTACGCAGCGGTACCGTTTTATTTCGGCGGCACCTCGCTCTTGATCGTGGTCAGCGTGACCATGGACACGGTGGCGCAAATCCAGGGCTACTTGCTGGCGCACCAGTACGAAGGACTGATCAAGCGGTCGAAGCTGCGGGGGCGGCGTAGATGAGGTTGATATTGCTCGGCCCCGGGGGCCGGCAAAGGCACGCAGGCACTCACCGACACTTCGCCGCACTGAAATGCCGGCTTCATACTGATCGCTTGCAATTACCTGCTGGCTTGGTCTGCTTGCCGATAAAAGCGTCGCGGGGGGCAACCGCGCGAACCCGCGGAAGATAAGATTTGATCCGCCGCTGGTTCGAAGAACCAAACAGTTTGCCGCATGCGCAACGGTCATCGCCCACGTCACGAGAATTTCACTTGAGATTGAAGCGGATCGGCACGGTCAGATCCACGCGCTTGCCCGGCAATTCCCGCGGCGGCGGGGGGAAGGGTTGCGCGCGGCGCAACAGCGCCAGTGCCTCTTCGTCGAGCGCGCTCGCACCCGATGAGCGCACGACGCGGCTGCCGATCACGCGCCCCTACCGGTCCAGGCTGAAGAAGACCTGGGCCACCCCTTGCTCGCGGCGAGATTGAGCCGCCTCCGGATAGCGCTTGTTGCGCTCGAGCAGCGCTACGACCTGTGTTTTCCACGTCGGCACCGCGTTTGACGTGGTGGGAACGATCTGGCCCTGAATGGGCGCAGCCGGGATTGCCGCGGTGTGCTCCGGAATTGCCTGCGGCGCGGAGGTCATCGGCGCCGGCGGGCGCGGCTCCTGCTGCTTCAAGATTTCCGGCTTGGCTTCCGGTGGGGGGATCGCGACCTCCGAATTGGGCGCGGGCTTGACCTCTGGTGGCGGCTCTTCGACCAACCTCGATGCGCCCCCTTCTTCGACTTTCTGCTTTGCTGGTTACGGGCACCAGCCGGGAACGGACTGAGGCGCACATTCGGTCGTCCATTTCCAACTCACATTGGTTTCGCTGACGTTGGTGGCATTGTTCATCGCCTTGTCCGTGATCGTCTCGAAGGCTTGGCCCCTGCGGTCAGTGATACGAACGGTGGCACGGATTTGCAGCCACATGGCACCGAAGTCGCAGGCGTAGGGCGAGACTCGAAAGCCGCCAAGGTGTTTCCACTGGCCGGGAAAGCGCATTCCGAAACAGGTCACGTCTTCTTGTTTCTTGTTGCTCTCGGAGAGCACTTCGTTGACTTCTTCTTGAAGTCGGGCCGACCTGGCGATGACGGGCGTAAGCTCATCAAGCGGTAGACTTCCCCACTGGCCGAGCTTGCTGGTGTCGAACGCCAGCGCGGAGGACGTGCCGAGCAATAACGCGAGTGGGACAAGTCTCAGTCGGGTTGGCAAGCGGCCTCATCAAATGAGGGTCAGTCGATTGCGTTCGGGCCCGTCTCGACGGCCTTTTGGGCGACCCACGGGCGCGTCATCGTGATCGCGGCAGGCAGCCCCGATGAACTGGCGTGCCGAAAGCATTGGCAATCCCTTGCCCCTGTCGCGCTCGGCGACACAATTGGCTGAAAATCATGGCAAAAGTCGATCGGCCATGCGGATTTCGGCTGCGCTGCTCCCCTGGAACTGTGGCCGGCAAGGCCGAGCCAACGGCGATCCGCGCAGACCGACGTGCCCAGCACCTCGCCGGGGCTTGAAGGAAACTGGCCACATCCAGGGATGACCAGGGAGGAGCTTGCCTTCCTAGGATGGCGAAGTTCACGAAAAGGAGATCGGCATGACAGCGATTGGCGGAAGCTGCCTTTGCGGCGGCGTAAAATTCGAAATCACCGGGCCGCTATCAAGCCCGCTGAACTGCCATTGTTCGCAATGTCGCAAGCAACATGGCGCGCCGTTCCGCAGCCGCGTTCGGGTGCAGGTCGAAGACTTCCGGTGGCTGCAGGGCGAGCACCTGATCAAGTATTACGAGAGCGCGGGCGGCTACCTGCGCGGGTTCTGCCGTGAATGCGGGTCCCCGATCATCAACCGGACGGGACCGAACTGGAAGCGCGCCGCCCAGTTCCCCTGCGCAAAGTCTCAATACGGCATCCCGTTGGCCATTCTGGACGATCCACCGGTGCGGCCGGCATGCCACGTCTTCGTCGGCAGCAAGGCGCCGTGGTTCGAGATCACCGACGATCTGCCGCAATATGCGGAATACGCGCCGCCGGGCTAAAACCTCGGCAGATCGGGATGCGGCAAGCGGCCGGCATGGACATGCAACCGGCCGAGGTCGGCGCAGCGGTCTGAATCGCGTCCCTCAGGAACCTTCTTTGCTTGTTCCAGGTTATCTCGGCAAGTGGCGCTCTCCGGGAAGAAAAATCGGCCCACGGAGGCAATGGAGAGTAGCCGCGGGGAGCCCCGGATGCCACCGGGGCTCTCCCAATTTCCTAGCTCCGCCCCCTCCGGCGGTTCCATAACCCGTCCGCAAATGTCGCGACACCCAAACAAGAGGCGACATGACCCTGAATATCCTCGAGAACATTTCCACTTGGTTGGTCGACTGGAGCCTCGTCACCATCATGGGCAACACGACGCCGCCGCGAGAGCCCAACGACGAGAACGACGAGGATGACGAGGACGACGAGGACGACAAGGACGACAAGGACGACAAGGACGACGACGAGGATGACGAGAACGACGACGACGAGAGGCAGGACGAGCCGGCGGTCGTCAGAGAACCCGACGAATAGCCGCCGCGCGCGCCTCAACACAGACGCCGTATGCGATCGCGATCTATATCGCGATTTGTGCGCTGCTAAGCCTGATCGCGGCGGCGCTGATGAGCGACTATACCGGCAAGGACATCGAGGGCCCGCGCCAAGCCGCAGCGATTGCGGCGGAATAGTTAGGGATCTGCCACGGCGCGCGTCGTTAACGGAACAGCGGCGTAGGCCTTCGGCAACTTTCACGATCGCTACGAGGCGACAATCTCAGTTGGAGCGATCATGTCGACAACTGCTGCAGCTGTCCACGTAGATAACATCCACGATCATCCGGTCGGTTGGCGACGCTACGTCTATTCGACGAACCACAAGGACATCGGGGCCATGTACCTTGTGTTCGCGATCATGGCCGGAGTCATCGGCGGTGCGTTTTCAATTTTGATGAGAATGGAACTGCAGGAACCGGGTCTGCAGATTTTTTCAAATCCGCACTACTACGACGTGATGGTGAGCGCCCACGGCCTCACCATGATCTTTTTCGTGCTGATGCCGGCGCTGATCGGCGGCTTCGGCAACTGGTTTGTTCCGCTCATGATCGGCGCGCCCGATATGGCTTTCCCACGCATGAACAACATTTCGTTTTGGCTGCTGCCGGCATCTTTCGCCCTGCTCATGATTTCAATGTTTGTCGAGGGCGAGCCCGGTGTGAAAGGTGCTGGTACCGGGTGGACGCTTTATCCGCCTCTGTCGACTGCCGGCCATCCAGGCCCGGCAGTCGATTTCTTGATCCTGTCAATACACTTGGCTGGCGCGTCGTCGATCCTCGGCGCCATCAACTTCATCACGACGATCTTCAACATGCGCGCGCCGGGAATGACTTTCTTCAGAATGCCACTGTTCGTGTGGTCGATCTTGGTGACGACGATCCAGCTGTTGTTAGTGCTGCCGGTGCTAGCGGGCGCCGTGACCATGGCGCTCACGGACCGCAACTTCGGCACGACGTTTTTCAATCCGGCCGGCGGCGGCGATCCGCTCCTGTTCCAACATCTGTTCTGGTTCTTCGGTCATCCGGAGGTCTACATCATGATCTTGCCGGCCTTCGGTATCATCAGCCAGGTGATCGCGACTTTCAGCCGCAAGCCGGTGTTCGGCTATCTCGGCATGGTGTTCGCCCTGCTCGCAATCATGGCCATCGGCATGATCGTCTGGGCGCACCACATGTACACGGTTGGCATGTCGCTTGAGACGCAGGCCTTCTTTGCCGTCTCGAGCATGGTGATCGCGGTGCCGACCGGCGTCAAAGTATTCTCGTGGATCGCGACGATGTGGGGCGGTTCGGTTGAATTCCGCACACCGCTGCTGTGGGCCATCGGTTTCATTTTTCTGTTCACAATCGGCGGCGTCACCGGCGTGGTGCTCGCAAACCCAGGAATCGATCGCTCGCTTCAGGACACCTATTACGTGGTCGCGCACTTCCACTACGTGCTTTCCCTCGGATCAACTTTCGCCATCTTCGCTGGCTGGTACTACTGGTTTCCGAAGATGACGGGCTACACCTATTCTGAATTCATGGGAAAGCTGCATTTCTGGTTGACCTTCATCGGCGTCAACCTCGCGTTCTTCCCCCAGCATTTCCTCGGTTTGGCGGGAATGCCGCGACGGGTTGCGGATTATCCCGACGCTTTTGCCGACTGGAACTACATCTCGTCGATCGGGTCCTACATCTCCGCCTTGGGCCTGATCGTATTTCTCATTGGCATTGCTTATGCCTTCGGTCGAAAGACCGAAGCTGCCGCTAACCCTTGGGGTGTGGGCGCGACGACGCTGGAATGGACGCTGCCGTCCCCGCCGCCGTTCCATCAGTATGAGAGCCTGCCGTTGATCAGGTAGCGACTCGCACAAAGCGGTTCTATGGCCTTTTTGCCGATTTCGATCCGCCGCAAACTTTTGTACTAAGATCCGATGAGAGTTCAGTAAATGAGCGGCAGATGGTGTGGAGATCTGGGCGAGCGTTGCAAGCGTAGCCAGCGCCTGCAACTCGATCTCGCGTGCGGACCACGCTGCATATGCTGCAAAGCTGCCCGTCGGCTGTGTGACCCCTACCCCCCACATGGACAGAGGCCCATGTCTCGCAAGTCCGGCTGCCAATTCGCGCACCAAACGGCACGCGGCATCCCCGCCGCCCGCCACGAGAATGCGGTAAAGCTCGCGGGCGGCGATCCGCCATGAAGGCCATGTCGATTATCTCCATGACGGCCATCTTCACCACATGCACGAGGATCACGTTGACGAGCACGTGATCCCAGTAAATGCCACCAATCCCGTGCAATGCACGCCGCAAACGCGCTGCTCGCACAAGCATGGCTCGTCCTGTGGGCACGAAGTCGTGCCCCATGGCGACCATGTCGATTACCTCGTGAGCGGACGGTTGCATCATCCCCATGGCGATCATTGCGATGACCACGGGCCGATACAGCTAGCCTGACCGTCGGCGCTTGCCACGAGTTGTGGCGCCGGCCGATAGACGTTTCCCTGGCCAACAGCAATCCGGGTGAGCTGCTAATTCAGCCGGTCGCTGATCTTGGCGAGGCCCGCATTGGCGCACGCTTCGTCCTTGTCGCCGCCCGGCGCCCCACTGACGCCGATGGCGCCGATCGTTTCGTTACCGACCTTGATGGGCACGCCACCCAGCGCCGTTACCATCTGAGTATCGTAGAGCGTAGGATTGAACGCGCCTGGCGTGGCGACTTGCTTGGCCAGGTCTGCAGTTGGGATGCGCCGCTGGGCTGAGGTGTAGGCTTTGCGACGGCTGAGCTCGCGGCTCAGTGCACTCGCCCCGTCGCCGACAAGAAGCAGCTTGAGATCGCCGGCACGGTCCACGATCGTGACGGTGATGGTGTAGCCTTGCCCTTTGCACGAAGCGATTGCTGCCTCGGCCGCCTCTACAGCCAGTGCGGCGGGAAGAATCTTGAAAGTCTGGGTTGGCAGTGGATCAGCGGCCATGGCATCGATGCTGCTGCAGGCCGCAAGGCCGCCGGCGATAGCCGCGAAAGTCCAAGATCGGATCATTGGTTTTCTCCTGACAATGTGCATCGCTCGCATTGGACAACAAAGGATAACACGCCAAAGAGACTGCAGGAGACCGTTGCACTGCGGGATTTCAATCCGCGGGCTCCTCCCTGATATCGGTAAGAACTCATCCCACATCGTCGGCCTCCTGGAACGGGGCATCGCGGTGCGACAGGGACAGCGCTTCCTGCGGATGGAGCTGCCGCGCATTCTGGCCACACCGCCCGATGTGCTTTCCCCCCGCATGGTGCGTGTCATCGAGGAACTGGCCTCTGACTGGCGCCGGCTTGATGAGCGCATCAAGGGGGTTGTCCGGCGAGATCGAGGAGCTTGCCAAACGAGACGCAGGATGCGAACGCCTGATGAGCGTGCCCGGCATCGGACCGATCATCGAGCCGCCATGGTCGCCGCGATCGGAACCGGCGAGGGGTTCTCCAAGGGTCGCGACTTCGCCGCCTGGCTGTGACTCGTGCCCAAGCAGGTCTCGACCGGAGCCGAGATATTTACCGGCCCGGCGATGTCGGGAAGAACCAACTGGGAAATGTGAACCCCTGATTAGTTCCACCCGGCGACGGGAAGGCGTTTCGCGGGGTCGAACTCCGATCGGCCCAGCCGTCCTCATTTAGGCCCGACCGGCCGGAAAACAAAGAATGGATTTGATCGTCGGGGTCCACAAAGCGGGGGGAACCATCGGGATTCGTGCCACTTGCGGGATCTGACGTGAACGCAGACGCGTGCAGCACGGGAAGCAAGACGGTCATCAGCATCGCGGCGACAAGTGAATAGAGGAGGCGCATGGAGGCTCCTTTCGGTTGATCAGGTCGCCGCGTGATCTATGGCGAACCGACATTTCCTGGATGACTTCCGAATTTGATCGCCCCATAGCATCGTAGCCGATGCGCGACGATCAGACCGTTGCGGTTGCGCAACACTTTGGGAAAATCGGTCAGCCCACACGTATCAAATGGACCGAGTTTTCGGAAGCGACACCTTTAGTCGATGACAATCGTGGCCGTCATTCCAGCCCAATCGTGATCGGCGCAGCGCGAAGCAAACAATCCCGCGTTTTGTGGAATGAAATAGATGTCGGTTGTCTGTTCTGGGGGTAGGAAGACGGAGTTCCCACTCTCACTGAGCGAGTCCTTGTTTTTGACTTGTACCGAGCTGAAAAAATCTGGAGCGGTGAAGTCATGCCCCTCCTTTCCCGCGTTGACCAAGTGCAGTTGGTACGGCAGGCCGCGGCGAAGCCGGAGTTGGTTCGGGAGGAACTCGTATTCGATCATCCTCATCTCGACCCGTTGGGCACTCGACCAGTCAACGGGCGTGGCTATGTTGACATGGCGGGCAACGACAAAAGCACCGGTCGCAATTAACGCACCGGTCAAGGCTGCGATAGGCAACGCTTTCATTTGACGGATTTCCCACTCTCCGCACGCAACTTTATGCGGATGTGCGTCCTTTGTCCGTGCCGACAATCCAGGCTGCGTCACAAAATCGTGTTGCACACTCGCCGACGTTCGTTGCAAGCAACAAACTCGCCACATCAGTAGCGGGATTTGAGGCCGCCGTTGGCGATCTCGCTTACTTCGCCACTTATTTTGTGACTTGGCCCCGGATTTCGCCACCCTTGTTCGCGTCAGTGTGCAGGTTGACGTACCATTTTCCGGCCATCAACTCAGCCGCTTGAGCATCGGTGAGCGTGGCGGAGCCCTCGAATGGGCTTGTGTTCGGGGTGATAGGAACGGCAACGCCGCCATTCTTACCCGGCTCAGCAGAGTGAAAATGCGCGGCAGTGACGGGCCCAGTCAGGCCCGAGTAATTGCCCTTCCAGGACAGCTTCTTACTGCTCGTGTCATACGTCGCCGTGAGCGTACCGGTGCCTTTGCTGGCGTTCGGCGGCACTTCGCTGTTGGCGTTCATGGAGGCCTTGAGATTCACCACCTCCGCCTGGGTCGGCCATGCAAGCATTGCCGCCATCGTGCAGGCCAATCCAGCCAAAGCAGATCGTAAAATCGTCGGATGCATAGCGTTCTCCTCCCTGATCAGGCTGTCACGCTTCGCGAACACCGCGATCTTGCATCTGTTCCGTTGTTTATCAAAGGCCCTCTGGCCGCGAGATCCACGCTCGCGTGGTGATTGCCATGGAAAAGCTCTACGCCGACCGGCTGGGCGAGCAGGCGGAGCGGCTGGCTGATCACGCGGAAAGAGGTGCTATCTGGGATAAAGCGCTCGAGTATCTTCAGCGGTCAGGCTTCAGGGCATGCTCGCTCTACGCAAACGCAAACGCTGCGCGCTTTTTCGAGCGCGCGTTGACAGTCCTTAAGAAATTGCCGGAAAGCCCCGACAATCTCAGACAGGCCGTGGATCTTCGCTTCGGGCTTCGTAACGCTCTGCTGCCGCAAGGCGAGA
>Ga0318545_10000253_pt1 | contig 10360 bp, 18 predicted proteins | sample GRESIP168b4f26_FD_203667 | JGI IMG/M metagenome (GOLD analysis project Ga0318545, IMG submission 203667) | Tropical soil microbial communities from Luquillo Experimental Forest, Puerto Rico - GRE.SIPMG.168b4f26 | ecosystem: Environmental > Terrestrial > Soil > Tropical forest > Bulk soil... | reverse complement strand
ATCCACAGCACAGACAGGACCAACCAGAGCCGAAACAATCCCCTCACCACCCGCAATGCCATTTAGAAACTCTTTAGCCCGTATAGCGCCGTCATCGGTTCAATCCCTGCGCAGCAAGTCGGGGAGCTTAGCAATGTTCGCAGCAATGCGTCTTGCTTCATCTTTGCTGAGTAGCTTGGCCGCTGATCGGCGACCGGGCTCATTCTCGTAATAAGTAGGCAAGCGCCTGCATGGATGACGGTTGGTGCGTCACTGCGAAATCTTTCTTCGGCCGACCGAGCGCAACACTACAAAAGCGATTATGAGCGCAAGTGAGATTTCAAAGGCCAGTACCCAAACCATCACGTCTTCCTTCCGGCCCAATATTGCAGTTGGTTGTGCCAGTGAAGGGCCCAACAGCCCGACAAGGAGAAGACTAGCTAGCGCCAGTAATGTCGTGATTGCTCGCATGATATCCATCACCCCGACCTGAATGGATTTGCGTTCCCGACCCAATAACCAAGGCTGACTTACGAGGTCATGGAGAGTGCATTAATTTTCGGAAATGCTTTTTGATAACGTTTTTCTGACGCATCGCCGCCCTGGCTCTTCCTCGAAATAGACGTAGGCCAGCGCTTGCCCATCGTGGTCGCGGACGACGTAGCAGGCGTCGAGTTCTTCAACTGTCCATGGTGGCAGGAAGCGAAGAGGTTGCCGCTTGAACCACTGAACTCTGGGCTACCTAGGGCGTTCCTGATTTTTAGTGTGGCTCTCGTCAAGGAGATCGAGATGCGAAAGCATGTGCTAGTACTCACGGCAACTACGGCTATCCTCGCCTGTGGCGTTATTGCTGCCATCGCCCAAGCTCCCGGTGCGGAGGCCCAGCCCACTCCAGGTGGTCCAGGCGGAATGATGGGAATGCTGCGGGACCATCCTGGAATGATGGGCGGCCATCCCGGGATAATGGGAATGATGGGGCGCGATTACGGGCACCACGGCTCCGTGATGGCGCGAATAATTTTCAGTCTGATGGACGCTGACGGAGACGGAAAACTCACACTACAGGAGTGGCAAGCAGCGCACGAGCGTATCTTCAAGGCGATGGATACTAACCACGATGGCACCGTTACCCTCGAGGAAATGGAGGCTTTCATGCACGGCACTGGCGGGCCGACTTCTCCGCGGTAAGTCACAAGTCTGTAACTCGTGCGTCAGCGTCACGAACGACGTAGTAGTTCGGCTGGAGCGGCTAAAGCTTCGTCAGCGTATTCTCAACGTGAATAAGGATTGCCCGCGATCCAATCCGAAATTTGGATTTCGCGCCTTGCATGCCGCCACGACCTGTGGGTCGAGTGGCGGCAAAGGTTTGGTGGCCCGCTCTCGTTGTGGCGTCCCGACCATAATCGGCTGGACACAATCAACCGCGATCCCGGCACCCATCTTGGCGCCATTGGGAACAAAACCCGCCCGTGCGCATGTCGCTCTGATCTGGGCGCAAGGGTTCCAGGGCACAGGTTGAACGGACTGTGCAAACGAAAGGCCGAACGCCCCAGTAAAAAGAAGGCCAACTAGGCCGAGCGTTATGGTGCTTGCGCGCATGATGCCCTCTTGCCCCGTGTAAGTCCGAACATGCCAATCGAGTAGTCACCTATTTTCCGGCATTCATGCGGCGAGCTGTTGACAGGTTTGTTCCCTATCCCCTGTGCGGAGAGCACAACGCCAATGCGCCAAGCCTGCGCCAACCAATGCAGGGATGGAGGAAGAAGGGGGATTTTCCCGGCCCAATGGTGGCCAAGGGCAACCACATCTTTTGATGACTTAGCGAAATGATGAGCAACCCAGTCGCCGGGCGCCCCCTATCCATTGGTTTAGGCCGCACATCAGGGGCGGCCGCAGGTTATCCTTAGTTTTGACGTGGTTTGAAGCGGACAATCGCTGCGGGTTTCGGGGGGACTGTGAGGGTCCCCATGTTGGTGCGTTGCGTTCACTGCGATGCTGAGCTGGTTGCGCCCGTAAGGTCCGAGTATTGGAGCGGCAACCACGCCTGTCACATTTGGCTCTGCCCAAAATGCTGCGCCTGTTTTTCGTCTGTGGTCTCTTTTCCTGCCGACATCAAAGGCCACAGTCAGGCAGTATCAAACCTGTCATGACGCGATTTGGGCGAAGCTCCCTGGAAGTGGCGGTAGCAGTCGGCACGATCATTCTCGGAACCGTGCTCGTTCATTTTCTCATGTCGTGGTGGCCCACATTAGCAGCATTGATTTAGCATCTTGGCGGCAGGGCAAAACATGGCAGACCAGGGCGCGGGGAAGCGACGAGGCTGCGCCATCAAATCCGAGAACTATCAAACTTCTGATGGATGAGAAACGCCATCCAGAAGAGCCCAGCAGAGCTCACAAGGACCCAAAACCAGTCTGGACCTGGCAAGTAATTGATCGCAACGAACGAGAACGCAATAACTACGGCCACTGCCCCGGCAAAGAGCAAGAAGCCGTAAAGTTCGTTGCGCACTTGCTTCCACGATGGCCAGGTGCTTAGCGCCCGAGAAAGCGAGAATAAACCGAGTATCCCAACGACCACCAAAAGGGGCGAGACGAGGTATAGGAAAGATCGTTCTTCCGACACAACGTGCGATGATACCTGGGGAGAGGATGCGCCACAACACGCGCACCACTAGCACTTCTCACTCAGTGAAAAGAAAAGGCCACCAAAACTTCTGGTGGCCTAAGTGTTGTCAAAACCGCGCGGTCGGGCATGAACCCTAAGCAACGCGCCTGATCAATCGCAGAGCGATCAAGAGGATAACCGCGCCGATGAAGGCGTCGATGATCGCGGCAATAAAGCCGCCGCCGATTGCGATGCCGAGCCGCGGCAGCAGCCAGCCAGCGATGAAGCCGCCAACAATCCCAACGATGATGTCGCCGATCAGCCCGTAACCGCTGCCTTTGACCAACATACCAGCAAGCCAACCAGCGATGGCACCGACGATCAGCCAAATGATGAGTGCTTGTACGTCCATCTTTCCCCCCTTTTCGGTTTCATCCCCCCTGGATGCACGATCCTAATCCTAGCACGCGATTGCGACGCTTCCTCGAACCGGATCGAGCAGCCTGTGGACTATTCCGCAATGCGAGATCGACGCGGCCAGCGCTGAGGGCAAGCCACTCCCCGTAAAGAAAGAGGGCCGCCAATTCAGCGGCCCCAAGTTCATGGAGGATACACACATGATACGCACCGTCGCCCCCGGCGGTGCGTAGAGACCAAAGCAGTAAACCGCCGAGTGCGCTGTGATCCCCATCACAGGTACGGCACCACCAGTGAGAGGGGGAATTCCCCGTCCCCCTGGTGGCAGACAGCAACTAAAAGTCGATATCGACCAGCGGAGAGACTTGCGGCCAGAGATGTTCTGCTAGGACGTATTTAGGATTTTGTGTTCCAGGCGTCGTGACAACACCAATCGGCGCACTTTCCAGTCCCGCTGCTAAGGCCCAGCGCATGCGGGAGCAGAAAGCGTCATCCATATCCCAGTGACTGGCGTACGTTGCGTGCAGATGGATTTCGTCGTCGTCGCTCATTGGTGCGGTCCCCAAGCTTACGCACCCGGCAGCTTGCAATGCTCCACCTCATTTGCGGCTGTTTTGTGTGAAATTAGCCTGAGCCGATGGACGCCGAGGGCAAGGGCCAACGCACAGTGACGACTACGCAACGACTACGCCCGAGAGAAGTCAGAACTCCCGGTAGATATCAACTACTTATCGCGCGCGCGACCAATGTCCCGAACACGTCGAAGAACATTTGACGGCAAGCGGCATGTACATTCCTCGCATTATTGGGCGGCTGTGCCTTTCATAGCGCGGCACAGCGCAACACCAAAGCGGCGGAATGCCCCCACGTTCAATCGGTTTCACTGCGCGAGGGTCGATGTAACCCGACGACAGTACTAGGCGGCCGCCTGCCGACCGGGCCGGCGGTCGGCAGCCGCTGGCTGCCCGCTTGGAAGCTGGGCGCGACTCCAGTTCCACAGCATTGCGATTTCCTCTGCCGCCCTGCCGCCGCGGGCATATTCTGTGACGCCGAGACCGCCGGCGAGAGCATCCTGAAAATCCATGCGGGCCGACAGCATCGGTTCGGCCAGAACGCCGAGCTCGGCCAAGCGTTTTGCGGCCTCGCTCGCGCGCGTGCTGCGGTGGCTGGACGGGCATTGGTTGAGAACGAATGCGGCTTTCCGCTTGGCTAGAAACACAGCGCGAAAAGTTTCTGCGGTTGCTTCCACGTCCAAGCGAGTCGGACGCGCTGGCAGAAGGCAAAGGTCCGCGACCTCGCAGACGAGTCGAAAGGCTCGGGCGTCGGCGACGGTCGTGTCGAAGATAACCAGAGTGAATTCGGCGGCGGCCAGTCCGTCGAGAATGGGCCGCAAATGGGTCAGCCGTTCGCGCTCCAGCGGTTCGACAATGATCTTGTTGCGGGCATTGGCCGATTCTCGGCGCTTGCCCCACTGCGTCAGCGATTGCTGTGGATCGAGATCGAGCGCGATCACCCTTTCGCCGGTGCTTGCGGCTATCTCGGCGAGGGACGCGGCAAGTGTCGTTTTTCCGGCACCGCCTTTTTGCGTGAGAAAAGCGATGCTGCGCATCAAGCCACCTTTTGCTCGGCTGCCGTAGCGGCGTCTTTCCGCAACAGCTCCGCTGCGGAGCGGCCGGATTGGGAGTCTATGCCCGAGCTGCCGTGCGAGTTTGGAATTTCAATGTCGACGGCCAGCGTCGATACGGATTTGCCACGATCGACCTTGATCTGCACCTTGTCAGGATCGAACGACAGATGGCGGCCGATCAGCGCGAGAATCTCTTCGCGCAGAACGTCCAGCAGATCCGGCTGCTTGCAGGTATTACGTTCGTGCGCCAGCAGGATTTGCAGGCGTTCGCGCGCAATGGGCGCGGAGCCGCGGCGAAACAATTTGAAGAGCTTCATGCTGCCTTCCGTCCAAACAGCTTGTTGAAAATGCCTCGGCTTTCGCTGGGTACCTGCACCGGAATAGTCTCACCCTTGAGTCGGCGCACAGCGTCGAAATACGCGCGAGCGGGCGCGCTTGCGGGGTTGTTGAGCGTTACCGGCGATCCGACATTGGAGGCGCGCAGAACTTCTTCGCTTTCCGGGATAATGCCAAGCAAGGGTATGGAAAGAATCTCCAGCACGTCGTCTATCGACAGCATCTCGCCGCGCGCCGCGCGCCACGGATGAAAGCGAGTAATGAGGAGCTGCTTGTCGACAAACTCACCACGTTCGGCTTTTTCGGTCTTCGAATCGAGCAGTCCGATAATGCGGTCGGAGTCGCGGACCGAGGACACTTCGGGATTGGTCACGATGATCGCGGCGTCGGCGTAGCGCATTGCCATGGTCGCGCCGCGTTCGATACCCGCCGGACTGTCGCAGATGATCCAATCGAATTTCGAGCGCAGTTCAGCGATGACTTTTGCGACGCCATCTTCGGTCAACGCATCCTTGTCGCGCGTTTGCGAGGCGGGCAGGAGATGAAGATTTTCCAACCGTTTGTCGCGGATGAGCGCTTGGGGCAGCTTCGCCACTCCGTGGATGACATTGACCAGATCGAAGACCACGCGCCGCTCGGCGCCGAGCACCAGATCGAGATTGCGAAGGCCGACATCGAAATCGACGACGACGACCTTGTCGCCAGAGTGTGCGAGCGCAGCGCCGAGCGCCGCGGTCGAGGTCGTCTTGCCGACGCCACCTTTACCTGACGTCACAACCACGACCCGGGCCGATTTCTTGTTATCCATCTTCACGACCTTTCTCTTGCTAGTGCATCGCCGAAATCTTCAGTGTATTGCCGTCGAGCCAGGCTTGAACCGGCCCGTTATGCACGCTGTCCTCGATTTCGTCAGCAGTCTTGTAATGGGAGCCAATGGCCAGCAATTCGGCCTCGAAGCGGTGGCAAAAGATACGAGCGCGGCGGTTGCCGGTGACGCCTGCAATCGCCTGGCCGCGTAGCGTGCCGTAAATGTGAATCGATCCTCCGGCGATGACCTCTGCGCCCGAACCGACCGACCCGAGCACCGTGACGTCACCTTCGATGAAAGCAACCGATTGCCCGGAACGAACTGGGTCTTCGAGCAGAAGCGATGCCGGCTTTTCGCTCGTGCGTACCGGGTTCTCGGATGCGGCAGTGGTCTCCGGTTCGCGCAGCTCGACATCCTGCACGCCGCGGGCGCCGCGCAGGATGGGAGGAAGCTCTGGGGTTGCGTCGTTCGGCTCGATCCCTTCGATCCCGAGCACGCGAATATTACGCTCCTCGAGATTTGCGACCAGATGCGCGATGCCATTGGGGCTCAATCGTACCGCAGACAGATCGAGGGCGAGAGCATGGCCGGTAAAGAAATTCTTCGAGCGCTCAAGGGTCGCGTCGAGGTCCATCAGCCACTCGGCGATGGGTGCCCGTGGGGTAAAAACGAACGCCATATAGTTACGCGCCCGAAATTTCAGCGATTGCCGTTGAATAATGAGGCTCGACACCACGCCTCTCCGATTCTTGACGATTCTAATTGGTTAACAATCTGTCCAGCTTTGGTTAACGAATGGTAAATGCCCGAAGGAATCCACAACGGATCGGGCGCGGTCGAAACTTTTGTTTACTCGCCAGATTCTCCCCAATACGGTTAACGTGTGGAAACATCGGGGATCACGAGGGTGCTGGTTTTTGTTTCCACCGTGTTTCCACGAGGCAGCACCACTGTTTCCACGGACAACAACGGGAGGGGTTCATGGGCGTCGTTTTGGATCGCAAAACCGTCAACGTATTGACGTTGCCGGACGACAAAACTGAGAAGTTGTTTCTCGATTCGATCATCGAGGGGTTCGGGTTGCGACTGCGCGTCGAGCGCGTGACGGCAGGCTGGCGAAAGGTTTTTTCGTGCAGTACCGGCACGACGGTCGGCAGCGGCGGCAGAAGATCAAAGCGACCGATGTGGACAAGGCGCGGCAGATTGCGACCAAGATGCTGAACAAGGTCGCTGACGGCACCGATCCCGCCGCCGAAAAGGAATTAAAGCGGGCGGCTCTGACCTTCAGCAAGGCGGTCGCGCAATACCTCACTTTGAAACGGTTGGGGGTTCGCGCTGGTCACCAAGGTGACCCGCAGCGACGTGTCCAGCGCGATCAACAAGATCACCGTGGCGTCCGGTGCACACAGCGCCAGCCGCGCCCGCGTCCATCTGAGCGCCTCTTATACGTGGTGCATGGTGAACGGACACTGCGAATCAAATCCGGTGCTGAACAGCGTGATTCCGAAGACTCCTGCAAGCCGCGACCGCGTGTTGTCCGATTCTGAACTCGCCGCGATTTGGAACGTTTGCAATATGAACACGGACTTCGGACGGATCGTGCGGCTGCTGATTTTGTCCGGCTGCAGGAGTCAAGAAATCGGTTCACTTCGTTGGTCTGAAATTCACAACGACGCGATCCATCTGCCGCCAGAGCGCACCAAGAACGGTCGCGCTCACGTGTTGCCGCTCACGCCGTTGATGCGAACGATCATCGAGAGCGTGCCGCAAATGGTCGATTGTGATTTTTGTTCGGCGCACGCGGGCAGGGCTTCAAGGCTCTGAGAGATTTCGGGCGCTCGCCCTAAGCATGTCCAATGTAGTCCATTCGGCCGCCATCTACTGTCAGGATCTGTGCCGTGATCCAGCCCGACTCCGGTGAAGCCAAAAAGGTTATAGCATTAGCGATGTCCTCGGGCTCTCCAATCCGGCCCATCATTGCGCGGGCAGCGAAACGTTGTTCTGTCCTCTGCCAGTCGTCGGCGCCGCGGCCACCCCGCGTCAGATCGGTTCGGACGAAGCCAGGCGCTACCGCGTTCACAGTCACATTGTGTGGGCCAAGCTCCATGGCAAAGCGCTTAGTCAAAATCGCGACCTCGGCCTTTGTCGCCGCATAGAAAGCGTTGCCGGGGAGTGCAGTGCCGATCGCGGCAACTGAGCTTACGTTGACGATCCTGCCGTAACGCCGTTTCCGCATACCCGTAATTACCGCGCGGGTCGCGTTGGTCACTCCTTCAACATTAACCTGCCGCATGCGCGTAACCTGCGCCGAGTCGTAGGTGTCTAGAGTGCCCCGCCACGACACGCCCGCGTTATTCACCAGGATCGTCACTGAACCCAGCTCTTTTTCGGCGCGGGTGACCATCGCCTCGATTGCGCCAGCGTCGGCGACGTCGGCCGCAACCGCAATAGCGCGTCCACCGGCGGCGATAATCTCGGAAACCAGCTCCTCCGCCGCGTCTGCACGGGCGGCATAGTTCACGCATACGGCTGCGTCGCGTTTCGCCAGGAGCAACGCTGTCGCTCGACCAATACCCCGAGCACCACCCGTCACCAATGCTACTTGATCGCGCCACGCTGCCATATTCTCATGACTCCCTTTGCGTGCAGTGCCGCCCGGCGGACCCTACATACTAGATTTCAGTCGTGGAGAACGCCCGATGATGAAGACAACCCATGCGATCGGGTGGAAGGCAAAGGACTTTGCCCTTCAGGGCATCGACGGTAGGACCTACTCGCTTGCGGACATTCGCGGGCCGAAAGGCACGCTGGTGGTTTTCATCTGTAATCACTGTCCCTACGTGAAGGCGTCCATCAACCGCATTGTGACCGAGGCCAATGCGCTACGCGAGATTGGCATCGGAACCATCGCCATCATGCCAAACGATACCGAGAGCTATCCTGAGGACTCCTTTGACAACATGAAAGCATTTGCCGCGCGGTACGGTTTCAGCTTTCCCTATGTCATTGACACGAGTCAGGAAGTGGCGCGAGCTTATGGCGCTCAATGCACACCGGACTTCTTCGGCTTTAACGCAAAAGACGAGTTGCAATACCGAGGTCGGCTCGATGCCGCGCGTATGACGGCGGTCCCGAACGCTGGTCGCGACCTATTTGAAGCCATGAAACAGATCGCCGAGACGGGCCATGGGCCGCAAGAGCAGTTTCCGTCCATGGGCTGTTCGATCAAATGGAAGGATTAATACTATGAGAATCGCCATTATCGGCGCCGGTAATGTCGGTGGGACGCTTGGAACAGCGTGGGCGCAAAAAGCCGGACACGAGATTTTATTCGGCGTTAGAAATCCAAACGTCTGAGCAAACGCAAGCGGTAGTGCGTAGGCTGGGCGCCAAGGCGCATGCCGGTACTCCCGCAGAAGCGGTAGGTTTTGCCGAATTTATTGTACTGACCACACCATGGAATGCGGCCGAGGCGGCCATTCGCTCGATGGGCGACCTCACGGGCAAAATTCTCCTTGATGCGAGCAACCCAGTTGCAATGGGAACTGACGGGCTTGGTCTAGAAATCGGTCACAACAGTTCGGCCGGCGAGAAGGTACAGGCATGGGCCACAGGCGCCTCGGTATTCAAAACACTCAATACCACCGGTTTCGGCAATATGGCCGATCCTCTCTTTCACGGCGTTAAGTCGGTGATGTCCGTAGCTGGCGATGACACAACGAATAAGCCGAGAGTCATCGAGCTGGTCGCCTCGCTCGGCTTTGAGGTCGTCGACGCTGGGCCGTTGCGGAATGCCCGTCTTCTCGAAGCGCATGCCATGCTGTGGATCGAGCTGGCGCTCAAGCGTGGTCTCGGCCGAGACTGGGCCTTTGCGATTGTTAGGCGAAGAAGTTTGTAAAACATATGAGTTCACCAGTTTCCACCGCGGTCACCCGTTTCGCTTACGGCATGAGCCAGTTGCCGCGCGTCGCCTGGTACCTTGGTCACGGCCTCGCCCTACGCCGGCTTTCTGAGGCGGCGCGACGGGGGAAGGCTTGCAATCGCACGCACGACGACGGCCCCACACCGATGCGCCAGTGCCAGACCGCGACTACATCTACGCTGAAATGATCAGGCTTTTTATGCAGGACCTCGCCAATGTGGAGGCCGGCATTTATCCCGTTCCTCCGATCACGACGGATCTCTCTTAACATTGATCTATCGCTCGCGGCTCTTCTTCGAAGATCTTCCAACATCCATCGACGCCGCGAGCGCCGGGCATACAACGAAGTCTTGAGCACGGAAACGCGTGCAAAGCGGCCCTCCTACTATTTGCAAAATTTCCATTTTCAGTCGGGCGGCTGGATGACCGATGATTCTGCTGAGAGATACGACACCCAAGTCGAGGTGCTTCTGAATGGTGCGGCCAACGCCATTCGACGCCAGGCATTGCCGCAACTCCATGAGGCTTTCGCTGGACGCGATCAGCGCAAATTGCGGCTTCTTGATATTGGTTGCGGCACCGGGCGATTCCTCGATTTCGTTAAGCAGACCTGGCCGCGCCTTCAGACCATCGGATTGGACATGTCGGAAGCTTACCTCAAGCA
>Ga0318545_10000237_pt1 | contig 10535 bp, 12 predicted proteins | sample GRESIP168b4f26_FD_203667 | JGI IMG/M metagenome (GOLD analysis project Ga0318545, IMG submission 203667) | Tropical soil microbial communities from Luquillo Experimental Forest, Puerto Rico - GRE.SIPMG.168b4f26 | ecosystem: Environmental > Terrestrial > Soil > Tropical forest > Bulk soil... | reverse complement strand
GTCGGCGATGGAGCCACTCTTCAGCCTGGCGTCGACGATCACCGCGATACCGCGCTGGCGCAGCTGCTCGGCCAACCGGCAGGCCACGGCGCTCAGTTAGCTGCACGCTCAATCTGCCGCAGAACGGCTGGCAAGTCCTTGGGCCAAAGCTGAATCGTTCTGAATCTATCGGGCGGTATCCAGGGAGCGCTGTCGGACCCTCTCCTGTGCTGCCGCCCAAACCATAGCACACACGATGCGCCAGGAGGCCGCTGCCCTGCGGGATTTCAGTCGGGTCTATGTCCGCTTTGGGTCATTCGCGTCGGACCAAACCAGGCAGCGGCTTCGCCCGATGTCCGCTTCGCTCCGAAAGCGGACATGCGTTAGCCTCCCTCGATATGTCCGCTAAGTGCCAAAAGCGACACAACGCATTGCAGCAAAAAACTAGTCCGTCACCTCGTCAGCGCGGTCGAACGCCCCGCGATTTCGCCGAACGAAACGTTATGAAATGTCTGGTCGGGGCTGCGTGTCACTCTGGTTTGATGTTGGCTGCTCGGATCACCTTGCTCCACTTCTCAGTCTCATTGACTATGAAGGTTTCAAAATCGGCAGAGGAGCCCCCAAACATCGCGCTACCTAGATCAGAGAGGCGCGCCTGAACTTGGGACTCGGCGAGGATCGCATTGATTTCCTTATTGAGCCTTTCAACGATCGCTCCGGGTGTGCTCTTGCGCAGACCTATGGTCCACCATTGGCTCGCCTCGTAGCCAGGCACGAAATCTCCCACCGGTGGAAGATCGGGCAATGCTTCAAAGCGCATGGCGGTTGTCACCGCCAAAGCGCGAAGTCGGCCGGACTTGATATGCTCAATCGATGGCGGCAGACCGATGAACATCACCTGTACCTGGCCGCCAAGCAGATCGGTCATCGCCGGCGCCGCGCCGCGATAGGGCACATGCGTCATGTTAATCCCCGTCATCGCCCTAAAGAGTTCGCCAGCCATATGGTTTATTCCACCGGTGCCCGACGACCCCATCGCGATCTTACCGGGGTTCGCTTTGGCGTAAGTAATGAAGTCCGGAATGGTTTTGACGGGAACGGATGGGTGCACCGCCACCACAAGGGGGCCGCGGCTCACGCCAACTAAGGCCATATCGCGGATAAAGTTGAAGTTGAGGTTGTCGAACAGGGCAGCATTGATTGCCGCGGCGGCATCGGTACCAAGAAGCATGTAACCGTCGGCCGGGGCACGTATGACTGCCTCTGTGGCGATATTGCTGGAGGCTCCCGCCCGATTCTCGATGACAAAGGGCTGACCGAGTCGCGCGGGCAACGATTGGCCCACCAGGCGGACAAAGATGTCCGTCCCACCGCCAGGTGCATATCCAACGATGATGCGCACCGGCCGCGTCGGATAGGCTTGCGCCCAAGCGAGACGCGACACCGCCGGCAGCGCGGCGGCGCCCGCGGCCAGATGCAAGAATTGTCTTCGGCGGGGAAGTTTCATTTTGAACCCTCCCTCTACCTTCACATCATTCGATCAGCTCGTCGGCACGCGCGAGCAGCGTATCCGGCACGGTTAAGCCGAGCGCCTTGGCGGTCTTCAGGTTGATCATCAATTGATATTTGGTCGGCGCCTGCACGGGCATCTCGGCGGGCTTCGCACCCTTGAGGATGCGATCGACGTAACCGGCGGTCTGGCGGAACTGATCAACGATGTCAGGCGCGTACGACATCAGGCCACCAGTGGTAACGTCGTAGCGATTACCATAGACAGCGGGCAGCTTCTGCCGGGCCGCTACTGCGATGATCACATCGCGATGAAGCGTCGCGGACGCGGTCTGCGTCACGACTAGACCGCCATTCGGCGAGCGGGCAAAGGCCGCGACGCTGCGTTCGATTTCGCGGGGGTCACGAACGTTGATCGGGCTTACCAGGAGGCCGAGTGACTGCGCTGCGTTCTGGATGGCGCTGAATGCAGCGATCCCGGCAGGATTGGCGGCATAGCGAATGACGCCAACTCGGGTCACGCTCGGCGCAATCTCCTTGAGGAGCTCCAGCCATTTTGCGGCAAAACCGTATTCATAAGCCATGAAGCCGGTGGCGTTGCCGCCCGGTCCGGCCAGGCTATCGACGAAGCTGGCGCCGACCGGATCGGCGACGGCCGCAAACACGATCGGCAAAGTGTGGTTGATATGTTGCAACGCCGTCACGGCCAGGGTGCCGCTGGCCAAGATGACGTCCGGCGTGAGCGCGAGCAATTCCGCAGCATATTTTGCGCTCCGGTCGGCATTGTCCTCGCTCCAGCGGGTGTCGATCCTCACATTACGCCCAACATTCCAACCTAATTCCTGCAGGCCTTGGTGGAATGCCGCAAGTCGGTCCTGACCTTCTGGATTGTCCGCTGCCCGGTTCATGAGCACGCCGATGTGCCGCATCCGTTCGGGCTGCTGCGCGCGCGCCGCGAGCGGCCACGATGCTGCCGCGCCACCGAGCAGCGAGATGAACTCGCGTCGTTCCATGTGTGGATGGCCCCCGCCTGGCAAGAGATCATTTGGCGTGCAGTGCAGAGGTCGCTTGCAGTCATGTGTCCGGCCTGTTGGTGCAGTCCGGGTGGACCGCTGTGCCGCCGAGCAGCGTGATGAACTCGCGACGTTTCACTCAATCACCTCGTCGGCACGCGCGAGCACGGTCGTGGGAATGTCTAGGCCGAGAGCCTTGGCGGTTTTGAGGTTGATCACCAGCTCGTACTTGGTTGGTTGCTGGACCGGAAGATCGCCCGGCTTCTCACCCTTGAGGATGCGGTCGACGTAGCTGGCCGCGCGCTTGTACTGGTCGATCTGATCAGGCCCGTAGGAGGCGAGGCCACCGTTCAAAGGGTAGTAGCGGAACGGATAGACGTTTGGCAGGCGGAGCCGCGTGGCTAGCGCTATGATCTGATGGCGATGAATGAGCGCCGACGCGCTTGCCGTCACGACCAGGCCGCCGTTCGGCTTGCGCGCAAATGCGACGACGGCGCGCTCGATCTCGCCGACGTCGCGCGTGTCGATCGCGCTCAACTCCACCGCGGATGACGACGCATTGGACTGAATCGCTGCGAACTGGCCGATACCGGCGGCGAGAGCGGGATCCCGAAGGACCGCCGCGCGCGTCATGTGGGGCGCGATCTCTTTGAGCAGCTCCAGCCATTTCCCGCTGATGCCGTATTCGAACGCGGTGAACCCGGTGGCGTTGCCGCCCGGCTGCGCCAGGCTCGCGACGAACCCTGCGCCGACCGGATCGATGACATTCGCGAACACGATCGGCGCGCTGCGGCTTGCTTGCTGCAGCGCGGCCACGCTTGCGCTGGCAGAGGCCAGAATGACGTCCGGCGCAAGTCCAACCAATTCAGCCGCGTATGTGCGATTGCGGTCCGCATCGCCCGCAGGCCAGCGAGTGTCGATCCGCACGTTGCGGCCATCGGTCCAGCCCAATTGTTGTAGCCCGTCCAGGAACGCCGCGAGCCGAGCCTGGTCAACCGGATCGCTCCCCGCACCGCCCATCAGCACGCCGATCCGCCGCATCCGTTCGGTCTGCTGCGCGCGCGCCGCGAGCGGCCACGTTACCGCCGCGCCGCCGAGCAGCGTGATGAAGTCGCGACGCTTCATTCGATCACCTTATCCGCGCGCAGTACAAGACCGGCCGGAATCTCATAGCCGATCGCCTTAGCGGTCTTAAGATTGATCACCAGCTCGAACTTGGTCGGCTGCTCGACGGGAAGATCGGCGGGCTTGGCGCCGCGCAGCACTTTGACGACCAGCCGTGCCCGCTGGCGGAAGGCTTCAGTAAAGCGCGTGCCGTAGCCCATAAGGCCACCTTCCTCCGCCATTTCCGGCCATTGGTGCATGGCCGGAAGACGGAGCTTGGCGACGTGCTCTATGAATGTGCCGGCGTTGACCGTGAAGAGTGGCGACGACAAAAAAATGAGCGCCCGTGCGCCCGCTGTCTTTGCGGAATCGATGGCCGGCAGAACCTGCTCGCGCGTGGCCGCCTCGAACACGGACAATTCCATGCCGCGCGCCTCTGCCGCGGCCTTCAGTGTTCGGACGTGATCAGGCTTGGCGCTGGGGCCATTGGCATCGGTGAAGGCGCCGATCCGTCGCGCGGCGGGTACCGCCTCGATCAGCAATTCCAGTCGCTTGCCGTCCAACCCGGGGGACAGGATGCTGATGCCGGTGGTGTTGCCGCCCGGCCGGGCGAGCGAGGGCACGAGACCATCGGCCACCATGTCCTCGCTCATTCCAATGAGCGGAATGGTCTTGGTCGCCTCCTGGAAGGCACGCGTATAGCGATCCGGGCCCGAGATGATGGCATCCGGTGCAGCTTTGACCATCAATGCCACCATCGCATCGATGCGATCGCGTGGCACATTGAAGCCGCCCGGGATGACGTCGAGGTTGCGGCCTTCGATGAAACCGTGCAAGCGCATCTCGTCGAAAAAGGCGACGACCGCCGGCGTCTCCCGGCCCGCAGGAATTAAAGCACCGAGACGATAGACGCGGCCCGGCTCTTGCGCGCGCGCCGCCAGCGGCCACGACGCCGCGCCACCAAGCAGTGTGATGAATTCGCGACGTTTCATATTCGCGATCATTCGGTCACCTCGTCGGCGCGGGCGAGCAGCGTCGGCGGTACTTCGAGGCCGAGCGCCATCCTGCGCCCTCTCGCGAGGACGGTCGCGCTGTTCCTGGCTCTCGCGTTAGGAGTCGTCGCATGCCTGCTCGTCTTGGTAGTCATGGTGCGGCGGAGCTACTCCAAACTTCTCCCGCCCCTCGCTGGAGCCGTGGTCTAGATGATCTGTCCTCTATGCTCCGTCGAGAACACATTTGCATAGAGGGTGGCAATCCACATTTGGCCCTCCTGGGTGACGCGAAGGTAGTGCAAAGCATGTTCGATATAAGGTCGCACCACCTGCCAGAAAAAATTTGGATAATTTGCCCGTAGATCGGCAGCACTACGGTATTTCAGCGTATCGCTCATTCCGGTCTCGCGAAACTCGTTAAATAAGGCAGCCGTCTTGCGCAGATAGTTGATGTCTGCAAGCTGACCGATCAGATCTGCTGCGCGCAGCAGCCCAGGAAAATCGTCAGTCGCCGTGTGCTGCTCGTCCTTGGGGACCGGAAACTGGGTGTGCTCAATGTTGGCTTCTATCTCCATAGTATCGAGATGGCTGAGCGCCACCTTGCCGAAGCGTTCGCGCACAAACAGCTTGGAGCGAGCGACATGATACGGCGTCATTGCCGCATCGGTGGAGCCCTCTGGGACGCTCACCCTATCGCCGGCCATATTGGTGACGTATTGGCCGTCGCCGTCGCCACGACAGATTCCCCGAACGTAACCGATGTCATGGCATAGAAGCGAGACGATGAAATGCAGCCACTCGCGTGGGGTGACGCCGCCAACGCTAATGTGTCGGCCGCGCAGAATCTCCTGCCCGACCAGCGTCACCATGATGGTATGATTAACATCGTGGTACGCCGCGTCGCTGTTTGCGATATTCTCAAGCGCGAGCCTGCCGACGAAGCTGATGATACCGGGATAGCTCGGCTCCAGGACCCCATAGGTCCGCTCGTACATGACCTGAAGCTCGCCAACAAAGGCTTCGATGACAATCTTTGTGGGGTTGAACATCGGGCGTCACCGGAAGCAGATCGTACGGAGAAAACGCACACGGAAGGACAACAGCGGCCACGCGGCCGCCGCGCCGCCAAGCAGCGTGATGAACTGGCGGCGCTTCATTCGATCACCTCGTCGGCGCGATGCTGAAGCAATGGAGGCACGTCAAGGCCGAGCGCCTTGGCGGTCTTGAGGTTGATCACCAGTTCGTACTTTGGTGGGATTTTGCACCGGCATGTCGGCTGGCTTCTCGCCCCTGAGGATGCGATCGACGTAGCCGGCCGCGCGCCGGAATTGGTCAACCGGATCAGCCCCGTAGGAGACAAGACCACCCTGGACAACGAAGTAGCGGAACGGGTAGATCGCGGGCAGTTGTTGCCGAGCCGCCAGCGTGATGATCAGGTCACGATGAACCGCCGCCGGCGCGCTTCCGGTGACGATCAGCCCGCCATTCGAGCTGCGCGCCATTGCAGTTAGGCCGCGTTCGATTTCGCCGGCATCGCGCACATCGACTGGGCGCAACTCCACCCCAAACGACGGAGCTGCGGTCTGGATTGCGGCCCACTGGCCGACCCCAGCAGGGATCCCTAAGGACCGCTGCGCGCGTCACGCGAGGCGCGATGTCCTTAAGCAGTTCCAGAAATTTTCCGCCGATTGAGTAATCGAAATTGGTGAACCCAGTGACGTTACCGCCCGGATGAGCGAGGCTCGCGACGAAGCCGGCGCCGACTGGATCAGGGGTCTGCGTGAACACGATGGGCACGCTACGCGTCGCCTGTAGCAACCACGGCACGGTCGAGCCGGAAGTTGCCAGGACGACCTCGGGCACGAGAGCGACCAACTCCGCCGCGTATCTGCGGAAGCGGTCGGCATCGCCCGCTCCCCAACGATAGTCAATCCGTATATTGCGCCCCACCACCCAGCCCGCCTCCTGCAGCCCTTGGTGAAACGCTGCGAGGCGAGCCAGCGCTTCGGGATCGTCTGCGGCGAGGTTCATGAGCACGCCGATGCGCCGTACGCGCTCGCCCTGCTGCGCGCGCGCTGCGAGCGGCCACGCAGCCGCAGCACCAAGGAGCGTGATTAGTTCGCGGCGTTTCACCGCCCGATGCCTCCGTGCTTCAACTGAAAGGATAGCACAACCGGAGGGTCTGCTGCGGTGCGGGATTTCAATCCGGCCTATGTCCGCTTTGGGTCATTCACGTCATCCCCGCCATCCCGGCGTGTCCGGTTCGCCCCCAAAAGCAGACATTCGGCCAGTGCGCGCGTTTATGAGTACACGCCCTAACGCACTTGAGGCGCACGCCTAAGAGCCAATTACAAAGGGAGAGTTTTCAGAGCCCGCCCGCGACGGGACGCACGCGTCCGATACCGTGGACGGGTCTATCCTTCGTTACCGCTGGCAGCAAAAGCCGCAATCCGTCGCTCCGTTACCGGTTGGTGGTTCTGGTGTGTTGAGCGTGGCAAAGGTAACTGGATTCGGCTGACGAAGATACGGAAGGCAGGCACGGCGATCTTTACTCGCTAAGCAGGGCCGAATTCGCCAATGGTTGACCTGACGCAGGAATACGAGACTATTCTTTCGACCAGAGTGTGATGTTACTGTCTCGAATTCGAGCGATGGGCGGGAGGGTCAACATGAGCAAGTTCCTGCTTACAGTATGTGCATTCGGACTACTTTTATCGTCTGCATTCGCCGAAGAGAAATCACCGGAGCAGTATCGAGAGGAAAGCAACCCGATCGGTCTTCAGAAGATGGACTGGACCCGTATCGTTGCTTCTGGAACCAACCAGCGGATCGGCTTTTTCTACGCAGTCAACCCCGATTGCTCCGCTAGCGGTGACATCAATATCCGTGTTACCAAACAACCAGAACACGGCGCAGTCGAGACCACGGCTGCAACCGACTTCCCCAACTTCGAAAGAGAAAATATCCGCTACAGATGCAATCGGCACAAGGTTCGAGGACAGCAAGTTAATTACAAGTCAGCCGAGAAATACATCGGCAGCGATACACTCGAGCTACTCGCTCTCCTACCCGGCGGGTTCGCCCGGGAAGTTCATATCAACATAGACGTGCGTTGAAAGACTCGCGACCGGCGGCCGCTTGCAACAGGCGGGCGGCCCGCTCGCCGGTCGCGACCTCGTCGATTTCGGTCGCCACTGAGTCAATGGAGGAAACGGTTCGCTTGCTATGCCTGCTGCCCAGCAATCGATCTTCGAAACTCGCCGTCACCAGATATTTCCGGTGCTGGAGTCGACGGATATCGAGCGCGTGCGCCGCTTCGGTAAGGTCCGCTCTTATCGTGCCGGCGAGGTGCTCGTGCAAGTCGGCAACGTCGGCCCAGGTCTCACGATCGTCCTGACCGGACGTGAGCCGGCTGCCCGGCGTGAGCCAACTTCCGGTGCCGATTGAAGGACTTAATGGCAGCTCGATTTTTCGCTTGACTCGTGTAACGAGAATCTTCCAGAAGAGCGTATTCACCGAAACTACGCCGGGAGCCCGGGCGGCATGCCGCGCCGGGTTTTTTGTTGCGCGAGCCGCGCGCGGCCGCGCGGCGGGTTTCTCGTGTTTGCAGAAAAACAGGAAAATACAGAGGAGATCAAAGCCATGCCGTTTCAAAAGGGCCAAAGCGGAAATCCGGCCGGACGGCCGCGCGGGATCGTCAATCGGGCAACTGCGCTCGCGCAGAATCTATTGTCGGAACGTGCCGAGGGGATCGCGCGCAAGGTGATCGAACTCGCCGAAGAGGGCGATATGGCGGCCATTCGCGTGTGCATGGAGCGGCTGGTGCCGCCCATCAAGCACCAGCCGGTCGCCGTGGAGCTGCCGCCAATCGAGAAGGCGGCCGACAGCGTCGAAGCGGTGGCGAGCATCGCGGCTGCGGTCGCGGCGGGCGACCTCACCGCAGCCGAGGCCGCCGAATTGGCCAAGGTCGTCGATGTGTACGTGCGGGCACTCGCCACCAAAGGCTTCGACGAGCGCCTGAGCGCGCTCGAGAACGGGATCAGCCGCACGCCCGATGTGCCGGGGCCTGCCGCCGTCCGCGACGACACCAGTGCCTGAGGCCTGCACCCATGCCGCCGCCTCGAGCCCCGCGCCCATGGCAAGACAACCGCTGGTAGGCGCAAGCCATTGTTTCCGATTGATCCGAACAATAGATCGCGCAACTAAAGCGCGTGGTGTCACCGCAGAATCTGGCTCAGGAACAGTTGAGGACGACAGAAGAAAAGAAGTTTTGAGCACCCGTGTGAGGTGTGCGCCGGTTAAGCTGGCGGTGCGATATGGACCAATTGATTCTCAAACGCGCCTCAGCAAGCTGCCCGTCTGGCTAGTGGAGTGATAACGACTACGACGTGGTTGCCGACGGCGTCGTAGTCGGACGCATCACGGAGGCACACGCGGCGCCGGTAAGGGCGCCATGGATGTGGACAATTAGCCTTCGGCCAGCATCAGGATCGCACGCCGACACACGGCTATGCAGCAACGCGAGAGGCGGCGATGGCGGCATTCGCGAAAAGCTGGCGGTGGGAGTAAGTTTTCGGCAGTGCCGTCACGCGAGCGGGGGGATTAGGCGAGGCAACACCATGGACGCTACTCCGGCCATTCCTCACCATAGGCGCGCAGTTCCAGTGATGAGAAAGTTACTCCTAGTCAGTATCGCTGCGCTGTTCCTGGCAACAGGGGCAGCGCACGCCGACCATGAAAAGTGGGAAGCAAGTTTCCGGCAGTGCCACATTCGCAAATGGTTTTCCAAGGACGAATTGGCTGCCATTGGATGGGCTCGCGAGACAGAGGGCCAGACAATCGTTATTGAGGCCGAGGAGATACCCGACATCCTGAAGGCCATTGCCGTAATCAAGAAATGCAAAGCGTTCTACCAGTGCCTGGAAGATCGCGAACGCGGAAAAGTAAAGCACTGTTATGAGAACGATAGGCGATGGCGATAAAAAAACTATTCCTAGCTCTCGCTGCGCTGCTTCTGGGGGCGGCGCACGCGCGTCTTGCTCAGGCAGCTACAATTGGATTGCCAAACGGTATGCTTGGCTATTGGTGCTTTTCTCATGCCACCACTGACGATGATCCTGATCAAGAAGCATCCGTGTTAGGGCAGGCTAAGAATTTCGATGATTGCGGAAATCATGGTGGTATTCATCTTCGTAAAGGTCGTGGTTATCAGTTAGGCCGCTTTGATTGGCGTGCCAATTGCAAAATTAGCGCGATCGAGGTGGTCTCCAAAACTCCAAAAACCTATCGGGTACATAGCTATTGCCGAGCCAATGGTGAAGTGTTTGTGGGTGACTCGACAAAAGGAACTAAAGTTTTCGAACTGTGGCGATCTAAAGCAGGATTGCGCATGAGGGATAAAGAATGACAACCCGCGCGCACTTCCGCCTCATTCAAATGCCGTGCTGTGGGTAGATGCTTTGTTGGGTGAAACCCGCGGCTACCTTCCTCGATTTGCGTGCCTGGTAGACTACTAGATCACCCGCTTGGCCTAAATGGCGTCCAAGGTAACGACGTTTCGCCTCGTTGTTCCGAGTTCCACTAATCGCGCATTATATGGCTCAAGAACAGCCTGGTGCGCTCGTGCTGCGGATGGCTGAAGAACGCCGCGGGCTCGTTCACCTCGACGATCTGGCCGTCGTCAAGCAGCACCATGCGGTTCGCGACCTGACGGGCAAATCCCATCTCGTGGCTCACCACCACCATGGTCATGCCGTCGAGCGCGAGGCCGACCATGGTGTCGAGCACCTCCTTGACCATTTCCGGATCGAGCGCCGACGTCGGCTCGTCGAACAGCATGATTTTCGGCTGCATGCACAACGCCCGCGCGATCGCCACCCGCTGCTGCTGGCCGCCGGAGAGCTGGGCCGGATATTTGTCCGCCTGCTCCGGAATGCGA
>Ga0318545_10000214_pt1 | contig 10849 bp, 10 predicted proteins | sample GRESIP168b4f26_FD_203667 | JGI IMG/M metagenome (GOLD analysis project Ga0318545, IMG submission 203667) | Tropical soil microbial communities from Luquillo Experimental Forest, Puerto Rico - GRE.SIPMG.168b4f26 | ecosystem: Environmental > Terrestrial > Soil > Tropical forest > Bulk soil... | reverse complement strand
CCTGGCTCTTGCCCGGCGGACTGACGCGGGTGGCGCTGCGCCGCGGCTCGCTCGTCGTCAATTCATCGCAGGGCGGCGGATCAAAGGATACCTGGGTCGTTGCCTGACGTTCTCCTCGCCCGCTACGCCGACAGCATTTTCTGGTTGGCGCGCTATGTCGAGCGCGCGGAGAACCTGGCGCGCATTCTCGACGTCAACGAGACCTTCTCGCGCGATAGCAGAGGCGGTCAGAATTGGCGTTCGATCGTCCAGCTGAATTCAGATGAGGAGCGGTTCTTCGCCAGCCACGACGCTGCTTCGGTGAACAATGTCGTGAATTTTTACGTCATTGACGGCGACAATCCGACCTCGATCGTCAGCGCCATTCGCGGTGCGCGCGAGAACGCCCGCACGCTGCGGCCATTGATCTCGACCGAGATGTGGGTGCAACTCAATGTGTTTTATAACTGGCTCGTCGCTTTGACGGCGGCGGAGCTCGTGCCCGGCAATCTGTCGGCGCTGTTTGCGACGATCAAGGAAGCCTGCCAGACTCACACGGGCATTACCGAGGGGACCTTCTTCCGGGACCAAGGATGGTATTTCTATCAGATCGGCCGCTATCTGGAGCGCGCCGATCAGACAACACGTCTCGTCGACATCAAATATCATCTCTTGCTGCCGAACATTTCCGATGTCGGGTCCCCGGTCGATGTCGGCCAATGGCATGCGCTGCTCCGTTCGGCAGCCGGATATCACGCCTACCGAAGACTGCATGCCGCCAGCACTACGCCGGCGCGGGTGGCTGGATTCTTATTGCTGAATACTGCGTTCCCGCGCTCGGTCCATCACTGCGTCTGGGAAGTCGGCCGATTACTGGCCGAGGTCAAGTCGCACTACGGCTTGCGCCATGGCAACGATGCCGCGGAGGAGCTGGACCGCCTGCGCGTGCTGCTCGGCACCCTCGACATTTCGACGATTTTACGCCGCGGCCTCCACGAATTTCTCGATTCGATTCAATACCAGCTGATTGCGATCACACGCGAGCTTGCGATTGCGTTTTTCGGCTATACATCGGAAGCCTTTCAAGCTGAGTCGGCGAGCGCCCAATAGGCTGTCAAAATGCCCGTCCTCAAGGTTCGGCACGTCACTACCTACCGCTATAAGCAACCGGTTGCGTTCGGCGAGCATCGCATGATGCTGCGTCCGCGCGACAGCTACGACCAGAAGTTGCTCGACAGCGAGCTCACGATTGCACCGGAGGCGGTGGACCTTCGCTGGGTTCATGATGTGTTCGGCAACTGCGTCGCGATTGCGCAATTCGCCGGTCGGGGCCAGGAATTGCGGTTCGAAAGCGTCATTCGCCTCGACCATTCGCCGTCTAACGCGCTCAATTTCACGATCGAGGCATACGCCGAGAAGTACCCGTTCACCTACGGCGCAGACGAGATGCCGGACCTGTCCCGGTCGATCGAGCGGCAATATCTCGATCCCGAACACGAGATCGACCGGTGGGCGAAGCAGTTCTTGCGGCGTGACAGCCGCAGCGACACGGTCGAGCTGCTGGCGTCAATGACCCATGCGATCCACCAGAACCTGACCTATGTCGCGCGCGAGGAGAGCGGCGTCCAGGACCCGGTCAGGACGCTGCGGCTGGGCAGCGGCAGCTGCCGCGATTTTGCGGTCTTGATGATGGAGGCGGTGCGCTCGCTCGGGCTGGCGGCGCATTTCGTCTCTGGTTATCTCTATGTTCCGGAGAAGCGGCACGGCGGACGCGCAGGCGGCGGCGCGACCCATGCCTGGCTGCGCGTTTATCTCCCGGGCGCCGGCTGGGTCGAGTTCGATCCGACCAACGGCATCGTCGGCAATCACGATCTGATCCGTGTTGCGGTCGTGCGCGATCCGCGACAGGCAGTGCCGGTCTCCGGCACCTGGACCGGCTTTCCATCGGATGCGCTGGGGATGACAGTCGAGGTCGAGGTCACCGACGAGACCGGACCGGATGTGCGACGGAGGGCGCGCCGTCGAGGATCGTCCGCAGCGTAACCGGACGGAATCCCCACACATCGACACCGACATCGAACTGCCGCGGCTGCGGCTTTAACGTGCCGTGGCAATGGCCGTGCAGATTGAGCCAGCGCTTCGCCATGCCGCGCCATGTCCGAAACGGGTAATGGCAGAGCACCAATGAGAGGCCTTCGACCGTGATCTCCGTGTAGGGTTGCACGCTCTGCCAGCCGCTTGCCGCTGTTGTCGCGGCGGCATCGTTGTTGCCGGTGAGACCAGATGCTTGCGGCCGTTCAGCCGGCCGAGCAGCTGCTCGACCACCGCCTGATGCTGGCGGATCGCGAAGTCGCCGAGATGCCAGAGTTCATCATCCGGCCCAACCGTTGCGTTCCAGCGCTCGACGATCGCTTCATTCATTGTGGCGACCGATGAGAAGGGCCGCCGGTACAGGCCCAACGCACCGCCGTGTCCGAAATGCGTGTCGCTGGTGAAAAAGATCGCCATATCGCTCGTCTGACTCAACTCGCGGCTCTCTCTGAGGAAATGAAATGCACAAACAGGATGCTATTCCGGCACCGTCGGGCCCGAGCGGCGCCCCGCGCGTCGTGGCTCCGCTCGTCCAACGAGAACGCAGCGACCAGGTAGCGGCGATTGGGCTGCCGAAGCCATGGCTGCGCGACCTCTACCACAATTTGCTCACCCTTCCGTGGCCGATTTTTCTCGTTGCTCTGTCCCTCGTCTATCTGGGACTGAACGTATTGTTTTCGCTCCTTTATCTGGCGGTGGTGATGCAATCGCAAACGCGCGGCCCGGGGCGTTTGCGGACGCGTTCTTTTTCAGCGTCGAGACCCTCTCGACGATCGGCTACGGGCAGATGTCGCCGGCGACGCTTTACGGAAACATCATCATGACCTGCGAAGCGCTGGCCGGATTGATGCTCGTGGCGGTCGCCGCTGGCCTGATGTTCGCACGCTTCTCGCGGCCGACCGCGCGCGTGTTGTTCAGCAAGGTCGCTGTGATCGCGCCGCACGACGGTGTACCGGCGCTGACGCTGCGCCTGGCCAATGTGCGCCGAAACCAGATTCTGGAGGCGCAAGTTTCAGTGACCCTCGTTCGCGACGAGCGCACTGCCGAAGGAGAATGGATGCGGCGTTTTTATGATCTGCGGCTGGCGCGGCACCGCAGCCCAATTTTTGCAATGACATTTACGGTGATGCACGAGATCGATGATGCGAGCCCGTTGAGGAACGCGACGCCCTCGTCTTTGGCGGTAGAAAGCGCGGAGATTGTCGTGACAGTCACCGGAATTGACGAGATCACGGTGCAGCCGGTCCATGCCCGCACGTCTTATCTGGGTCACGAGGTGCTGTGGGACCACCGCTTTGCTGACGTTTTTATTGAGACCGAAGACGGGCGGCTCGCTATCGATTACCGCCTGTTCCACGATACCGAACCGATTGAGCCCCGGACGTAGAGCGATTGTTGAGTCGCGCGGCCGCTTCTTGACAGCCGGCGAACAGGTTCCAATGTTAATGTGACATACATTTACATCGGGCCGCCGATCATGCAACATCATCCGGCTCTGCTTTGGCCGCTTGGCCTCCTGTTTCTCGGATTTTGGATGGGGAGTAGGCGAATGGCATGTTGGGCATACGGCAACGGGGATCGCTGGCAGCGTCGCGTGGAACGAATGCAGCGGCGGATGGAGCGAATGCAAGCGGCCGCGGAACGATGGGGCTGCGGCGCTCGAGAACGTTCGAGCGGCAATCGGGCGTTTGACGAATACCGCGCCGAGGCGTTGCGCCGGCTCGAAGAAGAGCAGCGTGAATTCATGGCGTTTCTCGACCGGCTGCGTCTTGCTAGGGATAAGGTCGAGTTCGACCAGTTCATGGCCGAGCATGGCCGCCGGCCCAACGATTCGGGGTCACAGCCGCCGGCCGGTTGAGCGCGCCTCCGCTAGATGATGCCGCTTTCGCGCAACCTCGCGATCGCCGCGGCATCATAGCCGAGTTCGCGCAACACCTCATCAGTGTGCTCGCCTTGCTCGGGGGTCGGGCGTAGCTCGTCAGGCTGCGGGTAGCGGCTCATATGGATTGGCTGGCCCACCACCCTCTGCGGCCCGAGCTTGGGGTGGCTGATGGGTTTAGCGATGCCGAGGTGCTGCACCTGCGGGTCGGCGAAGGTCTGGTCGATCGTGTTGATCGGCCCGCAAGGCACCCCGGCCTTGCTCAACAGCTCGACCCAATAAGCGCTCGGATGCCGACGCATGATTTCGTTGAGATGCGCAATCAGCGCGGGCCGGTTCCGCGCGCGTGAGGCGACCGTCACAAAATCGGGATCGTCGAGCAGATCCCTGGCTCCGGCGGCTTCGCAGAACCGGCGCCATAGATTGTCGCCGGAGGCCGCGACGTTGATATAGCCGTCAGCGGTCTGGAACATGCCGGTGCCCGGCGAGGTCGGATGAAAATTGCCTTCTTGCCCCGCGACCTCGCCCTTCATCAGGTACCGCGCCGCCTGGAAGTCGAGCATAAAAATCTGCGCCTCGAGCAGCGAGGTCTGCACCCATTGGCCCTCGCCGGTGCGCTCGCGGTCGAGCAGCGCCACGACAATACCGTAAGCGAGCAAGAGGCCGGCCGAGGTATCGTTGATCGCGATCCCTACGCGAACCGGGCCTTGGCCCGGCAGCCCGGTGATCGACATCAGTCCGCCCATCCCCTGGGCGATCTGGTCGACGCCGGCCCTACCAGCGTAAGGACCGTCCTGGCCGAAGCCCGAGATGCTGCCGTAGACGATGCGCGGATTGATCTTGCGGACCGCCTCGTAATCGATGCCGAGCCGGTGCTTCACATCGGATTTGTAGTTCTCGACGATGACGTCGGCGCGCTCGGCGAGCTTCATGAAGATCGCGCGGCCCTGCTCGCTCTTCAGGTTGAGGGTCATCGCCCGCTTGTTGCGGTGCAGGTTCTGGAAATCGGGGCCGTCACGGCGGCTGCCGGTCGCGTCGATCAGCTCGCCCGTAGGTTCGATCTTGATGACCCGAGCGCCCCAATCGGCGAGCTGGCGCACCGCCGTCGGCCCGGCGCGATGCGCGGTCAAGTCGACGACGAGGAAATCATTCAACGGCAGCGGACGAGCGGTCATCAATTCTAACTCCGGATTTTGCACGGGATCACATGGCGGGGCGTGAGCGGATGTTGTCGGGGATCTTGCGCGGCAGGAACTGGCCGTCGCTGAGGCTCGCGTGGAACTGACCCTTCTCGACGACGATCTTGCCGCGCAGGATCGTCATGCTGGGCCAGGCGGCGACTTCGTGACCCTCCCATGGGGTGTAGTCGGTCTCGTGCAGATCCTCTTTGCGGATGACGCGTCGCGAGCGCGGGTCGAGCAGCACGATGTCGGCGTCCGAGCCCACCGCCAGCGCCCCTTTGCGCGGATAGAGCCCCATGATCCGGGCCGCATTCGCCGAAGTGAGGCCAACGAAATCCGGAAGGCTGTAGCCGCGCTTCTCGACCATGTGCGTGTACATCAAGGACATGCGCGGCTCGACCCCGGAGTTGCCGCCGGTGGTATCGTCGATGCGCCGGCCCTGCAGCTTGACCTTGAGCGGGCAGCACACCTCGTCGGTAGCGATCGCCTGGATCACGCCATGGACGGTCGCTGCCCACAATGCCTCCTGGTCCTTCGCAAACTTTAATGACGGATAAGTGTGAAACATCTGCCCGCCCGGACGCTTATAGTCCTCCGCGGTGTAGAGCAGGTATTGGTGCAAGGTTTCGCCGTAGATCGCATGGCCTTCTGCGCGTGACCGCGCGATCGCCGCGACGCCGGTCGCCGCCGAGACGTGCACCATGTAGAGCGCCGCGCCTTCGACGTTCTCAGCGAGCCGGATCACGCGGTTGAACGAGAGGTCCTCCGACAAGGTGTTGTGGACCTCGGCCATGTTTTCGAAGCCGACCCGATCTTCGCGGATCAGCTTTTCGTACATGTGCATGACGATGTCGTTGTCCTCGGCATGGATCGCGGCGATCCCGCCGGACGTGCCGAGGATCTTCAATACCTCCCAAATATCGCCGAACTGCACCATTCGACCTTGCCGGTTCGGCCGGATGTCGGTCGTGAACATCTTGACCGAGGCATGGCCCTCCTGGATCGCCTCGGGCAGCGGGGCGAGCACGCCTTGCGACAATTTCCCGTGCAGCAGAAGATGGAAGCCGTAATCGCAATAGCACGCGCCCGCCCATTCCCGCTGACGGCGCTCGATCGATCGCTGCAGCGGCTCGTCGGGCGGGCAGGGGGCGAAATCGAGCAAGGTCGTCGTGCCGCCGTGGAGGGCGGCGCGGCTGACCTGCTCCGGCGGCGCGCTCAACAGATCTTCGTTGCGGCCCGGAAACGGGATCGGCGAGCTGCAATGGATGTGCGGATCGACCCCGCCCGGAATGACGATCTGACCCGTGGCGTCGATGACGCGGGCAGCGCCGATCGGCGCCAGGGTCCCCGGACCTCCGACCGCTGAAATCTTGCCGTCCTTGATACCGATATCAGCTGCCTCGGCGCCGCTCGGCAACACCGCCTTGCTACCGGTAATGATCAGATCGAACATGCCCCTGCTCCCTATGCTGCTCGGAGTGCGCTGCGCCGGCGGCTCACTGTCCTGGGCCTTCGCGAAGCATCGCGTCGGCGGTCTGTCGTTGCGCCGGCGACAATGTCGCATAGAGCGCCTCGAGCGCCGGCAGAAACCTCTTCAAGTCAGCGAGCTCGATCTCGTCGTATTGGATTTCGGCACGCAGGTAGTCGACTGCACTGGCGTTCGCGGCCGGCGGCTGCGGCGCGGTTGTCTCCGCCTTGGCATTCTGCCGCATGACATTGGCCAGGGCGTTGAACTGACCTTCCTGGGCCGGCGTGATCTGCAACCTCTGGCGGAGGCCGGCAATGTTGGCTTCGACATTTTGCGCGGACGGAGGGGCCGGCGGCGGGGCTTGAGCCAACATCAATTGCGTCGGCGACGCCGCCAAATGAGAGCCCGCGACGATCAGCGAACCGCACACCAGTCCGCCGACTGCCACAATGTGAGGTATCCGAATCATGAGTTGTGACGTTCCCCAGATCTGTTGTTCGCCGGCTATTATAAGCAGCCGCGCGCCTGGGATCACCCCGGCGCGGCACCCTGCGTTGCGACCTGCAGCATGTAGAGCGATTGGCTGCCGGCCATGAACAGGCGGTCGCGCTTGGGGCCACCAAAGCACAGATTGGCGCACACCTCCGGCAGCCGAATGCGCCCGACCAGCTTGGCTGCCGGATCGAACACCAGCACACCGGCATAGCCGAGCGGTGCGTTCGAGCTGCACCACAGATGCCCGGTGATGTCGGCGCGCATGCCGTCGGGACCGCATTTGACCCCGTCTACCGTCATGTCGGTGAACAGCCGCTTATTGGCGACTTTTGTCCCCTGGACATCGAAGGCATAGATGCTCCGATCGCCGCCCGGCCCGGTGTCGCCCGGACCCTTGCCGGTGCTGATCACATAGAGGGTTTTGTAGTCGGGCGAAAAGCAGATGCCGTTCGGGTCGGGCAGCTGCTCCTCCGGGATCGCCACCTCGAGCTTGCCGCTTGGATCCCAGCGGTAGGTGTTAGTCGGCAATCCGCGTTTACGGCCGCCGATCGCGCCGGCGTTCGGGGCTCCGATCTGCGGATTAAAGGTCCCCTGCGGGTTGCTCCCGCCGCCGGTGTCGTCCGGGTGACCTTCGGCGAGCGAACCGCCATAGGGGGGGTCGGTGAACCAGATGCTGCCGTCGGGGTGCGGCACGATGTCGTTCGGCGAGTTGAGCGGCTTGCCGTCGTAGGAATCGGCGATGACGGTCATCGACCCGTCATGCTCCCAGCGCACGACGCGGCGGTTGAAGTGCTCGCACGACAGCTGTCGCCCCTGAAAATCGAAGCTGTTGCCGTTGCTGTTGTAGGACGGACGGCGGAATGCTGTGACCCGGCCGTCGTCCCAGATATAGCGGTATTGCACATTGCCGGAGACGTCGCTGAAGACGACGTACTGACCCTGGCTCGACCAGGCCGGCCCCTCCGCCCATAACGCCCCGGTCCACAGCCGGTAAATCGAACCCTGATATCGCCGCAGCGGCAGAAATGACGGATCGACGATAATGACGTCGGGGTCGGGATAGATCGACGGGTTGTGCGGGCCCCATTCTCGCGGCGGATTGCTTATGACGCTCGCCGGCGTGCCGAGGTTCGCGTTCGGTTGTTGGGCGCGGGTGAGCCCCGGCGCGAGAGCTGCTGCGCCCGCGAGGCCTGCACCCCCAGCGATTACGCTGCGTCGCGACAAGGATTGGCGGCGAAAGGCTGCCTGCGTCATCATCGTCCTCCCCTCGGCTGCGGTTTTGCCGATTGTGTATCGGCTCACCCTGCGAGCGCAACCGGTCAGCCCGTCGAGAGCAGCCATGCGGGCAGGGAGGGTCTTGCCGTCGATTTCGGGTGCAAACCCAGACTGCGTCGCATGCTAGAATTGCCTCGAAGCGAACGCAGAAAGGGGTAGCGATGGCGTATGATCTGTTGATCCGCAACGGCCGTATCGTCGACGGTTCGGGAATGCCGGCTTTCTGCGGCGATGTCGCGGTCAAGGCGGGAAAAATCGCCGACATCGGCAAATTGAGCGGCCCCGCCGAGCGGACGATCGACGCCGATGGCCGGGTTGTGGCGCCGGGGTTTATCGACAACCACTGCCACTACGACGCGCAGGTCACCTGGGACCCGCTGTGCACCTATTCCTGCGACCACGGCGCCACGACCGTCATTTTCGGCAATTGCTCGTTGTCGTTGGCGCCAGTGCGCAAGGGGAGGGAGGAGCGCCTCTCCGAATTCCTCTCTTACGTCGAAGCGATCCCGATGGAGGTATTGCGTACTGTCGAATTCGGCTGGGAGACGGTGCCGCAATATCTCGACCAGCTCGACCATCATTTGGGTGTCAATGTCGGCAACCTGATCGGCCACACCGCGGTGCGCTATTACGTGATGAGCGACAACTGCCAGAAGCGCACCGCGACCGACGACGAAATCCCGCAGATGCAGGAACTCGTGCGCGACGGCATGAAGGCCGGCGCCTTGGGGCTGTCGGTGTCGCGCAATCAGGGTCATTACGATCCGCAGGGTGTCCATATTCCGGCATTGTGGGCCGACGAGAAGGAAATCTTCGCGCTCGGCGATGTACTGCGCGAGATGGGCACCGGCATCATCCAATCGGGCGGCGGCAATGGCGCCGAGGTGAAGAATGGACTGATGAGCCGGCTCTCCGAGGCCACCGGCCGGCCCGTCGTCTACAACAATCTGCTTCAGAATATGCGCCGGCCCAATGAGTGGAAGGAGCAGATGGCGCTGATCGATGCATCGACGGCCCGGGGCGTGCGCGCCTACCCGATGTGCACGCCCAACCGCATTGTCGATCATTTCACGATGCGCAACTGCCAGGAGTTCCGCGGCCTGCCGACCTGGCACCCGATCCTGCTTGCCTCCGATGAGGAGAAACTGCGCGCCTACAGCGACCCCGAAATCCGCAAGAAGCTGCATGCCGAAGCGGTCGAGTTCAAAGTCGATACGCCACCCCCCGGCATTTGCCGCACCTGGTGGGACTACATGGAGGTGCAGCACGCGGTGTTGCCGAAGAACAAACACTTCGAAGGCAAGACCGTCGGGCAGATCGCGCAGATGCAGGGCAGGGGCATCATCGACGCTTTCCTCGACCTCGTCGTCGACGAGAACCTCGACACCGAGTTCCTGCACGGCGAAATCAATGTCGACGAAGCCGCAATGGCAAAGATCCTGACCTACCCGAACGCCCTTATCGGGCTGTCGGACGGCGGCGCGCATGTGCAGTTCCAGAGCGGCTTCGGCTTCAGCACGCGGTTGCTCGCCGAATGGGTGCGCGAGAAGGGGGTCATGTCATTGGAGCAGGCGGTGCGGCGCCTGACCTTCGACTCGGCCTCGATCTTCGGCCTCTACGACCGCGGGCTGTTGCGCCCGGGAATGGGAGCGGACATCACGATATTCGACCCCGACACGGTGCGTCCGCTGCCGCTCGAAGTCGTGCACGACTTCCCAACCGGCGCCAAACGCATCAAGGAGCCAGCCGCAGGCATCCTCGCCACCGTCGTCAATGGCGAGGTGCTGATGGAGAACGGCAAGCACACCGGCGCACTCCCCGGCCGCGTGCTGCGCAACACCTATTACCACACGAGCCGAAGCTAGCCCGCACCACCCTCTCCCCGGGCCTCAGATCCGGGGAGGCACCTCTCCCCAGCGCCGGAGAGGGGGCTGGCCGGGTGGGCGTCTATCCGACACCCGGCGGCAGGACTTCCTTCTCGCGGAGTACCTCGGAGCGGTAGAGCTCGGAGATCGAGGCCCAGCGCAATTGGCAAATCTCCTCCGCGACCTGCTCGGCGCGGGCCTCGAGCCGCGGCGTCTCGAGGTAGCGGCCGCACAGCTCGATCTGGCGTCGGCTGTGCTCGACATCAGCGGCGTCGTGCTCGGTGAAAAACTCGATCTCGGGCGAATTGAGCCTGAACCCGTAATGCTTCTCAAACGCCGGCAGCAGGACTTCGCTGATGAGGCCCGGCATCTGGCCCTCCTGCGTCGTCTGCATCGCCAGGATCACGCCGACCGGCTCGGTCGCGGTGGTATGGTACATGTAGAGCGAGCGCGCCCACCAGGCCGGCGGCATTTTTGTGTTGCGGACTTCGTCGTCGGTCAGCCCGGCAGCGCGGCAAAAGCGCAGGATCAGCTCGTTGTGGTCGTGCGGCTCGTGGCCGGGCTCCGGAATCGCCTTCAGCCCTTCCTCCTCGGCGATGTTCTCGGCGATCATCTT
>Ga0318545_10000206_pt1 | contig 10957 bp, 9 predicted proteins | sample GRESIP168b4f26_FD_203667 | JGI IMG/M metagenome (GOLD analysis project Ga0318545, IMG submission 203667) | Tropical soil microbial communities from Luquillo Experimental Forest, Puerto Rico - GRE.SIPMG.168b4f26 | ecosystem: Environmental > Terrestrial > Soil > Tropical forest > Bulk soil... | reverse complement strand
GGCGATCTCCACGTTCTCGTGATTTTCGGCCTGGTGCTAGGCTAAAGGGCGACGCCAAGCTGTTAATTTACCACACTTAGCCCGGACAAGTAAATAAACGAAACGGTATCGTTCGGATAGTCGTTGACAGCTTGCCCGTCAAGCCTTACGTAACAGAACGAAACAGTATCGTTTAATACTGCTTGCGAATATCAGGAGCGTTGCGATGACCCTGATAACCCGCGAGGCAGAAGACGACCTCACCGAGCCGTCGCTGCAGGGCGATCCCGACAACAGACAATCCTTCCGGATCTGGTCGCGATCATCGATCGGCGACAAAGCTCGCTCGCAAACAACGTGCTCGCAGTTTCATCAGAGCCGATTGGTCGAACTCAGCAATCCAATATCAGGACACGCTGAAACAGGTGATGGACTATTTCGCGAGGCATGGCAGCTCGCTCGCGCAAGCACAGCAGCAGGCCTCGCTTGGATCGGCCAGCAGGTGCAAGTGCTGGCGGCATACCTCGCCTATTTCGACGTGTTCTGTACGCTGACAGTCGTTCCGCTCGCCGCCCCCGCTCGCGCTCACACTGCCCAAGGTGAAGCTCGGCGGACCGGCGCCGGTCAGCCATTGTGATCGATGACCTACGCCAATAGGAGAGTACAATGAGGTACCGTATCCTTGCCTTGGCCGCGATCAGTTGGATCGCCATGTGCCTTGGGCCCTATGTCTACGCGCTCAATGATCTGATCACGTGGCGATAAGTGATCCCGAAAAAGCCTGCCCCGGACTTGATCCGGGGTGGACACCGGTTTCCCGCCTGCGCGAAGCCATGCAAGCTGCTAGCGTTTTCATGTCAGGCGTCGGCGGGCGAAGCCGGGCGGGAAAAGATCATGCCCAAAGACAAAGCTAAAGCGAGATACTCGATTCAAGCATAAATCATTTCGCTTTAGCGCCGACAGGAACCAGTCACTCCGCAATTCGAAAAGGAGATTGTCATGGACGCTCCGGTCCAGTCGCGTGTCGTGCAAGCGGCACAACACCCCCCGTTTGAAGTTGTCGCCTTGGTATTACAAGGCGGCGGTGCCCTTGGCGCTTACCAGGCCGGAGTCTATGAGGCGCTGAGCGAGGCTGGTATTTATCCGAATTGGATTGCCGGCATCTCGATCGGCGCCATCAATGCAGCCATCATCGCCGGCAATGCGCCGAATGACCGAGTCGATCGGCTGCGCGAATTCTGGACGCAAGTAACGTCCGATGGACCGTGGCTGGGCGCCGGCAATGCCTGCTTCGATTTCGCGCGCGGCGACACCATGCGTCAGCTGCTCAATCAAATGAGCGCGGGCTTGGCTATGGCAAACGGCGCCAGAGGATTTTTCAAGGCGCGCCCAGTGCCGCCGTGGTTTCAGCCAGCCGGAACAACCGATGCCACCAGCGTCTACGACACGAGCGAACTGAAGCGCACCCTGGAGCGGCTGGTCGACTTTGATCGCATCAATGCGGGCGCGACACGCTTCAGCGTCGGCGCCGTGAATGTCCGCAGCGGCAACTTCGCTTACTTCGATAACGACACGCACACCATCCAGCCGGAGCACATTATGGCGAGTGGTGCGCTGCCGCCGGGCTTTCCGGCGGTCGAAATCGAAGGGGAGGATTATTGGGACGGCGGGCTGGTTTCGAACACGCCCCTGCAATGGGTCGTGGAGACCGAGCCGCGCCGCGATACACTTGCGTTCCAGGTCGACCTGTGGAGCGCGCGCGGCGAATTCCCGCGCGATATCTTCGCTGTCATGACGCGGGACAAGGAGATCCGTTATTCAAGCCGCACACGCGCCGGCACGGATCAGTTCAAGCATATCCAAAAACTTCGGCACACCCTGGCCGGCCTCTTGGAAAAACTGCCTGAGGAACTAAAGAACGGCCCGGAAGCACGGCTGCTCGGCACCGTCGCCGCGCGCAAGGTCTACAACATCGTCCACCTGATTTATCGCGCCAAAAATTACGAGGGCCATTCCAAGGACTATGAGTTCTCGCGGCTGAGCATGCAGGAACATTGGCGCGCCGGCTATCACGATGCGCGCCGCACGCTGCGTCATCCCGAGGTGCTGAAGCGGCCCGACAACCACGAAGGGGTCTTTACGTTCGATCTGGCGCAAGATGGCCGCGAATAGCTCGCTTTGTGTGGAACGTCGCAACGGGGCTTTGTGCAGAATCTCGTAATGACGCTCCACATCGAAGACTACGCACCGATCGGCGATTCCAGGACCGCGGCTTTGGTTGGCCGCGACGGCTCGATCGATTGGCTGTGCTGGCCCCGCTTCGACTCGCCTGCGTGCTTTAGCCGCTGCCGCGCCGGCGTGAATGACAGGGCCGGCCTAACCGAGCGTCGTTTCGCTTATCCACCAATTGGGAAATTTCGCGCGCAAGTTTTTGCGCGCCGATGCGCTGTCTGCGGCTGAGGCAAACAGCGCAAAGCAGGTCGCGCCCGAGCCCGACATCCGGGCGAAACGGCAGCCTGCGGCAGCGCGCAATGTGGCAAGCACCTCTGCGATAGCCGGCGCCAATGTGATCGCCGGCGCTTCCAGATCGTTCGGTTCGCGGGCGAGCCAATTAAGAAGCTGCGTCTCGTTCCACACCTTTGCTAATGCGGAGGGCTCCGCCGACGAAGACGCATTTGCCGCGGGTGTCCAGCCGGCGAAGACCAGCTTAGTCGGCACCGCAATTCCAGGATTGACCAGAAGCGCCGGGAAGCGTGGCAACGGCAGCGGCGCGGACAGGATTTCGCCAATGCCGCGCATCAGCCGCGGACGCGGATCGAGGCAGACCGGCACGTCGGCGCCGGTCGCGCAGGCGGCGTCGTGGAGCCGCGAATCGCCGGCGGCGAGCGTGTTGAGGCGCGCAAGGAGCCGTAGCGCGGCAGCCGCATCCGCCGAGCCGCCGCCGAGCCCGGCGGCGACCGGCAGGTTTTTCTCCAAATGAAAGGCGCCCAAGCGCAGGCCGGGAACGCGCGCGGCGAGCGCGCCGGCGGCTTTAATGACAAGATTATCGGCGTCGGCTCCGGTCTGTCCGGAACCCGGACCGGCAACGGTCAGAGCAAGCTCATCGCGCGGCTGCAACGACAACCGGTCACAGCAATCGGCGAATGCCACCAGGCTTTCGATGTCGTGATAGCCGTCGGCGCGGCGGCCGAGGACGCGCAGGCTCAAATTGACTTTCGCCGGCGCGCGTTCGACGAGCTCAAGAGGCAAGGATGCCGCTCAGCCCCCATCACCGGATTTTTTCGCCTTCTCGGCATCGGCCGCGGAACTTGGTTTTTCGGCCGCTGCGGCGGAGGCTGCGGAGGACGTGTCGGAGCGAAGCCCTTCTTTAAGCTTGGCCTCGATCTTCGCCAGGTCTTCCGGTTCCGGATTGAGATCCTTGGCATGCGACCATTGGAAGTGCGCTTCGAGTGTGCGCCCGACCCGCCAATACGCATCGCCAAGGTGATCGTTGATCGTCGGATCCTCGGGCTTGAGCTCCACGGCGCGTTCCAGATTCTTCACCGCTTCCTCGTAATTGCCGACCCGGTAATGGGCCCAACCGAGCGAGTCGACGATATAGCCGTCGTCCGGCCGCTGCTCGACGGCGCGGCGGATCATGTCCATGCCTTCGTCCATATGGACGCCCTGGTCGATCCAGGAATAGCCGAGATAATTGAGCACCAGCGGCTGATCCGGATAGAGGCTAAGCGCCCTCTTTAAGTCGGCTTCGGCGGCGGGCCATTGATGCGAGCGCTCGTAACAGATGCCGCGGAAGTAGAACATCACCCAGTTGCCTTTTTCTGGGTTCGGCACGGTATCGATCGCTTTGCCGTAGGTCTCCGCGCAGTCGGCGAAATCCTTTCGCGCGCGCTGGATATTGCCGAGTTCGACGATCGCTTCGGTATCCTTCGGATGCTCGGCAATCACGCGCTCAAGAAGCTTCTTGGCTTCGTCGGTGCGATCGAGCGCATCGAGATCAACGGCCATCTGGATCTGGGCGTTGCGCGCGAGCACCGAATTCGCGGGAATTCGTTCATAAGCCTTGATCGCCAGATCCGGCTTTTTCAGCTGCTCATAAAGATCGCCCAGCGAAAGCAGTGCCATCGGATGCGTCGGCTCGAGATAGAGCGCAAGCTGCAGATAAATCAGCGCGAGGTCTTCGCCGCCGCGCCGCCCGATTGAAGCGCCGAGTCCGTAAAGCGCCTCGGCGGCGCCCGCTTGCGGCGACTCGACCAAAGGCGGCAGCTTCACGCCGGCCGAAACGTCACGGACCTCCTGGTTGATCACCGGATGATCCGGCAACAGCTTGGAGAAATCGGCGTAGATCTTGAGCGCATCATCCTTGTTGCCGGTGCGCGACAGATAACGGCCATAGGCCTCGACGGTTCGCAGCGCCTGAGAATCGGCCTTGTACGCGCTGGCGAAGCGCTTACCGGCGCCCTTTTTATCGTTGGCCGCATCCAGAATGAGTCCGGCATGGAGATCCTTGAAGATGCCGTACCAGTCCGGCCCGGACAGTTTGTCCAGCGTGTCAACCGCGGCGCGGCTGTCGCCGGCGCCGGCTTGCGCCCAAGCCGACAGCATTGCCGCGGTCAGGTCAGTGACCGGACCGCGGACTGACTGCGCGAAATTCTGCCGCGCTGGGGCATAACGCTTCAGTTTGAGATCGCGTACGCCAATTACCAGACGGGAAATACGGTCGTTACGATCCATGGTGAGCAGGCGTTCGCCGAGCTTGCTCGCCTCATCGACATTGCCGTCCGTGAGCACTGAGAGAAATGTGCGGCTGAGCAGGTCCGCGTTGCGCGGATCGAGTTTGAGCACGTCGCGGTAGTAGGCCGCGGCCCGGGCGGAATCCCGTTCGGCGCCGGCGTGGCGCGCCGCCAAATAGCTGCCGGCGGCGTTTTCTGGCGCAAGCTGTTCTTGCGCCGGCACCTGCGCGGCGAGGGAGGGAAAGCTCAAGGCAAGGGCGATGCCGAGAATGGCGGCATGCCGAGGCAGCAGCGAGTGAATCACGACATCTCCATAGGCAAACTGGACCGGCGAAACGGGAATCAAGCGCGCCTGTTGTGCTCGGTCGTCGCGAGAATGTACTTTTTGCCCCAAGCCCGCAAGCACACAAACTCGGCAGTGCCGAGTAGGTATTCTCCCGCCGCACGGCTGCCTAAGCCCCAACGGCGGCAAAATCGGGGCGCAAAATTGGGACGGTGCGTGCCGCGGCTGCAACGGCGATCTCGCCGCGCGCCGTTCCGGTATTTCGCCATTTCGAAGCGCCGATCCACGCCACGCGTGGGCGCGGCGATCACATATTCGGATAATTGGGCCCGCCGCCGCCTTCGGGCGGAACCCAGGTGATGTTCTGGTTCGGGTCTTTGATATCGCAAGTTTTGCAGTGGACGCAGTTCTGGGCGTTGATCACAAAGCGCGGCTGCCCGGCTTCCTCCACCCACTCATAGACCGCGGCCGGGCAATAGCGCGCCGAAGGCCCGGCATAGATGTCGTGCTCGGACGACTTTTGCAGGGCATTGTCGCGCACCAAGAGGTGCACCGGCTGGTCTTCCTCATGGTTGGTGTTGGACAGATAGACCGATGACAGTCGATCGAAGGTGATCCGGCCGTCGGGCTTGGGATAGGCGATCGGGCGGCATTTCGCTGCGGGCTCCAGCGTCGCAAAATCCGGCTTGCCGTGCTTGAGCGTGCCGAGCAGCGAAAAGCCGAACATATTGGTCCACATATCCAGCCCGCCGAGCGCGACACCGCCGAGCGTGCCGAATTTGGACCATAACGGCTTGGCATTGCGCACCCGCCACAGGTCACGGCCGATCGGCGAGGAGCGCCACGCCTGCTCGTAGCCGGCAAGCTCGTCATTGGCGCGCCCCGCCGCCAGCGCCGCGGCGACGTGTTCCGCCGCCAGCATTCCGGACAACATCGCATTGTGCGTGCCTTTGATCCGCGGCACGTTGACGAATCCGGCGGCGCAGCCGATCAGCGCCCCGCCGGGGAAAACGAGCTTCGGCACCGATTGCCAGCCGCCCTCGGTGATGGCGCGCGCGCCGTAGCAAACCCGCTTTGCCCCGCTGAACATGTCGCGGATGAGCGGATGGGTCTTGAAGCGCTGAAATTCCTCGAAGGCCGACAGGTACGGATTGCGATAGTTCAGATGCACGACAAAGCCGACCGCGGCGAGATTGTCGCCGAAATGGTAGACGAACGAGCCGCCGCCGGTGCGATTGTCGAGTGGCCAGCCGAGCGTGTGCTGCACCAGCCCGCTTTTGTGCTTCTCGGGCACGACCTGCCAGAGCTCCTTGAGTCCGATGCCGAATTTCTGCGGCTCGCGATTCTGCCGCAGGCCAAATTGCTCGATCAGCGCCTTCGATAGGCTGCCGCGCGCGCCCTCGGCGAACAGCGTGTATTTGCCGCGCAGCTCCATACCGCGCGCGAAACCCGATTTGTGATGGCCGTCCTTGGCAAGGCCCATGTCGCCGGTGGCAATGCCGACCACCGCGCCGTTTTCGAACAAAGTTTCGGTGGCGGCGAAGCCCGGATAAATCTCGACGCCGAGCGCTTCCGCCTTGCGCGCCAGATAACGGCAGACCTCGCCAAGCGAGACGATGAAATTGCCGTGATTGCTCATCAGCGGCGGCATCAGCGCGATAGGAAGCCGCAACGCGCCAGAAGCGCCAAGGATGTAAAAGCGGTCGGCGGTAACGGCGGTCTTGATCGGCGTATCCTCGCCACGCCATTCGGGAATAAGGCGGTCGAGCCCGATCGGATCAATCACGGCGCCTGAGAGAATATGGGCGCCGACCTCCGAGCCCTTTTCCACAATGACTACTGACTTTTCCGGCGCGAGCTGTTTGAGCCGGATAGCGGCGGAGAGACCTGCCGGTCCGGCGCCGACAATGACAACGTCAAACTCCATCGCTTCACGCGGAGGAAGGTCCAATGTATTCATGGCCAGGTCTGTGTTCCGGATTCTGGTGTTCTGGATGCCGTTATTCGGGATATGGCGCCGATTGTTCACGAATCTGCTGCGCTGACAATCACCGCGCGTCCTGCAATTCCACCATCGCCGAGATAGCTTGGTTCAATCTGCCGCATGATGACCAGACCGAAAGCCGCGCGTGAATTGATCGCGTTCTACCTCGATGCCGGCGTTGACGCGCTTGTTGGCGAGACGCCGATCGACCGCATGGGCGATGATATCGCGCCGCAGCGTGCTACCGTGGCCGCCTCGCCCTCGCCGCTCGCGGACCAAGCGGCGCGGCGGGGGAGACGTGAGGTGCCTCCGGCGACGGCGAAGTCATCATCTGCTCCAACAAGCGCTCCGCCTGCCGCGCCGGAAACGGCGGTGATGGCGGCCCGCGAAGCGGCAGGAAATGCAACGACGCTCGACGAATTGCGCGCACTCCTTGCCGCGTTCGAGGGCTGCACGCTGCGGGCGACCGCGACGCAACTCGTATTTGCCGACGGCAATCCGCAAAGCCGGGTCATGTTCATCGGCGAGGCGCCCGGCTACGACGAAGATATTGTCGGCCGCCCCTTCGTCGGCCGTTCCGGCAAATTGCTCGATCGCATGTTGGCGGCGATCGGGCTCGACCGCACGTCTGCCTACATCGCCAATGTCGTGCCATGGCGGCCGCCCGGCAACCGCACGCCGACGCCGCAGGAAACCGCGATCTGCCTGCCGTTCATCCGCCGCCAGATCGAACTCGCCAATCCGGACTTTTTGGTTTGCCTCGGCGGGCCGGCGATGCAGACGCTGCTCGGCGTCAAGGACGGCATCACGCGCTCGCGCGGGCGATGGTTTTCCTATGATAGCGGGCGCCGCGAAATCCGTGCGCTCGCGACCTTTCATCCGGCCTTTTTGCTGCGCAGTCCGTTGCAGAAGCGTTTTGCCTGGCGCGATTTTCTCGCGCTCAAGAAAGCGCTGGCGGGTTGACTATCCCAGCGCGAATTTCACCGCGAAGATGAGCGCCAGCACCAGGACAGCGGGTTTGGCATCGGCGAAGCGGCCGGCAATCATCTTAATGAGCGCATAGGTGATGAAACCAAGCCCGATGCCGGTCGCGATCGAATAAGTCAGCGGCATGGTCACTGCCGCGACCACCGCGGGCACGGCTTCGGTCATGTCGTCCCAATCCATTTCGGCCAATCCGCGCGCCATGACGCAGGCGACGTAAAGAAGCGCCGCCGATGACGCATAGGCGGGCACCATGCCGGCGAGCGGCGCAAAGAACAGCGTCGCCAAGAAGAAGATCGCAACAAAGAATGCGGTCAGCCCGGTGCGGCCGCCCGCGGCAACGCCGGCGGCGCTCTCGATATAGCTCGTCGTCGTCGAGGTGCCGATCAGCGAGCCGAACATGGCAGCGAAGCTGTCGGCGATGAGCGCCTGCTTCATCCGCGGCAGATTGCCGTCGGCATCGGCCAGTCCGGCCTGGTGCGTCACGCCGATCAAGGTGCCGGCATTGTCGAACACATCGACGAACAAAAAACTGAAAATGACGATCAGGAACGACGGCTCGTGCAAGCGCGAGAAATCAAGCTGCAGCAAAGTCGGGCTAAGCGACGGCGGCATCGACACGACGCCGCTAAAGCTGGCAAAGCCGAAGGGAATGCCGATGGCGGTGACGGCGAGAATCCCAATCAGCGTGCCGCCAGTCACGCGGCGGTAATTGAGCGCGGCGATCAGAACGAGGCCGAGCAGGCACAGCACCGCCGCCGGATTGCGCAGATCGCCGAGCGTCACCAAAGTTGCCGGGCTCGCCACCACGATTTTGGATTCTTCGAGTGCGATGATGCCAAGGAACAGCCCGACGCCAGCCGATATCGCGAGCTTCAAGTTCCGCGGAATGGCATTGATGATGTATTCGCGAATGCGAAAAATCGAAATGAAAAAGAAGACCACGCCCGAGCAGAACACGGCGGCGAGCGCCTGCTGCCAGGTATATTTCATCGCCAGCACGACGGTGAAGGCGAAGAAGGCGTTGAGCCCCATGCCCGGCGCCAGCGCGATAGGATAATTGGCGTAGAACGCCATCACCAGCGTCGATACCGCGGCGGCAATGCAGGTCGCGACGAACACCGCGCCTTTGTCCATGCCGGTATTGCCGAGAATCTGCGGATTGACGAAGACGATGTAAACCATCGTCAGGAAAGTGGTCAGTCCGGCGACGAATTCGGTGCGCGGATTGGTGCCGGCTTTGGCCAGGCCGAAAATTTGCTCCAACAATATATTGGAACGTTTCCCGCCCGTGCTGATTTCATTCATGTTGGGCCCTGTCCCGAGCTTGCATAGTACAAGACTTTATCTTGGGCGCGGACCTAAATTGATCGCTCGATGACGCTCGATCCGATTCTGTTGTCGCGCTTGCAATGGGCTTGGGTGATTGCCTGGCACATCCTGCTGCCGGCCTTCACCGTGGGACTTGCGTCCTACATCGCGGTTCTCGAGGCGCTGTATTTTCTCACCGGCCGTGAAATCTGGTTTCGCATCTCCGGCTTCTGGACCCGGATCTTCGCCGTATCGTTCGGCATGGGCGTGGTCTCCGGCATCATCATGCCGTTCCAGTTCGGCACCAATTGGAGCCGCTTCACCGATGCTGCCGCCGACGTGATCTCGCCGCTACTCTCCTATGAAGGGCTGATGGCGTTCTTTCTCGAGGCGTCGTTTCTCGGCGTGCTCCTGTTCGGACGGCGGCTCGTGCCGACCTGGGCGCATTTTTTCGCAGCCATAATGGTCGCGTTCGGGACGCTGCTGTCGTCGTTTTGGATTCTCGCGACCAATTCATGGATGCAGACGCCGCAGGGCTACAAAATCGTCGATGGTCGCTTTGTGCCGGTTGACTGGATGGCGATCATTTTCAATCCCTCGTTTCCGTATCGGCTGTTGCACAATGTCACCGCCTTCTACATCACCACCGCTTTTGTCGTGATGGGCGTTGGCGCCTGGTTGCTGCGGCGCGGGCGGACCGCAGATGACGCGCGCATGATGATGCGGATGGCACTCAACCTGCTGATCATTCTCGTGCCGCTGCAAATTTTCCTCGGCGACCAGCACGGCCTCAACACGCTCGAATATCAGCCGGCCAAGGTGGCGGCGATCGAGGGCCGCTACGACACCGTGCAACCAACGCCGCTGACGCTGTTCGGCATTCCGGACGACGCGGCGGCGACGATGCACGACGCCATCGAGATACCCTATCTTGGCAGCCTCATTCTCACCCATTCTTGGAACGGCACGATCAAGGGCTTGAAGGAATGGCCGGCGGATCAGCGGCCGCCGGTCGGACCGCCGTTCTTCGCGTTCCGGATCATGGTTGGCATTGGTGTCATCATGCTGCTCGTGGTCGTAATCGGCCAATTGCTGCAGCTGCGCGGCCGGCTATGGGATTCGGTGTGGTTTCTGCGCTTGTGCCAGTTGGTGGCCCCGCTCGGCTTTGTTGCCGTCGTCGCCGGCTGGATCACAACCGAGGTCGGCCGCCAGCCATGGACGGTCTACGGATTGTTGCGCACCGCCGATTCGGTCTCGCCATCGCTCACCGGCGCCAATGTGGCGTGGTCGCTTGCCTTCTACGTGCTGGTCTATCTGATCATGTTCCCGACCGGGATTGCGTTCATGGCGGGTCTTGTGCGCCGCGGCCCGCAGCGGCCGGATGCTGAAGCGCCCCCAGTCGAAATCGAGAGTGGTCGGCCGCACGAGCCTTTCGAAAGCGCCGCCCGCGCGGCGCGGCAGCTGTGACGGGGAACGCGATGGTGCTCGATCTCGTACCATTGTGGACCATCCTCATCGCGCTCGCGGTTTTCTATTACGTGGTGTTTGATGGCTTCGATCTCGGCGTCGGCATGCTTTACGGCCTGCTACGCGGCGACGCCGCGCGGGCCACCGTGATGAATTCGATCGCGCCGGTGTGGGATGGCAATGAGACCTGGCTCATATTTGGCGGCTTGGGCCTTC
>Ga0318545_10000190_pt1 | contig 11154 bp, 10 predicted proteins | sample GRESIP168b4f26_FD_203667 | JGI IMG/M metagenome (GOLD analysis project Ga0318545, IMG submission 203667) | Tropical soil microbial communities from Luquillo Experimental Forest, Puerto Rico - GRE.SIPMG.168b4f26 | ecosystem: Environmental > Terrestrial > Soil > Tropical forest > Bulk soil... | reverse complement strand
CATCTGCCCAGATCATCGAAACTCTCAACAAGGCGATTAACGCCGCTCTCACCGATCCGAAGATGAGAGCGCGCCTGGCTGACTTGGGCTTTGCGCCGCTTGCAAACTCACCCGCCGAGTTCGGCAACTACATCGTCCAATATACCGAGAAGTGGGGCAAAGTGGTCCGGGCCGCGAACATCAAGGGAGAATAAATCCGGCTCGTCGTTTGGCATTTCAGGGAAGAACCGAGTAGATCATTCGAACCCGCGCAGGTCGTTTGTTGCAGTGCATGAGTCCGCTCAGGCACTCAGCGGACATAGTGATCCAGTCATAGGGGCTATCGACCATGATGAACCGACGCCAGTTCGTGGGCATGGGTGGCGCTGCGCTGTTCGCCCACGTTCCAAAAGCTCTCGCAGCGACCTACGATCTATTATTAAGGGCGGGCGCGTCATCGACCCCTCGGTTGGGCTCGATGCGGTACGTGACGTTGCGATTGCTGGCGGAAAGATCGTCGCAGTCGAGACCGACATCGCGGGCGACGCCCCCCAAACGATCGATGCGCGCGGCAAGATCGTTGCTCCAGGACTGATCGACATCCACACCCATGCCGGCCGTAGCAAGGAGGGCCCTGCGTTACTTTTGCAGGACGGCGTGACCGGCTGGGTCGATGCTGGCTCGGCCGGCGCGGACAACATCGATCAGATCGCCACCGTCGCGAGGTCAGGACCGCAAGTGGGCCGCGCCCTGGTGAACATTGCACGCACTGGCGTCATCTCTCCCAGCGGCGAGCTGCACGACATGAACGTCGCCAACGTTGCTTTGGCGCAAGGGGCGATCGCGCGCCATCGTGATGTTGTCGTCGGCGTCAAGGCGCGGTTGTCGGAAAACGTGGCCGACGCCAACGATCTCGAAGCGCTGCGGCGCGCTCAAGAGGCGGCCGCCCCCTTCAATCTTCCGGTGATGATCCACATCGGCCAATCGTTTTCGCCGATGCGCGCCATCCTCCCGCTGCTCAAGCGCGGCGACATCGTCACCCACATGTACGCGCCGGCGCCGAACGGCATCCTCGACGAAAAGGGCCGACTGTTCCCGGACGTGGCAGCCGCGCGCCGACGCGGCGTCATTTTCGATTTCGGCAACGGGGTTCTCGATCATTTCGACTGGGCCACCGTGGAGCGTGCGACGAAGCAGGGCTTTTGGCCCGATACCATCTCCACGGATTGGAACGTGATGTCGAAGACCACGGGCGTCATCGACTTCCCGAACGTCATGTCGAAGTTCATCATGTTCGGCATGCCGCTCGGCCAGATCATCGCGTGTGCGACCGTCAACGCTGCGCGCGTGTTCCCGTCTTTCGATGACCGCGGTACGCTCAACGTGGGCGCGCCGGCCGACGTGGCAATCATGGAACTGCGGGACGGGACCTTCGAATTCCTCGACAACTACAAGGGCACGCGCACGGGCCGCCAGCGGCTATTCCCGGCCGGGACCGTGCTGGCGGGCAAGCAGGTGCAGCGCGCTTAGCCCATAGTACATCCGTGCGCGATCAGAGCTTGGTCGACGCACGCGACAGAAGCTTCCAGTCCGCACCCTGTTTTTGCCAGTTCATCAGGATGTGGAGATTGGTGTTGCTTTTCTTGCCGTCGGCAACGGACTGGCTTTCGCCCACCCAGTGGAACCGCACGATCGCGGCGGGCCCGACCACACGAATTTGCGGGTCCAGGTATTCCAGCGACAGAAACTTCGATTTTCCGTTGGTGGCGTTGGCGATGAAGGTCGCCTTGTCCTCGACACGGCCATCGGAGTGGCTGTAGCTGAGTTCCGCCGCGCAGAGCGCGTCGAATGCTTTGGCGTCGGCCGCGATCTGGGCCAGGCGGAACGCCTCCACGCGCTTCTTCACCGCGTCCTCATCCGCCGAAGTCGCCAAGGCCGGGACGACGCCCAGAAGTCCGACGGCAAGCGCGGGCAGAACCAGGTGACGACGATCGATGTTCATTGTTTCCTCCGTTTTTCATGTTTCGAACTCAGCCTTTGTCGTCAGGCTATTGTCTCGTCCGAAGCGGTCACGCGCGATTCACTCCGGCGCGGACCAAGACGTGACGTCCCCTACGTTAGTAGGGGTTCGACGAAGCTGCTAGTGGGCTTCGCTGGGTTGCCCTTTGGCAAACCATAACGGCTATCTCTGCGGCCGAGAGGAGCAGGCCGCGCCCCGCTCGCCGCGAGATCAGCCGAGAAATCGAGCCAACGCCGAGAGCAAGGCGGTTACGCCCATCAGTCCCGCCGCCCAAAAATTCCATCTATTCATTCTTTGCAGCGCTTTGGATAATTCGGTTACCGTCTCCGATTCGTCTGCGCCCGCCTTGATGCTGGGCAAGCGGCACATTGCGGATGCGAACCAGAATATTGCAGAACCACACGCCGCGATAATCACTGCGATCTGAATGAACGATCTCATCATCGCCCCTCATGGTTCAGGATGGAGCGCGATTATACCGCCAATCCGAACGATCGCACGGTCACGTCCGTCTTCGGCACGCGGGCGTGTCGTGTCGGGCAACGCGGTCGAGTTTGTCTAGCGCACTGGCCTGGCGCCGGGCGGGCAGACGATAACGTCAAATCCCGAAGGCAAGCCCGACCATGTGCGCCCGGGGCGCGGTACACATCCGGCCGGCACGGGATTACAGCCGACAACGGTACATGCAATTTGCGGACGAGGCTGCGCCTTAGCGCTTCGCCGCGGGTGCGATTTGGCGTTGACGGCCGTCGAAACGAGAGCGGCGATCATGGCGATGATGAGTGACTTGATCATTGGCTCGGCGTCAGCGACAAGTAAGATTTCAAGATCGCCGCCAAAGACAGATTGCCGGCGAGAGGCTTGTGAGAGCCCGGTGCGCGCGCGTTCGACGACCCTGCACGGTCAGACCGAGTGACAGCCCTTTCATTCGATCGGCCCATATTGGTGCGCGAAGCGCACGACGAGATAACGGAAGAAGCGGTCGGTCACCAATCCGAGCGCGCCGAGGCACACGATCCCGATGAAGATCTTGTCGGTCGCCATCCATAGGCGCGAGTTGAAGATCAGGTAACCGAGACCGGAATCAGCCGCGATCATCTCCGCCGCGACCACTGTTGCAAAAGAGTTGCCCATCGCGAGGCGCATGCCGGTCAGAATGAACGGCAGCGTTGCCGGCAGCGTCACGTGCAGGAAGCTTTTGAACGGCGTGGCGCCAAGGCAGGCGGCGGCGCGCAGTTTGTTGGGCGCAATATGCGCAACCCCGACCATGGTGTTGATCAATACGATGAAGATGGTCGTGTAAACGATGATCAGGACTTTCGAGATCTCGCCGATGCCGAACCACAGCACGACCGGGGTGAGCCAGGCGAGCGACGGCACGAAGCGGAAAAACTGCGCATAAGGATCGAAAATCGCGCGCACGACGGGAACGGAACCCATGATGAGGCCGGCAGGCGCGGCGATGGCGCTGCCGATCAGAAAACCCGTCAGGATGCGTTGCAGACTGATGCCGATGTGCTCGAACAGCTCACCGCTCGCAATCATCTCCTCTCCGGTTGCGAGCACCAACAGCGGCCCGGGAAAGAACTGTGGCTTGAAGAAGCTCTTCGCAACGACATGCCACAGCACGATCATGCCGACGATGGAGGCGATGTAGATGAGGTGTTCGCCTTTGATCTTGCCCGCAAGGTCTAGGAAGCGCAGCCACCCTAGCGCTGCCGGTGCAAGGTGCTGCCGCAGAGGTCTTACCTCGGTCATGACACGTCCGCCTGTTCGCTCTCGATTATCGTATTGATGTGCTCCCACATCTCGCCGAACCCGGGACTGCCGCGCCGGCGCGGTCTTGGGAGGTCTACCGGCACGATCGCGCCGACCTGCGCGCCCGGTCCGCTGGTCATGACGCCGACGCGGTCTGCGAGCAGCACGGCTTCGGCAATGTCATGGGTAATGAACACGATGGTTTTGCCGGTCTTGCGCCAGATCTCCACGAGCTCATCTTGGAGCCGTCCGCGGGTCTGCGCGTCGAGGGCGCCGAACGGCTCGTCCATCAGCAGGATTTTCGGATCGGTCGCAAGCACGCGCGCGATCTGCACGCGCTGCTTCATGCCGCCCGAGAGCTCGCCCGGATACTTGCTCTCCTGCCCATCGAGGTGCACGAGATGCAGATATTCGCGGGCGACGGCATGGCGCTTGTGCTTGGGGACGCCGCGCATGCGCAGGCCGAAAGCCACGTTGTCGATGGTGCGCAGCCAAGTAAAGAGCGAATCATCGCCTTGAAAGACCACGGTGCGGTCCGCCCCGGGCCGCTCGATCGGCCGTCCGGCAAGGGTCAGCACGCCCGCGGTGGGCTGCAGGAAGCCCGCCATGAGGTTGAGCACAGTCGTCTTTCCGCAGCCGCTCGGTCCCAGGAGACAGAAGAACTCGCCCTCCACGAGGCCGAGGTTCAAGCGCGACAGAACCGGCAGCGATTGGATGCCCCGCCGGGTGGGATACTGATAGCCTACGTCGCAAGCGACCAGGAACTCCGCGCTCACACCGGGCCTTCCTTTGCGGTGGCGCACCGGCTGAAAGCCGGCGCTACCAACCGCTGGTGCGATCCGGGGCGGCCGTTTTCATGATCTGGGGACGAATGAAATCGTTCCACTCCGGCATCTTCTTGATGATCCCCTCCGCTAGGGCAAGCTCCGCCGCATTGGTGAAATTCCCCAGCACCACGTCCTTGGGCATCTCGGTGCGGTAGACCATGCGGCTCATATAAAGCTTCATGTCCGCTTCAGGGATGCGAAACGCCTTCCCCGTGATTCGAGCCGCCTCCTCGAGATTGGTGGCACAGAAGTCCGTCGCCTCCACGAGCGCCTTGGTCGCGGCCACGGCACGCGGCGGATCATCGATGAGCCCTTGGGAGTAGTAGTTGTAGGACGTGAGAACGTAGACGTTGTCGTCGCCGGAACGCGCGAGTATGTGCGCGCCCTGGACCAACTGCGTCGCCTTGGTGAGCCAAGGCTCCCACAGAAAGAACGCGTCGATATCCCGGCGTTCGAGCGCCGCCACCATCTCGGGCGCCTGCATCGTCTTCACTTTGATCTGGTCCTGGGGCAGCTTGTACTTTTTGATGTAGTTTATGAAGTAGAGATGGCCCCCGCTCGCGCGCGGATAGCCGACGGTGCGTCCGATCAAATCTTCCGGCTTCTTGATCTCGTCGCGCGCGGCTGCGCCGATCTGCTGCCGACTCGTCGACGAGTACGAGGTGACGTAGAGCTTGCCCCCCTTGTCCCAGCGGGAGAGGCCCCCCAGCTCGGTGGTCGCGCCGATATCCGAGCTGCCCGTGAGGAGAGCATCGAGCGCGACATTTCCGTCATCGAAGGGCTTGAAGCTCGTTTCCAGGTCGTATTTTTCGAAAATCTTGCGCTCGGCCGCGACCACGAACGGCGCGAACAGGGCGTCGATCCCGGTTGAGGTCGGAACCTTCTTGAAGGCTGCATCGCCTGTGGTCGGCACTGCCAATACGCAGATGCCTGCCCCGCAGCCCAGGCTGAAGAAACGGCGGGTCACGCTTTGCGGCTTCATGCTGGGGTTCATGGGTGTTGCCTTCCGGGAATAGCCGACCAACCAAGTTTTCGCAGATGCTGTGGCGGCCAGTCGGGGCTGTCAATGCAATTTGCATGCCGTTCTCTCCCGCGTCCCCACGTCTGAGAGTCGAGTCCCGTTACGCGTTCGAAAACGGTCACGAGCGGCTACAGGCGGTACTCACACTTGCCCGCGCGCCCAGCTAGCCCTGCACGGAGAAGCCTCCATCGACGGGGATCGCCGCGCCGGTCACGAAATCCGAGGCTGCGCTCGCCAGAAAAACGGCGATCCCGGCGAAATCCTTCGGATCACCCCAGCGGCCCGCGGGCGTCCGCGCGAGCACGCGCTCGTTGAGGCCTTCCACCTCGCGCCGGGCGTCGCGCGTCAGATCGGTATCGATCCAGCCCGGCAGCACCGCATTGACCTGGATGTTCTCCTTCGCCCAGGCGGTCGCGCAGGCACGCGTGAATTGCACGATACCGCCCTTGCTCGCCGCGTAGGCGGGCGCGAAGCCGGCGCCGAAGATCGACATCATCGACCCGGTATTGATGATCTTGCCGCGCCCGGCCTTCTTCATGTGCGGATAGGCGGCATGGGTGCAGATGAACGCGCTGGTGAGATTGGTATCGATCACGGTGCGCCACTCGGCGGCGCTGAGCGTGTCGGGCGGCTTGCGGATATTGATGCCGGCGTTGTTGACGAGAATATCGAGGCGGCCGTGACGCGCCGCGGCCTCATCGATCAGCGCACGGCACGAGGTTTCGCTGGTCACGTCGACCGCGGTGAATTCGGCTTGCCCGCCGGCCTGCGCGATGCGCCGCACGGCCGTTTCGCCCTTTTTGGCATTGCGCCCGGCGAGTACCACGATAGCGCCGGCCGCCGCGAGACCTTGCGCCATGCCGAGCCCGATGCCGCCATTGCCGCCGGTGACGATTGCGATGCGGCCTGAAAGATCAAACAAGTTCATTGGATTCCCCTGCTACGATGAGCCCAGCCGAGCGCCAGGCATCGATCCCAAGGCGGCTCGTGGGCCTCAGCAACACGGATGCGCGGAATTGTCCTCACGCTCGCATCGACGCCACGCCGTGGACAAGCCGATCGGCCATTGAATATGGTTGCGTCCAAAGCACGCTGCGCAAACGAATGAACCCGCCCCCCGCCGAGATTGGCGTACCCGTCGCCGAGGTCGAGACCCCGGCGCTGATTATCGATCTCGACGCGCTTGATCGCAACATCGCGAAGATGGCCGAGTTCGCTAGAGCCGCGGGCGTGCGCGTGCGGCCCCACGCCAAGACCCACAAGTCGACCGCGATTGCGTTACGGCAGATCGCGCTCGGCGCGGTCGGCCAATGCGTGCAGAAGGTCGGCGAGGCGGAGGTGCTCGTTCGCGGCGGCGTGAAGGACGTGCTGGTGAGCAATCAGGTGGTGGGTGAACGCAAGCTGCGGCGGCTGGCCGCGCTCGCAAACGAGGCGACCGTCGCGCTCTGCTTCGATAGCGCCGAGCAGGTCGACGCGGCGGCGCGCGTGGCGCGGGATTTCGGCGTCGTGCTTGGCGGGCTGGTCGAGATCGAGGTCGGCATGGAGCGCTGCGGCATCGCGCCGGGCCGCGACGCGGCCTCCCTCGCACGCCGCATCGAGGATGCGCCGAACCTGAAATTCAAGGGGTTGCAGGCCTACCATGGCCGCGCGCAGCACATGACGGCCTACCAGGAACGCGCGCAGGCGATCGCGTTCGCCGTCGACGCGGTGCGCGAGACGGTGGACGCGCTCGCCGCGGAAAAGCTTGCCTGTGAGATCATCGGCGGCGCCGGGACTGGCACGTTTGCAATCGAGGCGGCGAGCGGCGTTTATAATGAGCTGCAGGTCGGCTCATACGTGTTCATGGACACCGAATATGCGCGTATCCGCGGGGACGACGGTCGTCCCTACGCGGAATTCGAACATAGTCTGTTCGTGCTCGCGTCGGTGATCAGCGTGCCGGCGGCGGAGCGGGCCATCGTGGACGCGGGGCTCAAGTCCTACAGCGCCGAACGCGGCCCGCCGTGGGTGCGTGATCGCCCCGACGTGGAAGTGACCGGCGTCTCGGACGAGCACGGTAAACTCAAGGTCGGACCGCGCGCGCGGCGCTTCTCGCTCGGCGATAAGGTCTGGCTCATCCCCGGACACTGCGATCCGACGGTCAATCTGCATGATTGGTATGTCGGCGTCCGCAACGGGCGCGTGGAGACGCTGTGGCCGATCAACGCCCGCGGCGCGAGCATCTGAATATTCGCGCACCGGGATTGATGGAACATCGAAGCGCGACTGGACGCGCTAAAGTTTGATATTCGCCGACCGGATCACTTTGCCCCATTTTTCGTTTTCACCCGCGAGAAAGCTTCCGAACTCGGCGGGCGAAGTTGCAAGCACGGTCTCGCCCCAATCGGCAATGGTCTGCTTGATTTTGGGATCGGCGAGGCCCGCGTTGATCGCCTTGTTGAGCAGGTCGATGATCCCCACGGGCGTATCCTTTGGGGCGACAACGCCCAACCAGCCGACTGCTTCATAACCGGGTACGAATTCGCCGATGGTCGGAACATCCGGCAACGCTTGTGTGCGGGTTGCGCCGGTTACCGCAAGCGCAAGCAATTTACCCGTTTTGATGTATTCCATCGTATCGGCGGGCGTGGCGAAGTGGACCTGCACCTGCTGCCCAAGGAGGTCCGTGAGCGCCGGCGCCCCGCCCCGATAAGGCACGTGCAACATGCGCGTGCCCGTCATGCTCCTGAACAATTCCCAGAACACGTGCGATGTCGAGCCAACGCCCGCGGACGCCACCGTCAGCGCGTCAGGATTGGCTTTCGCCGCGGCGATCAGTTCGGGGACCGATCGCACCGAAAATGCGGGATGCACGACCAGCACGTTCATTGCCAGCATCATGCTGGCGACGGGCGCCGTGTCGCGCATGAAACTAAACTTGAGATCGGTGTAGAGGATCTCGTTGCGTAATTCGGTCGATCCGCAAACGCCCAGCGTGTAACCGTCCGGCGCCGCCCGAACGACCGATTCGAGCCCGATGTTGCCGGCGGCTCCCGGCCGGTTCTCGACGATGAACGAGCGACCGAATTGCTTGGAGAGCCATTCGGCAATCAGGCGAGCGTGGATGTCGTTCGTGCCGCCGGCCGGAAAACCAACGACGAGGCGCACCGGCCGCGCCGGATAGGTCTGCGCCCTAGCTCTCCGCGAGACGGCCGGCAGCGCGGCAGCGCCCGCAGCGAGATGGAGAAATTTCCGGCGGGAAAGTTTCATGGCGTCCCTCTCCGAAATGCAGCGACGCTTCATTCCGCCTTGATGTCGGCCGTCCGGATCACCTTGCCCCACCTCTCGGCTTCATCGGCGATGAATGTCCCAAACGCGGCCGATGTCATCGACATCGGGTCGACGCCCAAGCCGGCGAGCCGCGCCTTGATGAGGGGATGGGCCGTAACGGCGTTGATCTCCGTGTTGAGCTTGTCGATCACCTCGGCGGGCGTGTCTTTCGGCGCGCCGATCCCATACCATTGGCTCGCCTCGTAGCCCGGCACGAATTCGGCCAGGGTCGGAATCTCCGGCAGCACATCCGAACGGGTCAGCGTCGTCACCGCCAGCGCGCGCAGCATGCCGCCCCTGATGTACTGGATGCACGAGGATATGGTGCCGAAAACGACCTGCACCTGTCCGCTCAGCAGATCGGGAACGTAACCGCCGCGATACGGAACGTGGACCAGGTTGACGCCGGTCATCATCTTGAACCGTTCGCCGAAGATATGGGACACGGACCCGCTGCCGGACGATCCCATGTTGATCTTGCTGGGATTGGCCTTGGCGTAGGCGATGAACTCCGGGACCGTCTTGGCTGGAACGGATGAATTGACCACCATGACGTAAGGGGCGCCGCCGATGCTCGCGACCGGCGCTATTTCGCGGATGAAATTGAAATTGAGCTTCTTGTAGAGCGTCGCGTTCATCGCGTTCGACAGCCCCATGAGCAGGAGCGTATGGCCGTCGGGCGTTGCCCGCACGACGCTTTCGGTGCCGATATTGCCGCCGGCGCCCGTTCGGTTCTCGATGACGAATGGCTGGGCGAGCCGCTCCGACAGCGATTGACCCACGAGCCGCGCGACGGTGTCGCTTGCTTGGCCGGCAGGAAAGGGGACGATGATCCGCACCAGCCGCGACGGATAGGCTTGCGCCCGCGCGGTCCGCGGCACGGCCGCGAGCGCGGCAGCGCCAGCGGCCAGATGCAAGAATTGCCTACGGTGGGGAAGTTTCATGGCGTCCCCAGGCGGTCCCGCGGGGGCAGCGTACCATGCCGTCGCGCCCGCCGCAGCGCCTGTGCGCCCAGCCGATCGCCGCGGCGGCGCGGACGCTACCAATCTCGAGTGCAGGAGTACGCGCCCGGCCTCAAGCGCGAGATGAAGTGAAGGGGGCGAATGTCTTTCGACGCGGCGTGCCTGCGATCCGCGAACGGACCGAGGTCCCTTCGCGTCGAACGGCGATAGAGGTCGCGGGGTTAGATGCTCAATGCGAGCAGTTCAATCGCGCCGATACCGATCACGAGCACTGCGAGCGCGACGGGATCGTAGTCGAGCCAATGCCGCTTGGTTTGCATGATACGCCTCCCGGTTCCCAGCTTATTAGTCGGGCCGGCAGGCAAATGGTTCAAATGCGGCGCACAATTTTCACAAGGCTTTGGAACTGCTGATGAATCGCGGGTCCAGCCGGGCACGCCGACCGCGGCCGGTCCGGGCAAGCGGCCGACGGGTCACGGCACTTCGCGGATGCGTCGAGGTCAGCCTCGAGCGTCCGCTTCGAGGGGCAAGGCGGACGACCCTGGGGGTACCAGGGGGATGCGAACCGAGCGGAAGCGACTAACGGATCGGCGGGGCGTACAGAATGCCGCCGGCATTCCATAATTCATTCAGTCCGCGCGGTATGCCGAGATCCGAGCCGGTGCCGACATTGCGCTCATAAACTTCGCCATAGTTTCCAACGTGGCGAATGATGCGCGCGGCCCAATCCTTGGTGAGGCCGAGCTCCTCGCCATAGGCGCCCTCGGTGCCGACAAACCGCATGACGTCCGGCTTGTTGGATTTGAGCGCCTCATCGATGTTCTGCGACGTGATCCCAAGCTCTTCGGCGTTGACCATGGCGTAGAACGTCCATTTCACGATCAGGAACCAATCGTCATCCTTTTGCCGCACCACGGGCGCGAGCGGTTCCTTCGAAATGACGTCCGGTAAGATGACGTGATCGCTCGGCTTCGAAAACTTGAGCCGCAGCGCGTAAAGCCGGGAGACGTCGGTCGTCAAAACGTCGCATTGCCCGCCGTCGTAAGCCTTGAACACATCGTCCATCTTCGCGAATTTCATTTCCTGATACTTCATATTGTTGGCGCGGAAATAATCGGCGAGGTTCAACTCCGTGGTCGTGCCGGACTGCACGCAGACCTTGGCCCCACCAAGCTCGAGCGCGCTCTCGACCTCGCGCGACTTGGGCACCATGAATCCCTGGCCGTCGTAGTAGGAGACCGCGGCGAAATGCAAAGCGTAGTTGGTTTCGCGCGACAG
>Ga0318545_10000185_pt1 | contig 11322 bp, 9 predicted proteins | sample GRESIP168b4f26_FD_203667 | JGI IMG/M metagenome (GOLD analysis project Ga0318545, IMG submission 203667) | Tropical soil microbial communities from Luquillo Experimental Forest, Puerto Rico - GRE.SIPMG.168b4f26 | ecosystem: Environmental > Terrestrial > Soil > Tropical forest > Bulk soil... | reverse complement strand
GCTAAGGATCGTCCAAACCCTGAGCGCGGGCTACAACACTTATGACCTCGAGGCGGCGCGGGCCGCCGGCATCCCGATTTGCAACAATGGTGGAGCCAACGCGACGGCCGTCGCCGAGCACGCGATGCTGCTGATGCTAGCGGTCTGTCGCAAGCTGATCTGGCAGCATGAGGGTGTCGTCTCCGGCCGTTGGCGGGGCAACGATTTCAATTCGTACAAGCTTTACGAGCTCGAAGACAAGACATTAGGCATCATCGGCCTCGGCAATATCGGCAAGAAAGTCGCTCGCCGCGCCAAGGCCTTTGATATGCATATCAAATATTACGACATCAATCGGCTCACCGGTGACCAGGAGGATGCGCTCGGTGTGCGTTTCTCACTGTTCCCCGAGCTCTTGAAGACTTCCGAAATCGTCACATTGCACGTGCCGCTCGACCGCTCGACGCACAATCTTATCGGCGAGCGTGAACTCGCGATGATGAAGCCGACGGCGATCCTGATTAACACCTGCCGCGGTCCGGTGGTCGACGAGAAGGCGCTCTTTATGGCATTGCGCGACGAGAAGATCCTGGGTGCGGGGCTCGATGTCATGGTCGAAGAGCCGCCAAAGCCGGACCACGAGCTGTTCACCCTGAAGAATGCAATCTTCAGCCCGCACGGCGCCGGGCCGACCTGGGACAATCACTGGAAGCGCTGGCGTAACGCCTTCGACAATTTCGAGCGCGTGGCGCGCGGACAGAAGCCGTTCTGGATCGTCCCCGAACTCAGGGATTGAACGATTGCCCCTCACTCTCCCGCTTCGCGGGTCCCTCCCTTTCCCCGCTTGCGGGGAGAGGGTTGGGGTGAGGGGTCTTTACCCGAGAAATTCGCGCAGCGCTGCGGCGAGGTCTTTAGGGTTGTCGCCCTGCACGGTGTGGCCGGCCTTGGGGATCGTGACCCAGCGGCCGTCGGGGAGCCCCGCCGCGAGGCGCTCGGCGTCCTCGTCGTGGAACACGTCGCTTTCGCCGCCGCGCACGACCAGCGTCGGGCAGGTGACCCGGGCGAGCCCGTCGGCGAGACTGCGCCGCTCAGCTGTGTGCTTGTCGCCGCCCATTTGCTGAAACCGCCGGCGGTCGTACTTCCAGATCCAAGTTCCGTCGGTCTGCTGCCGCAAATTGTGCATCAGGCTGCGCCGCAGCACTAAGGGGTCGCGCCGCGGGTTGAACGACATCGCCCGCTCGATGATCGCTTCCAGAGTCTCGGGCTCGGCACCGCCATTGACAAAATCCCGGATCCGCCGCGAGCCCGGGCGGCGTACATTGGGGCCGGCGTCGATCAGCACCAGCGCCGACAGGGCCTCGGGATAGGCGATCGCATAAGCGAGCCCATTGATCGCGCCCAGCGACATGCCGACCAGCACAAATTGGTCGAGCCCGACGGCCTCGGCAAAGCCTTTGACATCCTCGCGCTGGGCCGAAATCGAATAATTCGCGTCGGGAGCCCAGTCGCTGTCGCCGTGGCCGCGCTGATCCAGCGCCATGCAGTGGTAGGCGTCGCGCAACGCCAGGCAGCATAAATCCCAGGTATGCGCAGTCAAGGCACCGCCGTGCAGGAATAGGACTGGCCTTCGGCCCTGGGTGCCCCAATCGAGATAGCGAAAGCCGAGGCCGTTGACGGTGACGCGATGCTGCTCCGGCAGCACCACCTCGTCAAAGCTGAAACCGGCGCGTACCGCGGTCGTCTTCAGGTGATCGTGATATTCCTCGGCGGACAAGGTCATGGCTTCAGAGGCTCCCGTGGGTGTTGCGCGAGGCTTTAGCACGAACCGCCCTCCCGGCAATCATTGCCTCGCTTTACGGTTACCACCCCCGCGTCCTGGTCATGGCTCGTTGCTCTCGCAGGGTGTGTCTGCGCTGCTGGAGGCGTTACACTCGCAGGCGAAACCACTCGTCTCGGGGAGAATAGCGATGGCGTACGATCTGCTGATCCAGAACGGGCTGATTGTCGACGGCTCGGGGATGCCGGCGTTTCGCGGCGATGTGGGCATCAAGAACGGCAAGATCGTCGAAATCGGCAAGCTGAGCGGCGTGGCGAGCCGCACGATCGACGCCGACGGCCGCGCCGTCGCTCCGGGCTTTATCGACAACCACTGCCATTACGACGCGCAGGTCACCTGGGACCCGCTCTGCACCTTCTCGCCCGAGCATGGTGCGACCACCGTGATCTTCGGCAATTGCTCCTTGTCGTTGGCGCCGGTGCGCAAGGGCAGCGAGGAGCGGCTCGCCGAGTTCCTGTCCTATGTCGAAGCAATCCCGATGGACGTGCTGCGCACGGTGGACTTCGATTGGGAAACGACCGGCCAGTACATGGACCGTCTCGACAAGCGCCTGGGCATCAATGTCGGCAATCTGATAGGGCACACCGCGGTGCGCCATTACGTGATGGGCGATGAGTGCCAGAAGCCGGGCGCCTCCGACAACCAGATCAAGGCGATGCAGGACGTCGTGCGCGACGGCATGAAGGCCGGGGCGCTCGGTCTCTCGGTGTCGCGCGAGCAGGGCCACTATGACCCACAGGGCGTCCATATTCCCGCTCTGTGGGCCGACGAAAAGGAAATCTTCGCGCTCGGCGACGTCTTGCGCGAAATGAGCACCGGCACGATCCAGGCCGGCGGCGGCCAATATGTCGAGCTGAAGGACGGCATGATCCGGCGTCTCGCCGAAGCAACCGGTCGCACCGTCGTCTACAACAGCCTCTCCCAAACCATGCGCAAGCCTGACGAGTGGAAGGTGCACATGGCGCGAGTCGAGGAGACCGCCGCGCTCGGCATCCGCGCCTATCCGATGTGCAGCCCGAACCGGGTCACGCAAGACTTCACGATGCAGAACTGCCAGGTCTTCCGCGGCCTGCCGACTTGGCACCCGATCTTATTGTCGTCGGAGGAAGAGAAGCTGAAGGCCTACGCCGACCCCGAGATCCGGGCCAAATTGCACGAGGAGGCGGTTGTCAACAAGCCCGACACCGCGGTCGGCTTCTCAAAGACCTGGTGGAATTACATGTGGGTCAACGAGCCGGTGCTCGAAAAGAACAAATGGATGCAGTTCAAGTCGATCGGCCAGATCGCCGAAAAGCAGGGCAAGCGCGTCATCGACGCCTTCCTCGACCTCATCGTCGAGGAGAAGCTCGAAACCCGCTTTCTGCAGGCTGAGAACAATGTCGACGACGAGGCGCTGACGAAGATCCTGACCCATCCGAACGCGGTGATCGGGCTCGGCGACGGCGGCGCGCATGTGCAGTTCCACGGCGGCTACGGCTATCTGACCAAGTTGCTCGGCGAATGGGTGCGCGAGAAGCAGGTCATGACCCTTGAGCAGGCGGTGCGCCGGTTGACCTTCGACTCGGCCTCGACCTTCGGCATTTACGACCGCGGGCTGCTCCACCCCGGCATGGCCGCCGATATCGTGATCTTCGATCCGGCCACCGTCAAATGCGGCCACGAGGTCGTCGTACGCGACTTCCCAAAGGGCGCCTGGCGCATCAAGGAGCCGGCCGAGGGCATCTTCGCCACGGTCGTCAGCGGTCAGGTGCTTTACGACCAAGGGAAGCACACCGGGGCCCTTCCCGGCCGGGTATTGCGCAACACCTACTGGCACGCCAACCACGCGTAGGACCGAATGCCCCTCACCCCGGCCCTCTCCCCGTATTACGGTGAGAGGGAGGGGCCCGCATCGCGGGAGGGTGAGGGGCTAATGAAGATTGCCGAACAGGAGGTAGGGAATGGCGGAAATCCTGGGATTGGGCTGTACACACCGGCCGGTCATGCTGCGGCGGAACGAGGACTGGACCGGCATGATGAAGACCTCGCTCGACGATCCCGACATGCCGCCGGAAATGAAGGACCCGGCAAGGTGGCCATCGCAATTGCGCGAGGAACTCGGCAACGATTGGGGTGCGGAAGCGGCGGGCAGGGCGCGCGAGGTCTATCGCCGGCATTTTGCCGAGACGCGGGCCGCGCTCGACGACTTCAAGCCCGACGTCATCGTCATGTTCGGCGACGACCAGTATGAAAACTTCAAGGAGGATATCGTTCCGCCGTTTGCGGTGCTCGCCTATGACGGGCACGAGATCGAGCCGTGGAAGAACCGGGCCTGGAACCCGTGGGGCGAGCCGAACGACAAGCGCTTCGACTTCAAGGGCCACCGTGCTGCCGGGAAATTTCTGGCAGCGGGGCTGCTCGAGCACGGCATCGACGCGGCCTACGCCTACCAGCCGCTGCACCACCCGCTCGGCCACGCCTTCGCCTACACGCTGTTATTGCTCGACGACGAGCGGCGCGGGTTCGGCTACCCAGTCGTGCCGTTCTCGGTGAATTGTTACGGCCGGCGGGTCAACGCGGCGCGTGGGCTGCGCCTGCCGCTCAAGATGCGCGACAAGATCCGCGAACTCGACCCGCCTTCACCGAGCCCCGCCCGCTGCATGGCGGTCGGTGCCGCCACCGCGCGGGTCATGGCCAAGAGCCCGTTGCGCACCGTGATCATGGCCTCGTCGAGTTGGTCGCATTCGTTCTTGACCGAAAAAAATTACCAGCTATGGCCGGACGTCGCAGCCGACCGTCGCCTCTACGACGCGCTCGAAAAGGGCGACTACGCGACCTGGCACGACTACACGACCGACCAGATCGAGGACAGCGGCCAGCACGAGGTGCTGAACTGGTTCTGCCTGCTGGGCGCGATGGAGGAACTCGGCCGCAAACCCGACCGGTCGACCTTTATCGAAACCTGGGCCTTCGTCTCTCCGGTGGTCTTCGCCCATTATTTGCCGAGATAGGTGCTGCCATCGGGCGATGGCGCTTTTCCTCGATGTCCCTCAGCTGCGCCGGTTTGGTTGGGTGCGCGTCGAGAGCGCCATCCCCGTCGGCTTGTGCGAACACCTCGTGGAGGTGCTCGAAGCCGAAGCGAAGGTGCCGGTAAACGATCCGTCGCGCTGGCACCGATATGGCGGCGAGCCGCGCGACCTCCTTCCGATCTGGGGACATCAGGCCCAATGGGACATCCGCCAGCACCCTGATTTGCACCGCATCTGGGCGACGCTCTGGGGGAGTGATCGGCTAACGGTATCGCTTGATTCATGCCGGTTCACGCCGCCCTGGCAGCCAGGTTTCGAGCTATACGGCATCCATTGGGATCACGATCCTTGGAATGCCGAGAAACGCATGTATCAAGGCGTGCTGGCTCTGACGGACACGGCCGCCGATCAAGGGGGCTTCCGCTGCGTGCCCTCTCTTTATCATGACCGCGCCGCATGGCCGCGTGCCCCTATTATCGATCGGGACGGCGAAAACTGGCTGGCGAACACGGAAGGGCGCGAGATCGTCCATGTGTCCGCGCAGACCGGTGACCTGATCGTGTGGGATTCGCGGCTGCCGCACGGCAACTCGAAGAACAGATCGTCGAAGCCGCGGATCGCCTTTTACGTCGCGATGTTTCCCGCGGATGGAGCCCTGCGGCAGGCCCAGGTCGATTCGTGGCGCACGGGCCGATGCGTCCCCTGGTGGCGCAATCGGCCCGGTTATGACCGCATCGAACCTTGGCCGCCCGCCGCGCTCACAAAACTGGGCCGTCGGTTGCTGGGGCTGGATGAGTGGCCGCCCGAAAAGTGACTACTACCCGGCGGGGACTTCGGCGAGCAGGCGACCATAGCCGGAGATGCCTTCGCCGGCGCCGAAATGGCGCAGCATCGCCCAGAACGAGGCCTGGTTGGTGGTCACGACGGGCTTGCCGAAGTCGCGCTCCCAACCCGCGATCGAGGTCATCGTTGGAAAGTTGCCGCCGGGCACGACAAAGACCTCGATCTCGGGCCGGTCGATCCGTGCGAAGGCGTTGCGCGCGTTCTCCGGGCCGAGCTGACCGATCGCATAGGAATCGGTGGCACCAAAGCCTTCGAGTGCGACGGCTTCGAGCCCGTGCTTTGACGCGAAATAGCGGCCGGCGCGCTGATTGACCTCGTCCGAATAGGGGGAGACGATGGCGATACGTCGAGCGCCGAGCGCCCGCACCGCGCGGCCGACCGCCTGCGCCGAGGTAATGGCCGGAACACCGGCACCGGCGCTCATCCGCCGGGTGGTGACCTCGTCGTAATCGTCAGCGAAGAGGCTCGCCGAGGTCTGCGCCAGGATCACCAGCTCGACCCTGGCGGTGCCGAGCAGGCGCGACTGGTAGTCGACGTCCTCGTCGCGGCTCGGCTGGAAGGTACGGCCGGGCGCGCTGGTCATCAGCCGCCCGATATGCGCCTGGTAAGCCGCCGGCAACAGCCGGGACTCCAACTCGACTGTCGTATTGGTAGAAGGAATCAAAACACCGAAATGCCGGGTCATCTTGCTGGGCTTTCGAGGCGTTGGTCCGGTTGTCAGACTAGCAGCGAACCGCCGCCATTTGCTACGGTTGGCGATCGCTCCGTTGAGACAAATAGGAAGCTAGGAAGCTAAAATGAACGACACGATGACATTGGCCGAACGGGCTGATGCGCTTGAGCACAGGATGATGCGTGAGCTCGACGCGATCATCGTCAAATCGCGGCTGTTCAATCTCGCCGACGGCGATATGAGCATCCCGAGCGGCACGGCATTGCTCGCCGCCAACCCCGGCAAGTACATGCTGATGGGCGACGATCCGCGCTTGCCGGAAATGCCGCCGCGCCCGACGCTGATCGATTTCTTCAAATACCGTTTCGGCCCCGCGAACCATCTGCTGCAAAGCGCCAGACACGCGGCCAAGGCCGGCATGAACGAGAAAGTCATCCTTGCCTGTCTGCTGCACGATATCGGCGTCATCGGCTTTATTCGCGCCGACCACGGTTATTGGGGTGCGCAGATGGTGGCGCCCTATGTCGACGAGGAGGTCGCCTGGGCAATCCGCGCCCATCAGGCGCTGCGCTTCTACGCCGACGAGTCGGTCGGGTATGCCTACCCAGAATCCTACACGAAGAATTTCGGCCCCAATTACCGGCCGGACCCATACATCGAAGAAGAGTACAACCGCGCCTGCAACCACAAGTGGTACATGACCGCGCGGATGATTACCGTCCACGATCTCTATTCGTTCGATCCGAACGTGATCGTGGAGCTGGAGGAGTTCACTGACGTGATCGGCCGCAACTTCCGCCAGCCGGAAGAGGGACTCGGCTGGGACAGCAGTCCGTCGGCTCATATGTGGCGTACCTTGATCAGGCCCACCCGGTATCTATAACGGCGGGAGGCGGATGGCCGATCTCCCAATCACGTTGACCTGCGCCGATTATGCGCGGGTGATGCCGCTCGTGACCGGCGATGTCAAACCCAACGGCATCGCCCTTACCTTGATCCACGGCAGCGGCGGATCATGGGAGATGCGCGCAGAGATGCTGCGCCGCTCGCTTCATGATCCGACGGTGCAGGGCGGCGAGGCGTCGATGGCGGGTCAGCTGCGGCGCATTGACAAAAGTGACCGCAGCTTTGTCGGACTGCCGGTCTTCCCGCTGCGCAATTTTACCGCGCGCGACCTCTATGTCCGCAAAGGCGGTCGCGTCTCGACGCCGGCTGATCTCATCGGCAAGCGGATCGGCATGTACGACTGGGTCGCCAGCGGCTCGATCTGGTACCGGCATTTCCTGCGGTTCATCGATGTGCCGCCCGAGAACCTTCAATGGTGGATCGGCGACATCGACGCGCCGCGCGCGCCGACCCACCTTTACGATCTATCGCCAGGCGTGCAACGGCCACCGACAGGCCGTTCGCTGTCGGAAATGCTGATCGCCGGCGAGCTCGATGCGATCTACAGCCCACCGCGGCCGCAGCATTACGACCCAGTGAACGGGCCGATCATCCGCCTGTTCTCCGATGTTCGGACGATCGAGCGCGACTATTTCCGGCGGACCGGCTGCTTTCCGCCGCAGCACCTGATCATCCTGCGCCGCGACGTCTGGGAGCGCGCGAAATGGACTGCGCGCAGCCTAACCAAGGCGTTTATCCGCTGCAACGACGAGTTCGCGGCCGCAATGCGCAACTTCCCGTATGTGTCGCCCTGGCTTGATGTCGAGCTCGAAGAAACCGAAGCACTGATGGGCGCGGATTTCCACCCATATGGATACGAAAGGAACCGCGACGCGATCGACGTCTTCTGCTGGCAAGCACACGAACTCGGCATTGTCGATCGCTTGATTACGGCGGAGGAATATTTCGCCGAATATCTCGGGTCGTAACCCTCAATCCGGCAAATCGAAAAATTTGCACCAGCCATTGGGGCTGATGTCGCCCTCCACGGCCGTGCAGGCCCGCGGGGGGCGAAACAGGCTGCAAGCAGCGCAAGTCAGCCCGTCCTTGGGAGCATCTTGATAATCGGCGGCGGTTTTGGAGAATTTTTGTTGTGCCCGTGCCGGCGAAACCGCCAAGCCCATAAGCCCGCCAAATATGACAACTTTGACCAGGGCCCGCCGAAACACGCGGCCCGGTCAGACCGTGTTGCGGACCCAGCCGTAGCGCAGATTGCTGCGGCCTGGGCCATTTTTGACGTAATCGGCCTTCAGCTCGGCAAACCGGTCGGGTGTGGTCAGCGCCGCATGCTTATCGAAATTGTAGAGCCGCACCGTGTTATCGGCGAAGATAGCGTTCTTGACCGGGCCGTCCGCCGGGCCCAGCGGCTTGAACCCGTAGCGCTTCTGCATTTCTTCCGGGATCTCGAGACGACGCAGCCCTTCGATCTGCCATTGCGGCGCGCCGGTCCATACCGCGTCGGTGCCCCACAGCACGTGGTCGGCGCCGAGCCCCTTGACCAGCATGCCCATCAGCGCCGCCGCGAGCCGCGGCTCCGCCACTGCCGTCCACGCGAAGAGTTGTCCCAGATCGCCATAGACATTGGTGACGCCGTATTTCTCCGGGATCTCGGAGAGATCGCTGGTCCATGAACTGCGGCCAGTGCGGTCGAATTCCGCCATGCCCTCGGCCGGGGCGGCGCCGATCCACCGATAGGCCGAGTGGTAAATCAGGAAATTGAGCTGCGGCCAGTCCTTGGCCGCCTTGCCGACATCGCTGACGTCGGCATAGGGCCGCAGTTGGGGGAACTTCTCCTCGATCGCAGGAGCAAACAATCCCTTGTGGATGCAGACGTTCTTGATCCCCGACTTCGCCGCCCTCTCGTAGAAGGGGTACATCAGCTTTTCGTCGTCGAGGCGGTAGGGGTGGTGGGCGAGCTCTTTGTGGGTGTTATCGCCGACCGTATAGCCCTTCCAGGAATCGGGCTTGTAGACCTCGATCGCCTTGTCGACCTGGTCGAGCCAGCCTGGCCAGCCCGGCGTGATTATGAAATGCGCCATCATGCGCCGCGAGCCGGCCTCCTTGTTGACCTGCTCGCGGGTCTTGAACACCTGCTCCTGCGGAATGAACCAGTCCTCGGGAACCTCCGAGGGCGAGTTCGACAACAGCGCCACCTTGGTGTCGCTGTCCATGTAAATTTCCTTGATGTAGTTGGTGTATTTCAGATCGTCGATCGTCTGTTCCTTGTCGCCGATCTGCTTGTTCCAGCCGGCCTTGCCAACCGCCTCGCGGGCCTTGATAAAGCCCATCAAACCTGTGTCGTCACGCAGGAAATGGGTGTGCCCGTCGATGATGAATTGCTTCGATAGGGCGTCGGCGCGCTCGGCCGCCATGTCCGGCGTCGCCGCTTCCGCCTCGCTCACCTCGAACAGCCGTCCGAAGACCTCGTTCATGACCAAAAACGAAGCCGCCATGCCGGAGGCGGTCTGAAAGAAGCGACGCCGCGACACACCCTGCCTGCGGGCGAGCCGGTCGCTCAAATCCTTCAGGCGCGCCTCGACCTCGCGCTGCTTCACGCTTTGCGGCACCGGCAAGTATTCGTCGCTGGAGACGATCTGGGTCGGCACCGGCGACGGGAAACTCGACGTCTCGGCTGGCTGCAGCTCCTTCAGCTGTTCGTCACTCAGGAACTTCATGATTTTCCTCCCGGGGCTAAGTTGGAGTTGGTGGGGATTTCGAGATTGAGCAGCCTTGCGGCATTGCGGCCGAGGATCGCCCGCCGTTCGGCATCGTCGAGACCCGGGGTGCCTTCGATCATGCCGATCGGATCGACCTCGCCCATATCGGCGGGATAATCGGTGCCCATCAGGACATGATCGGCACCGTATTCCTCGACGAGATACTCAAGTTGATGATGGGTGTAGACGAGGGCGTCGAAATAGACCCGCTTCAGATAGGCGCTCGGCATCCGATGGATGCGCTCGCAGCAATCCGGGCGGGCCGCCGCGGCGTGGTCGATGCGCCCCGGGTAGGCGGGCAGGAAACCCCCGCCATGCGCCACGACCAATTTCAGGTTCGGATTATCGGCGAGGACGCCGCCGAAGATCAGGTGATGCAGCGCAACCGTCGAATCGAGCGGGTTGCCGATCACATTGTTGAAGTAATGGTCGGCCAGTCGCCGGGCTTCGGTAAACCCGTCGGGATGCATGAAGACGAGAAGACCCAATTCCTCGCAGCGCGCAAAGATCTTGCGGAACCGCTCGGCCGCGAGATCCTCGCCGGCAACATGGGTCATGATCTCGATGCCTCGGAAGCCCAGGGATTTGTGCAGCCTTTCGAGCTCGGCAACCGCCAGCTCGGGGGCTTGGAACGGCACCGTGCCGAGGCCGACGAAGCGGTCCGGGTAACGGCTGCAGATCTCGGCGATGAAGTCGTTGACGGCGCGTGCCGCTTCGCGCCCGAGATCGCGGTCGGCGCCGTAATAGGTCTGGCGCGGCGCCGGCGAGATCGCCTGGATGTCGACCCCCATCCGGTCCATGTCCTCGATCCGCTTTTCGGGCGAGGCGCCTTGAAGGCGGGTCCGCTTCCCATTCTGCCGGTTGATTTCGCGGCTGCGCTCGTTGGCCGAGGTTTCGAGAAACCAGCGCGATACCTCGGAATGGCCCTCGACCATTTCCGCCGCTTTCTCGCAGCGGACATGGCAGTGGATGTCGATCGCGAACCATTTGCCGCGGGCATGCACCGGTCCGGGAAAGCGCCCGGCCCGCGGCTCGGTCCCCGGTGGCTGGCATTTGAACAGGATGTCTTCCCCTGCACGGCTCATGCCGGCCCCCGCGGGATTTGGATGTTCAACAAGCGCGCGGCGTTGCCGCCAAAGATCGCACGGCGCTCGTTGTCGTCGAGCCCTCGGGCGCTCTCGATAAAGCCGACCGGGTCGACCTCGCCCATATCGGCCGGATAATCGGTGCCCATCAGTACGTGGTCGGCACCGTATTGCTCGACGAGATACTCGAGCTGGTGATGCGTGTAGACGATCGTGTCGAAATAAAGCCGCTTCA
>Ga0318545_10000154_pt1 | contig 11813 bp, 10 predicted proteins | sample GRESIP168b4f26_FD_203667 | JGI IMG/M metagenome (GOLD analysis project Ga0318545, IMG submission 203667) | Tropical soil microbial communities from Luquillo Experimental Forest, Puerto Rico - GRE.SIPMG.168b4f26 | ecosystem: Environmental > Terrestrial > Soil > Tropical forest > Bulk soil... | reverse complement strand
CCGTAGCCTCACCTCGACCAATCGCTGCCATCATTTGGCCGGAGGCAGCAACGCCTTTTCTCCTCGAACGGGATCCGACAGTTCGGCGGGAGATCGCCGCTATCGTGCCCAAGCACGGCTACCTCGTCACCGGCGCGCTGCGGGGGAGCCCACCGCCGGGCCCGGTGGTGCAGGTCTGGAACAGCATCGAGGCGTTGAACGCCGATGGTGACGTCGTTGCTCGTTACGACAAGGCGCACCTTGTTCCGTTTGGCGAATACGTCCCGATTCGTGATGCTCTGACGTTTAAGAAGATAACTTCCGGCGCGATTGATCTCAGCGCCGGTCCGGGTCCCCGCACGATCATCCTACCGCGGCTCCCGCCCTTTGCCGCGGCGATTTGCTACGAGGCCATTTTCCCGGGTGCGATCGTCAATGAACAGGAACGCCCGGATTGGATCCTGAACCTGACGAACGACGCATGGTACGGCCGCAGTTCGGGTCCGTTTCAACATCTCGCCAGCGCTCGGACCCGCACCGTCGAGGAAGGACTGCCGATGGTGCGCGTCGCGAACAATGGAATAAGCGCGGTAATCGATGCGACAGGGCGAGTTCGGGCGCGCATCAATCTCGATGCGATTGGCTATGCCGATGTCGCGCTCCCGGCCCCCGGCGAGCCCACACTCTACTCCCGCTCTGGCGACTGGGCCCTTGTCGCGCTCCTTGTGCTCGGCGCACTCCCGGTCGTATTGCGGCTTCCTTGAGGGCTGTTCAGCGTCCCTGCCGGCCAGCAGATACTAATCCAGAGTCAGAACGATTTCTTTTAGTCGAGTCGGTTGTTCATCGCGTACGATGGTGTACTCTACGACCTCGTTCCGCTGCCTTTGTGAGGGCGATCGACCGAAGATGGCGATGCAGCAACAGACCCGGCGGCCGGGTCGCCGAAAGGGCGACAAGCCGAACCCGATTGACATTCATGTCGGCTCTCGCGTGCGGCTGCGCCGCAACATGCTCGGCTTGAGCCAAGAAAAGCTCGGTGAGGCTATCGGGTTGACTTTTCAGCAGGTTCAGAAATACGAGCGGGGCGCCAATCGTATCGGGGCGAGTCGCCTGCATGATCTGAGCCGTGTCCTGGACGTCCCCGTGTCTTTCTTCTTCGACGATATGGATCCTGTGCGCGCGCCTGCGATCCCTGCAGGCTTCGCGGAACCTGCTGCCGATGCCTTCGATTCCGATCCGTTGCGTCGGCGCGAGACGGTTGAACTGGTCAGCGCCTATTACAAGATCGACGATCCGGCCTTGCGCCGCCGCCTCTTCGAACTCGCTAGAGCATTGGCCGGCGGAGTCGAGCGGGCGTGACATTGCGACTTTGGTCGGCAAGGCGCTCTCAGAACGGGTGCTCGGAAAGGTTACGTCAACACCTGCGCGCCCCTCCATCTTGATCTCCTCAGGAAAGGCGAACTCTTGGCCAGCCGTGATTTTGTGTTCACCAGCGAATCTGTGTCGGAGGGTCATCCCGACAAGATTTGCGATCGTATCTCCGATGCGATCGTCGATACCTTCCTAGCGGCAGAGCCGCAGGCGCGTTGCGGTGTCGAGACGCTGGTCACCACCAACCGCGTGGTGCTGGCGGGAGAAGTTCGTGGTCCGGCTTCGATCACCAGCGAAAAGCTGATCGAGGTGGCACGGAACGCCATCCGCGAGATCGGATATGAGCAGGAGAATTTCCACTGGGAGAACGCCGCGATCAAGTGCTTCATCCACGACCAGTCGACCGACATCGCGCAGGGTGTCGATGCCGCCGGTAACAAGGATGAGGGTGCCGGCGACCAAGGCATGATGTTCGGATATGCCTGCACCGAGACACCAGAACTGATGCCGGCGCCGATCTTCTATGCGCATGCGATCCTGCGTTCGCTTTCTGAAGCTCGCCACGCGGGAGACACCCCTTTGCTCGGCCCCGATTCGAAGAGCCAGGTGACGCTACATTACGTCGAAGGGAGGCCGGTGCGGGCAACAAAGGTCGTCGTCTCGATTCAACACTCCGACCGAATCGAACGGGAGGAGGTGCGCGAGATCGTGCGGCCGTACGTCCTCGATGTGCTGCCCCCAGGCTGGATGTGCAGCGAGGAGCATTTTCTCGTTAACCCGACCGGCCGCTTTGTCATCGGCGGTCCCCACGGCGACGCCGGTGTCACGGGACGTAAAATTATCGTCGATACGTATGGCGGCGCCGCGCCCCATGGCGGGGGCGCATTTTCCGGCAAGGACCCGACCAAGGTCGACCGATCGGCAGCCTATGCCGCGCGCTATCTCGCGAAAAATGTAGTCGGTGCGGGACTTGCCGAGCGTTGCACGATACAGGTTGCGTACGCGATTGGTGTTGCCAAGCCGCTATCGTTCTATGTCGACACTGGCGGGTTAGTTGACGAGCCAAAGCTGGCTGGGGTGCTGCAGGAGCTAATGGATCTATCGCCGCGCGGCATTCGCACGCACCTGGGCTTGAATAGACCGATTTACACGTGCACGGCGGCCTACGGCCATTTCGGGCGACCGACCGGACCCGACGGCAGTTTCTCTTGGGAGAGGCTTGATCTCGCTGACGAGCTACGGCGCGCCTTCTGACCTTGTCTGATCGTGCAGCTGGCACAGCGTCAGCTGATCTTCGGGCGCCGTCGCGGGCGGACGCTTCGCTCAGGGCAAAAGGTGCGGATCGGCGAATTGCTGCCGCGGTTTGTTTTGACCATCCCGCAGGCAGGTTTGTTGGAACCCGGTGCCGCTTTTAGTGCTTCGAAACAGGCGGTTTGGCTGGAGATCGGCTTTGGTGGAGGCGAGCATCTAGCCGCTCAGGCCGAATGCCATCCCGAGATCGGCCTTATCGGCTGTGAGGTATTCCAGCCAGGTATCGCCAGGCTGCTCGCGCATATCGAACGCCGCCACCTGGACAACATCCGTATTTTTGCCAATGACGCGCGGCTGATGATCGCGGCGCTGCGTCCGTCGTCGATCGATCGCGTCTTTATCATGTTTCCTGACCCTTGGCCAAAGCGCCGCCACGAGAACCGCCGCCTCGTGTGCCGCGAAACGCTCAATGCCTTGGCGGCAGTCATGACGGACGGAGCCGAACTCCGTCTCGCGACTGATGATAGCAACTACCTCGTCTGGATGCTCGAGCGACTCACCGAACACCCTTTTTTCGAATGGCCGGTTCACGGTCCTCGTGATTGGCGCAACCGCCCGGTAGATTGGCCACCTACGCGCTATGAGGAAAGGGCACGCGCCGCCGGGCGTGCCCCGACCTTTCTGCGCCTAAGGCGACGGTTTCGGAAATGAGGGAAACGCCCTTGCGGCGCGGGTGTTCCCATCATATTTATCGACAGCTTATAGGTCCCGTTGGCGGACCGTTGCGCAGGGGTGGGCCAACGGCCCTTTTTTTATCTTTACGGCTGTTTCGAGAGGTGAGACCACCCCGGGCACGCGCCCACTCTGGTCGCGAAGAGACAGCCGCTCGTTGCGTAATCTCCTGAGGAGGCTCGGGGTTCTTGGTTGACACAAACAGCATCGCGCAGCTGATCGAGCCGTCGCTCGCTGCGATGGGTTATCGTCTTGTGCGAGTGCTGACGACCAGCGGTCGCCGAGCAACGCTGCAGGTCATGGCCGAACGGCGCGACGATTTGCCGATCACACATGATGATTGCGCGAAGATCAGCCATTCCGTCTCCGCCCTTCTCGACGTCGCCGACCCAATCGCCGGTGCCTACATGCTGGAGATCAGCTCCGCGGGAATCGACCGCCCGTTGGTTCGTGCAGAGGACTATGATCGCTTCAGCGGGTTCGAGGCTAAGATAGAGCTCGCCATGCCGCTCGACGGACGAAGGCGGTTCCGCGGGCGCTTAATTGGAACCGTGGGGGGCGTTCTTCGTCTCCTCACCGAGGCGGGTGAAACGCTATTGCCGCTCCACGCAGTGGCGCGAGCAAAGCTCATCCTCACGAACGATCTGATGGCTGCAGGGCAACATGTACTTTCAAAGCCCCATCCCCCGCAGACGGCAACCTCGCACCCGAACTCATTGATACACGAGACCCGAGAACATCATGGAAACGATCGTCACATACGCGCGCCCGGAACTGCTTCAAGTCGCTGACAGCGTTGCTCGCGACAAGGGCATCGACCGGGACGAGGTGCTGGAAGCAATGGAGCAGGCGATTCAGAAAGCAGGCCGCTCCAAATATGGCCAGGAATATGACATTCGCGCCGAAATCGATCGCCGCAACGGCGAGATTCGGCTGCTCCGCTTCCGCGAAGTGGCAGAGGCAGTCGAGAACGAGGCGACCCAGATCGCCCACGCCGAGGCGCAGCGGTTAAACCCAGAAGCGGAGATCGGCGATTTCATTACGGACCCGCTGCCGCCGATCGATTTTGGGCGTATTGCAGCGCAGACCGCAAAGCAGGTGATCGTTCAGAAGGTCCGCGATGCCGAACGCCAGCGGCAATTCCTCGAATTCAAGGATCGAGTTAGCGAGGTTGTTAATGGGCTCGTCAAGCGCGTGGAGTTCGGCAACGTCGTCGTCGACCTCGGCCGCGCCGAAGCGATGCTGCGCAGGGACGAGCTGTTGCCACGCGAAAGCTTCCGTCAGGGTGAGCGCGTTCGTGCCTACATCTATGATGTACGGCAGGAATTGCGGGGCCCGCAAATCTTTTTGTCACGTACCCATCCGCAGTTTATGGCCAAATTGTTCGCGCAGGAGGTGCCGGAGATTTATGACGGGATCATCGAGATCAAGGCGGTCGCTCGGGATCCGGGCAGTCGCGCCAAAATCGCGGTGATTTCGCGTGACAGCGGGATTGACCCTGTTGGCGCTTGCGTCGGCATGCGCGGCAGCCGTGTTCAGGCCGTCGTGGGCGAATTGCAGGGTGAAAAAATCGACATTGTTCCGTGGTCTCCGGATCCCGCGACCTTCGTCGTCAACGCACTGGCGCCGGCCGAAGTCGCCAAGGTTGTAATGGACGAGGAACAGCGCCGTATCGAAGTCGTCGTGCCGGACGATCAGCTGAGCTTGGCGATCGGGCGACGGGGCCAGAATGTTCGTCTCGCATCACAACTTACGGGCTGGGATATCGACATCCTGACCGAGGCCGAGGAGTCGGAGCGGCGGACTGAAGAATTCCGCAACCGCAGCCAGATGTTTATCGATGCCCTCGATATCGACGATGTTATCGCCCATCTGCTGGTCACAGAGGGCTTCACCTCACTCGAAGAGGTGGCCTATGTGCCGCTCGAAGACCTCGCAGACATCGAAGGTTTTGACGCTGAGGTGGCGGCGGAGCTGCAAGAGCGGGCACGCAGCTCGCTCGAACGGCGGGATCGCCAGTACGAGGAGCGGCGTCGAGCACTTGGCGTCAGCGACGACCTCGCGTCGCTCGAACGGTTGACCCCCGGCATGCTGGTTGCGCTCGGCGAGAACAAGATAACGACGCTCGATGATTTCGCTGGCCTTGCCGGGGATGAACTCGTCGAGCTTCTCGCAGGATCCGACAAGGTTGGTGTCAATCTCGAGTTAGAGGAGGCGAATGCGCTGATTATGCAAGCACGAGCACACTGGTTCGCAGATGAAGCCGTAGAATCCGCAAAGTCCGAGCACGAGTAGCAGTCACGAATGCTCAAGATAGGATCAGGACAGTTTAAGGCAGCCGGATGTGGGCACCGCCAAGTCGCAGCGTCGGTGCATTGCTACGGGCGAGACTCACGATCGGTCAAGCCTGCTGCGCTTTGTCGTGGGGCCGAACGGTGAGCTTGTCCCCGACATGGCTTCCCGCCTGCCCGGACGGGGTTTGTGGCTAACCCCGCGCCGCGACATCCTCGAGAGCGCGATAGCGCGACGGCTCTTCGCGCGTTCGGCGCGCCGGGCGATAATGACGCCGATAGGGTTTGCCGATCGCGTCGAAGCGTTGCTGGTGCAGCGTTGCTTGGACGCGATCGGTCTCGGGCGCCGAGCTGGTCTTGCGGTTGCCGGCTTCGAGAAGGCCCGCGAAGCCGTGCGAACGGGCAAAGCCACGCTGCTCCTCCTCGCGCTCGACGGGAGGGAAGGCGGGCGCCGGAAGATCCGCGCCTTGGGACGCGGTCTGCCGGTTGCAATCGTGCTGACCGCAGCAGAGATGGGCGCGATCTTTGGCCGCGATCATGTGGTAAACATAGCTATCGAGGATGGTCGGTTGAGTGATCGGCTAATCACCGTTGCGCGGAAGATTGCGGGCTTTCGCCCCGGTGCGGTGATTGATCGAGTGGAACCCGCTCTGGGCCGGCCGACACGGCAAGATGGTGGTATTGGATCCAGATGAGCGACGCGAATGAGCAAGAACAGAAGCGGCCCCTGACCCTCGCCCGCACCGGGGGCCGGCTGGAGCTCCGCAAGAGTGTGGAAATGGGACAGGTGCGTCAGAGCTTCTCTCATGGGCGCTCAAAGACGGTCACGGTCGAGGTCCGCAAGAAGCGTACTATAGGGCCGGCACTCGAACCCGGTCGAGCCGAGGCCTCGCCTGTGGTGGTGCTGGACCAGGTGTCGACGCGACCAACAACGCAGGAGTCGGCGCGTCCGCCCGTCACGTTCCCGCGCGCGCTAACCGCGGAAGAAAAGGCGGGGCGCGTCCGCGCAGTGCACGATGCCCGCAAAGCCGACGAAGAAGCACGCCGACGGGCTGCTCTCGCCGAAGCCGACCGGCGCCGGCAGGAAGAAGAGCAGGCCGCAGAAGAGGCGCGTCGCCGGGCCGAGGAGGAAGCGCGTAGAAAAGCGGAAGAGGAAGATAGGCGACGGCGCGCCGAAGAGGAGGCCCGCCAGCGATCCGAGCAAGAGGCACAGCGGCGCAAAGACGAGGAATCGCGGCGCGAGGTCGCCGAACGGGCCGGGAAGGCGGCCGCGGCGAAAGTCGCGGCGCTCGCCGCAGCTGGCAAGGTCAGCGTTTCGCTCGAAGAGGAAGAAGAAGGGCCAGCGACGGCCCCGCGACGGGGGGCCCGGCCGGAGGCCAAAAAACCGGTGGTGCCCGCTCGTCGCGAAGAGACGCGTCGCCGGACCGGAAAGATCACGGTCACCCGTGCACTCGTCGACGACGAAGGAGAGCGGATGCGCAGCCTGGCCTCGGTCCGCCGGGCTCGGGAGCGCGAGCGCCAGCGCCTACATCAGGGCGAGCAGGAGCAGGTCAAGGTTGTGCGCGAGGTCGTCGTGCCCGAGACGATCACGGTCCAAGAGTTGGCAAACCGGATGGCCGAGCGCGGCGCAGATGTGATCAAGGCGCTGATGCGCATGGGGGTGATGGCGACGATTAATCAGACCATCGACGCCGACACCGCCGAACTCGTCGTAAGCGAGTTCGGGCACCGCCTGCGGAGGGTCTCCGAGGCGGATGTCGAGATGGGTCTACGCGGGGAAGAGGATCTTCCCCAGACGCTCGAGCCCCGCGCGCCGGTAGTCACGGTCATGGGTCATGTCGACCATGGGAAAACCTCGCTTCTCGACGCGCTGCGCGAGACCGATGTCGCGGCTGGCGAAGCCGGCGGCATTACGCAACACATCGGGGCCTATCGGGTCAGCTTGAAAAGCGGCAAACAAATCACCTTTATCGACACACCGGGTCATCAGGCCTTTACCGCGATGCGCGCGCGAGGTGCCAATGTCACCGACATCGTGGTGCTGGTCGTGGCGGCCGATGACGGCATCATGGAGCAAACGGTCGAGGCGATCCGCCACGCCAAGGCGGCGCAAGCGCCGATCATCGTCGCCATCAATAAGATCGACAAAGCCGACGCGAGGCCCGAACGGGTCCGGCAGGAGCTGTTGCAACACGAAATCGTGGTCGAACAGCTCGGTGGAGAGGTGCTCGATGTAGAAGTCTCGGCGCTGGAAAAGACCAATCTCGACAGGCTCGAAGAAGCCATCCTGCTACAAGCCGAACTTCTCGATCTCGTGGCGAACCCAAAGCGCCCGGCGGAGGGCGCCGTCCTCGAAGCAAAGCTCGAGCGAGGCCGCGGCGCCGTCGCAACAGTGCTGATCCAGCGCGGAACATTGCGGGTCGGTGACATCTTTGTCGCGGGCAGCGAATGGGGCCGCGTGCGTGCCCTCGTCGATGATCGCGGTCAGAACCAGCAAGAGGCGGGTCCGTCGACGCCGATCGAGGTATTAGGCCTCAACGGAACACCGCTTGCGGGTGACGATTTCGTGGTCGCCGAGAACGAGAGCCGCGCCCGCGACATCGCTGATTTTCGTCAGCGCCGGCGGCGCAACGCGGTCGCAGCGTCGGGAACGCGCGGTACGCTGGAGCAGATGTTTTCGCAAATTGCCGCCGGCGTCGCTAAGGAACTGCCGGTCGTCGTCAAGTCGGATGTGCAAGGTTCTCTTGAAGCGATCGTAGGCTCGCTCGAAAAGCTGTCGACGGACGAAGTGTCAGTTCGCGTGCTACACTCGGCGGTCGGCGGGATCAATGAGAGCGACGTGATCTTAGCTAAGGCAACGGCTGCGGTGATCATCGGCTTCAATGTCCGCGCCAACCCACAAGCACGCGATCTCGCAAGGCGCGACGGTGTCGAGATCCGCTATTATTCGATTATCTACGACTTGATCGAGGACATGCGGGGTGCGTTATCGGGCCTGCTCGCGCCGATCCTGCGCGAGCGCCTCGTCGGCAATGCCTCGATCCGTGATGTTTTCAGCATCACCAAAGTCGGCAAGGTCGCCGGCTGTATGGTAACCGAAGGCGCCGTGCGGCGCGGCGCCAAGGTGCGTCTGTTGCGTGACAACGTCGTCGTCCACGAAGGCACGCTCAAGACTTTGAAACGTTTCAAGGACGAGGTTCGCGAGGTCAACCAGGGTTACGAGTGTGGCATGGCCTTCGAGAATTACCAGGACATCCAGATGGGCGACATCATCGAGTGCTTTGAGGTGGAAGAAGTGGCGCGGTCGCTCTAGCGTTTCGGATCATGGTCGGGAAACGGCGAAAATTTTTGAGCGGGGTCGGGCCGGAACGTGGCGTCGGCCAACGACGGCTTCGGATCGGGGAAGAGCTGAGGCACACGCTCTCCGGGATCTTGCGTCGGGACGAATGCCGTGATCCCGCGCTACGGGACGCGAATATTGCCGTTACAGAAGTGAGGTTCAGCCCCGATTTGCGCAACGCGACTGTGTTTGTAATGCCGCTTAACGGTGCGAATGCAACTGAAATCATCGCCGGGCTGAAACGCAGTACGCCATTCTTGAAGCGGCTCGTCGCCCACGAGGTAGCGTCGCGCTATACACCCGACTTGATATTTGAACTGGACATCTCGTTTGATCAGGCAGATCGGATCGCCGCCCTGCTCGCGCGACCGGATGTCGAACGCGACCTCTGCCAGGGCGGCGCTCGAACCGAGGCTCACGATGATGTCGGGTGATCGCGGCCCGCACGGCTGGCTAGTCATCGACAAGCCGCAGGGGCTCAGCTCGAGCCGGGTCGTCGAGATGATCCGTCGCCTCACCGGAACCAAGGTGGGACATGCGGGCACTCTCGACCCGCTTGCAACCGGTGTGCTGCCGATAGCGCTCGGCGAGGCGACTAAGACCACCGCTTACGCGATGGCCGGCCGCAAACGCTATCGCTTCCGCGTCCGCTGGGGTATCGCTCGCGCCACCGACGATCGCGAGGGCAAAATCGTTGGCGAATGCTCATTGCGGCCGAGCCGCGAGGCAATCGAGGCGATCCTGCCCCGCTTTACCGGCACGATCCTACAGTCGCCGCCGCCTTATTCGGCGATCAAGGTCGACGGACGCCGGGCCTATGCGCTTGCGCGAGCCCACAGGCCCCCCGCTCTGACCGCGCGGCCGGTGCAGATCGCCGCGCTGCGGCTGATCGCTGTGCCGGATCGCGATCACGCTGATTGCGAGGCGCTGGTCGGTACGGGGACCTATATCCGCGCCCTCTCCCGTGATCTCGGCATCGCGCTCGGAACTTTCAGCCATGTTGCCGAGTTGCGGCGTCTTTCGGTCGGACGTTTCACCGAAGCACAGGCGATTTCACTGGATTCCGTAGTCCAGCGTCGGCATAGTCAAGCTGCTTCGGAGTATCTGCTTCCAATCGAGACCGCGCTGGACGACATCCCGGCTCTGGCCTTGACCGCAGCCGAAGCTGCTCGATTGCGTTGCGGGCAGAGGGTGACGCCACACGATATTGGCGTACGGGCGCATCTGGAGCGGCTCGACGAGGGCACGGTTGTCAGCGTTTGGCACGACCAAGCGGTGATCGCTCTGGCCAAGATCGAAAACGGCAGTCTCCGGCCGGCGCGGGTCATCAGTCGCTGAAGGGGTTAAATCGGTGTCGATCACCGCCGAGCGCAAGCAAGCGCTCATCATCGAGTATGCCACCAAGGAGGGCGACACCGGATCGCCGGAGGTCCAGGTGGCGATCCTGAGCGAGCGCATCCGTAATCTCACCGATCACTTGGGGAGCCATAAGAAGGACTTCCACTCGCGCCGCGGGTTGCTCGTCATGGTCGGCCAGCGACGGCGCTTGCTGGACTATCTCAAGCGGTCGAGCGTCAGCCGTTACGAGACGTTGATCGGACGTCTTGGACTGCGCCGCTGACACTTCGTTGCTACTCTGCGCGCGATCGAAATTCCGCTCAGCCGGATGGATTCGGCGGGGAGGATTGCCGTCCCCGCTCATCGGGAGCGCCTGCTCGAGTGAGCCCGATGCCATTCTCATTGCCGACGACTTCGGGGCGACCCTTGTCGCGGAAACTGCGTCGCTGCATGGATTTTTTCCGAAAGGAATGATACCGGATGTTTCAGGTTTATCGTAAGGAGCTGATATGGGGCGGACGTCCTCTCGTACTTGAGACGGGGAAGCTCGCGCGCCAGGCCGATGGTGCGGTGCTCGCCACCTATGGCGAGACGACCGTGCTGTGTACCGCAGTCGCGATGAAGACCGCAAAGTCCGGACAAGACTTCTTCCCTCTGACCGTCAACTATCAAGAGAAAACCTTCGCCGCCGGCAAGATCCCGGGCGGCTTCTTCAAGCGCGAGGGCCGCCCCTCGGAGAAGGAGACGCTGGTTTCGCGGCTGATCGACCGGCCGTTGCGACCGCTCTTTGTTCCGGGGTTTGTCAATGAAACCCAAATAATCTGTACGGTTCTGAGCCACGATCTCGAAAACGATCCCGACATCGTATCGCTAGTCGGTGCTTCAGCGGCTCTGACCATCTCGGGGATACCGTTCTTGGGACCCATCGGCGGTGCGCGCGTTGGGTACATCGACGGAAACTACGTTTTGAACCCGACCCTGGGCGAGATCCCTCGCTCGCGGCTCGACCTCGTCGTCGCCGGCACGGCCGACGGTGTGCTGATGGTCGAATCCGAGGCGAAAGAACTGTCCGAGGAAGTCATTCTGGGGGCGGTGGTCTTCGGCCATCGCGAGTTTCAGCCAGTGATCGAGGCGATCATCGAGCTCGCCGAGACCTCCGCCCGCGAGCCGTGGAGCGTGCCACCCCCGCCGCCCCAGCTCACCGAGATCGAAGCACGGCTGCGCGAAACGATCGGTCCGCTGATCGAGGCCGCCTATCGCGAGCAGGGCAAGCAGCATCGCAGCAACCGGCTCGACGCGGCGAAGGCGCAGGCGGCCGAGCTGTTTTCCGACGAGCTTGAGCGCGCGGCCGCGCTGAAGCTGTTCAAGGACGTGGAAAGAGAGATCGTCCGCGGCGCCGTTTTGCGGCAAGGGTTGCGGATCGATGGTCGCGATCCCAGTACCGTTCGACCTATTTCGTGCGAGGTCAGTATCCTGCCGCGCGCGCATGGCTCGGCATTGTTCACCCGAGG
>Ga0318545_10000151_pt1 | contig 11862 bp, 13 predicted proteins | sample GRESIP168b4f26_FD_203667 | JGI IMG/M metagenome (GOLD analysis project Ga0318545, IMG submission 203667) | Tropical soil microbial communities from Luquillo Experimental Forest, Puerto Rico - GRE.SIPMG.168b4f26 | ecosystem: Environmental > Terrestrial > Soil > Tropical forest > Bulk soil... | reverse complement strand
GGGAGGAGCCTGCCCGGCAAGATCGCAAAGGTCAGCGTCATTGCCGACGCGCTACCGAAGGAATTCCAGAAGGCATTCGCGCCCGCCGAACGGCAGCAATTAATGTGGATCGAATTCGAGCCGGGCCTCACTCCGCCGCCCTACTTCACGAAAGTGACCATCAGTTAGGGATGATCGATGGCTGCTCGCGATGGCGAAGAAACAATCATTTGCGCAAGTCTGCCGCGGACGAGCCTGCTCCTTAGTGTGTAAGCGTGCGACAGTGAGCCTCGATGACCGGATGACGAGCTAGCTTAGTTTTATGGAATTGCGACAAATCAAATACTTTCTGGTCTTGTGCCAAGTAGGAACATTTACGCGTGCGGCTGCGATCAGCGGCATTTCCCAACCGTCACTTTCAAATGCAATTCGGCGATTGGAGCATGAGCTCGGAGGTCCTCTGTTCGATCGCGGACGGCCTGTCCGGCTTTCGCCATTCGGCGAAGCCGTCAAAGCGCGTTTCGAGGCAATCATGTGCGAGATCGACAAAATACATCAGCTGAGTTCCGAAGGAATAACGCATTCTGGAAATGACCGAGGACAAGAAGCCGATCCATGTGATGCCTTCACCTGCGCGAGGTGATCCACGAGTGATGACCGTTTGAAAGGGCGCACCAAATGACCGGGCGAAACTAAATGCGAACCTTGATGACGATGATTGCGATACTCATCTTACCTGCCGCATGTGCGGAAGGCCACGACATCTACAGCGGACTAATGGATCGCCTTGGAGAGTCGAGCTGCTGCGACGACAGGGATTGCCGTCCGGCGCATTACCGGATCACTTCCGCCGGCGTCGAAATGTTGCTCGATGATGATGAGTGGGTCCGCGTGCCCAATGACGTCATTCAATATCGCACCCTTGATGGCGATACCAGCGAAACCCGCGGCGGACATTGGTGCGGCGTCACGTATTGGAAACAGCAGGATCAGGTTCCGGGGTTCGAGTATCCGCCAACTCTGAATCATCCGGGATTGCATCCATCCGGGTTTTCCACTCGTTGCGTGATCCTGCCGCCAGGACTCTTTTGAAAGTGAGACTCGGGGGGGAGCCAATGTCAAGGGCGAGTGAGTCCATCGGCCCTCGGTCATAGGCAGCTGTCACTCACGGAAGTCCGCTTCGCCCTGACAGCGGAGTGGCGAGCTCGCCCTCGATATGTCTGTTTAGTGCCTCGGTAGCAGCGAGGGTTTGCCCGGACTCACGCCGAAATCGAGACCGGTCTTTCCGCAACCGCGTCTTGGAGGATCATGTCCGCGCCCTTCTCCCCAATCATCACGATCGCCGCGTTGGTGTTGCCGGACACGACCGTGGGCATGATCGAGCCATCGACGACGCGCAGCCGCTCGATGCCGTGCACGCGCAGCCGCTCGTCGACCACGGCGGTGGCATCGGCGCCCATGCGGCAGGTGCTTGTCGGATGAAAGACGGTCGTGCCGTTCGCGCGCGCGAACGCGAGCAGCTCGGCATCGCTCGTGCAGCGGGGGTCGGGCGCGCGCTCTTCGGCGATGTAGCGGCGCATCGCCGGCTGATTCATGATCCGACGCAGAAGCTTGAGCCCGGCGACGACGGTATCGCGGTCGGTGCGGCTCGAGAGATAACGCGGCTGGATCGCCGGCGGCTTCTCCGGATCGGCCGACTTGATGCGCACGAAGCCGCGGCTCTCCGGCCGCAGCTGACAGACCGATGCGATGAAGCCCGGGAATGAATGCAGAGCGGCGCCGGCGGTGTCGGCGCTGAAAATGATGAAGTGCACCTGGACGTCGGGCGTTGCGGCAAGCGCATTCGTACGAAAGAAGCCGCCGGCGTAGCCGGCGCCGATGGCGAGCAGCCCCTTTCTGAACAGAGCATAACGCAGTCCGGCGCCGGCGCGATGCCGCCAACTGTGGATCACGTCGTTCACCGTGATCGGCTCGGTGCAGCGATATTGCATGCGAACCTGAAGGTGGTCCTGCAGCTCGGCCCCGACCCCCGGCATGTCGGCGACGACGTTGATGCCGCACGACTTGAGCAGCGCCGCCGGTCCGAGTCCGGACAGCTGCAGAAGCTGCGGCGAGTTGAACGCGCCGCCGGCGACGATGACCTCTGCGTTGGCGTGCGCAATCCGTGTCGCGTCGCCGCACCGGTATTCGACGCCGATGGCGCGGCGTCCTGAAAAGAGAATCCGGCTCGCCAGCGCGTTCGACACGATGGCGAGGTTGGGCCGGCGGTGCGCCTGGCGCAGATAGCCGACCGCGGTCGAGCAGCGACGCCCATGGCGCGCGGTCAGCTGGAAATAACCGGCGCCTTCCTGGGTGGGCCCGTTGAAATCATCATTGCGCGGAAAGCCCGCCTGCTGCGCGGCCGCGATGAAAGCCTCGCACAGCGGATGCGGTTCGCACACATCGGAAACCGCGAGTGGCCCGCCCACCCCATGCAGCGCATCCTCGCCGCGCTGCTGGTCCTCGGCGCGGCGAAAATAGGGCAGCACATCCTCGAAGCTCCAGCCGGAATTGCCGAGCTGGCGCCAATGATCGAAGTCGGCCGGTTGGCCGCGGATGTAGAGCAGGCCATTGATCGAGCTCGACCCGCCCAGCACTTTTCCCCTCGGCTGGATGATCTGCCGGTTGTCGAGCTCTGGCTCCGGCTCCGAGGTATAGAGCCAATTGACCTTACGATCGGAGAACAGCTTGCCGTAGCCGAGCGGGATGTGAATCCAGATATGGCGGTCGTGGCCGCCCGCCTCCAACAGCAGAACGCGATGGCGGCCCGAGGCGGTCAGACGATTGGCGAGAACGCAGCCGGCGCTTCCGGCGCCGACGACGATAAAGTCGAAGGAGTCCGTGTGCGGCTTCATCGTCGTCCAGCCTCTCGCGCCCTCAATTCAAGAATTCGACGAGCAAGGTCCCAATCGATCGCACCGAGGGACTGTAAGCTGCCGGTGAATTTGACGGAGATCAACGGATTCCCGCCGGCACGGCGATTCATACGCAATTTTGTTGATCTCGGTCTGTCCTTTGAGACGCGCCCGACGTGAGGTCTTGCACCATTTCGAGCCCGCACGCGGCCGGTCGCTGCAATTCTAAGTCTCATCTGCCTCAACCCATGGTGCATTGCGAAGCCCAATTTCGCTTTCCCGAACGGTGGGCTAAGCTGTCGAACATGAGACAAGTGATCCGGGCCGCGATCAGGGCTCTTGGCGCGGGAACCGCAGGGAAGGCGACCATGGCAGGGCAAGTCAACACCATCGCGAGGCTCTTCGCGCCGCTCATCGTCGGCGCCGGATTGATCGGCGCAGCCCACGCGCAAGACTGTCCGCGCGGCGATCTCGACAAGGCCTATTGCGATCGCAATGGCGATCTCGTCGCCGATGCGCCCACCGATCCGAAGCAACTGGTCAACCCGTCGACGCTGATCTTCGCCTACACCCCAGTCGAGGACCCGGCGGTTTACGCCAAGGCATGGGATGGCTTCATCAAGCACATGGAGCAGACGACCGGAAAAAAGGTCGTGTTCTTCCCGGTCCAGTCGAACGCCGCCGAGATCGAGGCGATGCGCTCGGGCCGCCTGCATATCGCGGGATTCAACACCGGCTCCAATCCGATCGCGGTCAACTGCGCGGGTTTCGTGCCGTTCGCCATCATGGGCACCAAGGACGGCCAGTTCGGCTACGAGATGGAGCTCATCGTGCCGGCCGACAGCCCGATCAAGACGCCGGCCGACCTCAAGGGAAAGAAGGTGGCATTCACCTCGCCGACCTCGAACTCCGGATTCAAGGCGCCGTCGGCGATCTTGAAGGCGGACTTCAACCTCGAGGCCAACCGGGATTTCACCCCGGTGTTCTCCGGCAAACACGACAACTCCGTGATCGGCGTCGCCAACAAGGATTATGACGCCGCCGCCATCGCCAACGAGGTCATGTTCCGCATGTTCGACCGCAAGGTCGTCGATCGCGCCAAGATCAGGTCGATTTACAAGTCCGAGACCTTCCCGACCACGGGCTACGGCTACGCCCACAATCTCGATCCGGCGCTGGTGGAGAAAATCAAGCAGGCGTTCTTCACCTTCCCGTGGGAGGGCTCCGCGCTCAAGGCGGAATTCAAGAACGAGGACCGCTTCATCCCGATCACCTATCAGAAGGACTGGAGCGTGATCCGCAAGATCGACGCGGCGACCGGCGTCAAGTACACCTGCAAATAAGCCATCGGCCGAAAGTCGGGGCGCAGCGAATGCTTCGGATCAAGGGGCTGACGAAGCGCTACCGCACGGGCGACCTGGCGCTCAAGGGCATCGACCTCGACGTGCCGGACGGCGAGGTGATGGCGCTGATCGGTCCGTCGGGCGCGGGCAAGTCGACCGTCATCCGCTGCATCAACCGCCTGGTTGAGCCGACCGCCGGAACGGTCACGCTCAACGACATCGAGATCACGACGCTCGGCGGCACCGAACTGCGCCGCGCGCGCCGGCGCATGGGGATGATCTTCCAGGAATACGCGTTGGTCGAGCGGCTCACGGTGATGGAGAACGTACTCAGCGGACGGCTGGGCTATGTCGGCTTCTGGCAAAGCTGGCTGCGGAAATTTCCGCAAGCCGACGTCGACGAGGCATTCCGGCTGCTCGCCCGCGTCGGCCTCGATCACATGGCCGACAAGCGCGCCGACGAACTCTCCGGCGGTCAGCGCCAGCGAGTCGGCATCTGCCGCGCGCTGATCCAAAACCCCGACTTGCTCTTGATCGACGAGCCAACCGCCTCGCTCGATCCAAAGACGTCGCGGCAGATCATGCGGCTGATCAAGGAGCTGTGCGCGGAGCGCAAGCTCTCGGCCATCATCAACATTCACGATGTGATGCTGGCGCAGATGTTCGCCGAGCGGATCGTCGGTTTGCAACTCGGCGAGATCGTCTATGACGGCCCGCCGACGGACCTCACACCGGAGGTCCTGACCAAAATTTATGGCGAGGAGGACTGGTCGGCCACAATCCGCAAGGTCGATGAGGACGCCGAAGAAACGGCAGACACCAGCAACGTGATCTCGCTGGAAAGCCGCCAGCCGCACCGCGACCGCATGGCCGGGTTGACATGAGCGTCGTCGCGATTGCGCCTCGCCGCTGGAAGAAACCGCCGCTGATCAAGCGCGCGTGGCTGCGCTGGATGATCGGCCTTGGCGCCGCCGTCTACTTGATCCTGGCGTTGGGCACCACCGAGGTGAATTGGGTCCGCGTCTGGGAGGGCCTGCCGCGCGGCGCACGGTTCTTCGCCGCGTTCTTTCCGCCCGACTTCACCAGCCGTTGGAGCGAAATCGCCGAAGGCATTCTTGAGAGCCTCTGGATGACGGTGGTCTCCACGGTGATCGGCATCGCGATCTCGATCCCGGTCGGCATCGGCGCTGCAAAAAACATCGCCCCAGCGCCGGTCTATTATGTCTGCCGCGGCATCCTGGCGGTGTCGCGAAGCTTCCAGGAAATCATCCTGGCGATCTTCTTCGTCAAGCTGTTTGGCTTCGGCCCGTTCGCCGGCGTCGTCACGTTGTCGTTCGCCACCATCGGCTTCTACGGCAAGCTCCTCGCCGAAGATATCGAGGATATGGACCCATCCCAGGCGGAAGCCGTGCGCGCCACCGGCGCCGGCTGGCTGCAATGGCTCAATTACGGGGTCCAGCCGCAGGTGATGCCGCGCATGATCGGGCTCGGCCTCTACCGTTTCGACATCAACTTCCGCGAATCCGCGGTGGTCGGCATCGTCGGCGGCGGCGGCATCGGCGCGACGCTGAACACTGCGTTCGACCGCTACGAATTCGATTCCGCAGCAGCGATCCTGCTGATCATCATCGCCATCGTGATGCTGGTGGAATATTCGTCGGGCTACCTTCGCCGCTGGGTGCAATGATGGCGATCGAGCTGCGGCACGGAACGAAGGTCTGGCACCGCCGGGAGCGCGGCGCGCAGTTCGCGACGTGGGCGGCGTGGCTCGCGGGCGCAGCGATCTTCATCTATTGCTGGGAATTGATCTCCGACAAGACGATCTGGGCCTTCGTCGCCGACGCGCCGGCGCAGGCGGCCGACCTCGCCGTGCGCATGGTGCCGCCGGACTGGGACTTCATCCACGCATTGTGGCGGCCGATGTGGGACACCATCAACATCGCGACGCTTGGCACTCTGATGGGGATGATCCTGGCGGTACCGGTGGCCTATTGCGCGGCGCGCAACACCACGCCGAGCGTGGCGTTCGTCCGGCCAGCGGCGCTGTTCGTCATCGTGTCGTCGCGCTCGATCAACTCGCTGATCTGGGCGTTGATGCTGGTCACGATCATCGGGCCGGGCGTGTTCGCCGGCATCCTGGCGATCGGGCTGCGCTCGATCGGCTTCTGCGCCAAGCTGCTCTACGAAGCGGTCGAGGAGATCGACGAAGGCCAGGTCGAGGCGGTGCGCGCGACCGGCGCGAGCGGCGCGCAGGTCACGGCCTACGGCATCGTGCCGCAAGTCCTGCCGGCGTTCGCCGGCATTTCGGTGTTCCGTTGGGACATCAACATCCGCGAGTCGACGGTGCTGGGCCTGGTGGGCGCCGGCGGCATCGGCCTGCCGCTCAACGCCGCGATCACCATGCTCGCCTGGACCCAGGTGTCGCTCATTCTGCTGATCATCATTGCAACGGTCGTCGTCAGCGAATGGGTTTCGGCCAAGGTGCGCCACGCGATCATCTGAGATCGTGCGCCCGTTGGCGGCCTTGAGCATGATCGGGTTGGGCCTAAGTCGATTTTGGGATTCTCATGCAATCTCCTGGCGGAACGCGGGGGCAAAAGGGCTCCGGCCAACTCGGATAAGAGTCCTTACGCCGTCCACTTGATGGGCCGCCTGGCGCTAAAATTAAGTTCAAGCTCGGTGGTACCTTTCAAATTTTTAATCGCACCTTTGGCGTGTGCGTTGAACCGCAAGGGGGGGCCCCGAGACAAACCGTTGGGCTGCTGCGGTGAAGCATGTCGGGCTTCACGGCGCTGAGATGAGCCGCCGTGCCGACCCTAGCTCAAATTTACGAAGACCGCGCCGCTGCATGCACCCGCGCCGCTGAACAGTGTGACGATCGCGTGTTTCGTGGCATGCTGATCAGCCTTGCGTTACGGTGGAGACTGGCCGCGCGCGAAGAAGTAGCGAAGCAGTCAACGCAGCCGAAAATCTGACTCCGCTCGTTGAGATACCCGAGTAAACACGTTACGGCGCCCGCAGCGCGAGCAAGGCCGAAGGGCCGCATGTGTTTGCCTTCGAGCGCGGCGGGCCGATCGCACCGAAGAGTTTCCACAAGCTGATTGCACGCTTAGGCGCGCGCGCCGACATGCCGTTTCCAATCCATCCGCATATGCGTCGGCATGCGTGTGGCTACGCTGGCAAATGCAGGACACGACAGGCGGAGGTGCAGGCTTGGCTCAGCCATCGCAACATCCAGCATGCAGTGCGCTACGCCGAGCAGGCGCGCCCAGCAGGCCAAGACCGACCTGACTCGTTTTGACCGCGTTAAGAATCTGAACATGGGCTCGTTCCACATTCATCGTCGCGGCTTCTTTAGCTCGATCACGGCCCAGGTCGCTGCGGCTGTCATCCCGCCGAGCGCTACGAGCAGCAAGACAAGTTCTGGAGTTCCTATCGGCGTCATTCTCTCGAACTATTGCTCCCCTCGACGCTCTGATTTCTATCCCAAAGCACAAATCCACAAATGGCCGTCCAAAAAATGCAGGTCGTTGTCCAAAAAAGTCGAACTCGGACAGACCTTCGTCCAAAAACTGCTCGTTGAATCGTGATGTCGACTGTCCCAGCATGGGGACGATTTTTTGCTCATAGCTCTAGCGAGCGGTCAACCATGGCGGTTCGCTTACAATTGCCGCGAAAGAAGGCCCCGAACCCCACCGACCGGCACGTCGGCAGCCGGGTGCGGATGCGCAGGTGCAGAAATACGAGAGAGGCGCCAACCGCATCGGGGCGAGCCGGTTGCAGCAAATGTCCCATATCCTGCAGGTGCCAGTAGAGTTCTTCTTCGAGGGCGCGCCGGACGCGTCAGCGCCACACGGCTCCAATGGAAGCGCGTTATCGATGGCCCAGATTAACGACTTCATCTCCGATTCAGACGGCTTAAGGATGATCGGAGCGTTCATGCGAATTGATAATGCCGCCCTGCGGCGCAGGATCGTGATGCTCGTGCAAGAAATTGCCGGTGACGACTACTAGGATGCCGCGATCTCGGCCGCTGCGACGCTCGCGGCTGAGAATCTGGAGCGGATCGAAAACGATCTGCTGCGGACTACCGACCTGATCGGAGGAGCCGAGCCATGAACGAGGAAACGAAAGCCGCTCGGGAAAGCTCCGAGGCCAGCTGGAAGAGTCTAGAGGCATCCCTGGCCGCCGTTGAGCGAGAGGCCAAGATGATGGCAGCGAGGATAAGGCGCAACGTCATTCTCGAGTTGCTTAAACAAGCTCGCGACCCGGACGAGCGGAGGGTAATCGAGGAAGTGAGCAGCCGAATGCTGCGGCAGGACAAAGCGGAGGGTAGGCCATGACGCAACCCAAATTGAGGCGGCGCACCAGATCGACCAAATCCCCATCCTTTGCCGCCGACCACGCCCTAAGCGCAACCGAAAGGGCCGCGTTCATCTTTTCGCGGTCTTTTCTCGAACGGGTCTTTCATTTTCGGCGCGTTGCCTCTTTGGGCGTATCTCCGCCGGAGGGGACGCGCGGGGCGAGGGAGGCCGGAGAGAAAACGGGGGCCCCTTTTCAGTGCAAAGAATCGCGGTACTTAATCGGGCTGTAGAAGCCCGTGCGAGCACCGCTCTGCGCGAGCTACAGGCGACGGTCCGCGCCCGGCAGCATGCCGAGGCCGAACTCGCCGCGCTCTACCGCGAGCGCGAGATCGCCAGAGAGCCAAGGCGGCCGAGCGCGGCCCGGCGCTGCCGTTGAACTGAGGGCCTGGAGGGAGGGGTCCGGCACGTTCCAACCTGCGTTCTAGCATCTGATAAACGCTGCCCTTGGTGGCCGCAGTCAGGCGCGCGATCTTGTGCGCGGCCCATAGCATCCGCTGTTGCCGCGAGCCCATCGGCGCCGCATTGAACCATCCGATCACGTCGTGCTCGGTCATCCGTGCCATCGGTAGAGCCCGCGCTTGACCTTCCTGACGATGCCGCGGTTGAACGTCGTCGTCCGCTTCTTAGTCGCTTCAGCCCTCCATGCGGGACTTGTTACTTTGCGCCAAACATTTGTTCGTCGCTGCCGTGGTGACATCGGGCGGCCATAAAACGATGGCCGGAAGCGGTCGTTACCCCGTGTCAGGGTGCCCGCGTGATCGACGACAGTAGGCGCTGATGAGAAAAGAACGCCGCGTCTAATAAGCCCCGCATAGTCGGCGGCAAGGTCATGATGCCGGCGGACCTAAAGCGATTCCACAAATACATGCTGGAGGTCGAGCACATCGACCACATCTCGGATGAAATGCGCGCCGTGGTCGAAAGCGAGTGGCCCGAGCTGGCGCACAAGTTGCTACCGGAGGGCCGCATCACGTCACGCGTGTCAACACTCGAACGTTGATCACCACGGTCCGCAGCGGGACCCGATGGAAGGGTGGCCAGCCTGAGCGCGGCGAATACACGGCGCAAGAGATCGAGGCGCGCCAGTGACCGCCCAGGAGCCGGGATTCGGGCGGCGATGGAGGCAGCATGAGGATTGCGCTATCATCGTCCAGCGTCATCGCAGCGCACTAACAGCAAAGGAGGTGTTCTATGACGCGCCTCATTCTTGCGTTGCTGGTGCTCGCGATTTCCATTCTTCCGTTGTACGCCCAAAGCACTAGCCTTCACACGGATCGATCTGGTTATACGACAGGCACTGACGGCAATCGCACCGTAAACACCTACACTGATCGGTACGGCAATACGACAGGCTGGGTCGGCGGTAAGTACATCAGCACTTATAGCGACGGCTACGGCGGGACGACGGGTGCGATCGGCAACAAGCACATATCCACATACGAAGATGGCTACGGCAGCACCACGGGTGTCATCGGCAGAGATCGAATAAATCTCTACACCGACCCTTCCGGCACCACCACAGGGACAATCGGCCGACGGCGTCTGAACTGTTACACTGACCGTTTTCAAACCACCACATGCAATTAGGGACTGATCGCCCTGACGCTCAAGCGGTGAAAGCGCGAAGCCGAAGAGGATTGGGGCAAGGGAGATGGAAAATGACCAGTGAGCATCCGTGGCGCCTACAGGATCTCGAGTACGAGCCAGCGGGTGGAGGAAGAGAGAGGGCCACGATAGACGGCGTCGAGATCGTAAGGGTGAATGGGAAGTACTCGATCACGTCTCCCTACGGTCAGTGGCGAGACAAGGATGAGAAGGAGATATATGCGGTTTTGCACTATCTATACCGCAAACGCGGCTAGGCGCGATTACCAATGGACTGGCTCCATTTCCTCGACACCACTCGCAGGCGTCGGCTGTCCTGGATTCTTCGTGCACCCAGCCGCAAGGTGATGGGTGTGCCAGGTTAGCGTCGGCAGGCGGCACCGTAGGTGGCGAGAACGCAATCTCATAATCCTCGACGCCGGCGACATGCTCCACGATGCTTTCGCCCTCGGAGGTCCAGGTATCGACGCGGAAAGTGAAGTGAGTTCTCGCTGTGGTCATGTGAGCTACGAGAGCGCGGACAGGACTAGCTTGGCGTCCTTCAAAATTGCGAGCCGGAGCTGCCAGCTGACGGCGTCCACGTCGGCTTCCTGGTGGATCAGCTCGCGAACCTGCTGCCAGTGCCGACGTTGCTCGCGCTCCCTGCTGATCGCGGCCATATATTCGCATCCTTCCTGAATTGTGCGAAGCGTGCCGCCATCTTTTGTAGGGATGGGCGGGTTAAGCTTTTTCGAGAGATAAGCAGGACGCAACATGGCCTGAAAGATAGGGCGGCGGGTCGCGCCTTACTGTCGGCGAAGTGAATTCGACGATCAATCAATAAAATTTGGACATTGGAAGGAAGAGGGTGCGCTGCAACATGGTGAATGAGTGGGCTAACCACAATTGCTCCCATGGTTGAATACCTCTCGACCTTGCGAGCCGGCGTTTACAGTATCATTGATAAGACCGTCGTTAGCCTCACCGCGTCAGCGCGGCGGTACAAGTCAGCACAAATATGAGGGTCGATCGCACGGCCCGATCTGGCCGTAGTTGGTCAGTCAAACTGAGGGTTGGTGTCAGGACCCTCTGGGCTGCGGCCCAAGGCCAACGCGCGGCTCGTGCCGCTTCTGGATCTCGATCCAGTTTTCTGCCTCCGCCATTGACTGAAAACCGGTTATGGTCGCCGGCTGGCACTTGGTTCGTCCACCCGGACTTCGTAACTAAATTCGTCGATAGGGATAATGCGGTAGCTGGCCCCAGGCATAGGGCCAAATATGGCCGTTTCGCCCCAAGATTCCTAGAGCCAATCAACCAATACGGATGGCATATGTATCCCCGACTGCGTTCATGTCTTACATCTCGCCACGCTTCATCTCTGTCCAGTGCTTGATTTGTAGGTCGGAGTTTTAGCGGGCTCATGCGATTAAACCCAATTGCACGATGTACGCGACTCGATTAGGTTATAGGGTACATCTAAATGCAGGTTGGGAGGAATCGAACCATGATTGGGATGGATTTCATCAGCTTCCTCATCTTGCTTGTCATCAGCGTGGTGGTCTCCGGAATACTGCACTACGGCCTCAACTACTACGTGACACCTGGATTTTGGTCGTTCTGCTCCAAGGTGGCCGTGGGCTGGGTAGGTGCGTGGATCGGGTCGCCTGTCATAGGACACTGGCCTGGCAGGATACCCGG
>Ga0318545_10000144_pt1 | contig 11952 bp, 10 predicted proteins | sample GRESIP168b4f26_FD_203667 | JGI IMG/M metagenome (GOLD analysis project Ga0318545, IMG submission 203667) | Tropical soil microbial communities from Luquillo Experimental Forest, Puerto Rico - GRE.SIPMG.168b4f26 | ecosystem: Environmental > Terrestrial > Soil > Tropical forest > Bulk soil... | reverse complement strand
AGGACGGAACCACTCATAGCCCTGGGCCAAGGCGGGTGCGGGTTTGTGCGCCTGCGCCGGCCCTCGCCATTCTTGCGGCGAAAGGTCACGTCCGAATGAGTTCTTTCTTTCGTTTTATTCAAGGTGGCCCCGTCGTCCATTGGCGGAAGGCACAAACCAATGGGCGGCCTAATGACAAACGAGATTGCCGCGTTCGTGACGCTTGCGCTCTTGCTGGCTCTGGTACTCGTTTTGGTTCTACGCTGAAAACGCGTTTGCAATAGACGAGGACAGGAGCGGCCCTGCCACCTTGACCGGTAATGCTTGCTTAAGAGCGGCCTTGCCAACCTTGACCGGTAATGCTTGCTAGTCTTGCATGCGCGCTCCGGAGGTTGGCTTGCCGTTGTTGGGCGGGCCGCGTCGCCCTCAGAGAAAACCGCGCGCGTCAACATCTTCTCGCAGCGCCGAGAGGAAGTGAAGTGCTCGCCCGCGCCGAGTGCCGCGCTGTTGGGACAGCACGCTCGCGGCGTGGTATCGTCGCCTTTGCGCACCTCGCACGGGAGGGGCGTATGGCAGTCACCATCGGACGGCGGGAATTGCTGGTCGCACTCGGCGGCGCGGCAGCCGCGTGGCCGCTCGCGGCGCGCGCGCAGCAGGCGGCGATGCCGGTGATTGGATACATGAGTGGTATCCGCCCCGCCCCCTATTGGGCGGTGGTTAAAAGCGCTTTTTTGTGATGGCCGTCACGTCTTTGAGATAACGGCCGCGCTAGTGTGGAGCATGATGAGCATTAGGAGGGGAGATCGCCATGACCATGGTGACCGCGAGCGTTGGGTCCCTGGATGCGGAGCCCCGAGCGGGAGGTCGCACTCAGTCCGTGTGGCGTAAGTTCTTGGATGCGGTGGTGGAACCGCAACCCCGCAATATCGAGCACGAAATTATCGAGTATCTTCAGCGCCATAGGTACGATTTGCCGCCCGAGGTGTGGATTGAACTCGAGCGTCGCCACCTAGGCCCATAAGCGCAGGACCTTTATTACTCGCCGAAGCGGCTCCACTAAAGCCTGAGTGCATATCGCAGCGCAGCAAGCCAGAGTGAGATGTGCCAAACAAATCGCAGGTTGGCACATCTATCTCCCCTGGAGGTTCAATCCGATTTCGGTGCCTGCTCCAATTTCCTGGCTGCCAAGCACGGCGACAACGATCCGGTGCGGTCTAACTTGGAGGCAAAGCAGGCGAGATGGCGGATAAACGGCGCGAACGTCGCGCCAAAACCAATATCGATGCATTCCTCCAACACACGAGCATAGGGCAGAGGCGCGACTACCTAGCTCGTGGGCGGCGGTTTGGCACGCTCGATGGTGGGCAGCTGAGGGAAAGCTGGATCATCGCCGTCAGGAACTGGCTTGCTCGCAAAGATCGAGCCGCTGAGCTAACGATGGACGATCTGACGGCAGAACTGCGCTTGCGCGGACTCGAACCGCCATACGACGCCGTCAAACAAGAGTTGGCCGCTCGCTTCGCCAGGATCAACGAGGTCGCGCAAAAGAAAGCTGGAAGAGAATTCGCGCGGCAAATCGGCATGTTCAGGCGTGAGAAAGACAAGGCGCTTCACTAGGCCGGAGGGGGCAAGTTCAATAAACTGCCGGGTGCGCGTGCAGCCGCTCATAAATCTGCTCGCATGCGGCCCGGCACTGATTGGCCGCCGCAACCCTGTCCGCTTCCTTCGACACGCGCGGCATAAAAAACGGGCAAGATGCGAACGCCTCGATGACCAATGCTCTCGAGCAAACGCGCCGCGAAACGCTCCTCCTCGGCGCGGCCGCCCTCGTATCGTCCCTCGCACGGAATGTCGAAGCAGGCCAGGACACCGAGCGCCATGGGATATCGGCCTTCGGCGATCTCAAATATCCGCTCGACTTCAAGCATTTCGATTACGTCAATCCAAACGCCCCGAAGGGCGGCGTATTCTCCCACATCGGGGCAACTCGGGCCTTCAATCAGAACTTTCTCACCTTCAACTCGCTCAACAGCTTCATTCTTAAGGGCGATGGTGCGCAGGGTATGGAGCTCACCTTCGCGAGCCTGATGGCGCGCGCCGAGGATGAGCCCGACGCGCAGTACGGCCTCGCTGCGCGCGCGGTGCAGATATCGCCCGACGGACTCACTTATCATTTCCTGATGCGGCCCGGCATCACGTTCCACGATGGCAGTCCGCTCACCGCCCACGACGTCGCCTTCTCGCTGAAAATCCTCAAGGACAAGGGCCATCCGATCGCCCAGCAATTGCTGCGCGACTTCGTCGGCGCGGAAGCGCCCGATGACGCGACCGTCGTGGTACGTTTCGCGGCCCGTCGAGCTCGCGACGTGCCGCTGTTCGTGGCTGCGCTCCCGATCTTCTCGCGCAGCTATTATGCTGCCCGTCGGTTCGACGAAACCACGCTCGAGGTACCGATTGGCAGCGGCCCTTACAAGGTCGGAGGTTTCGAGCCCGGCCGCCATATCGAGTACGAGCGAGTGAAAGAGTGGTGGGGTGCCGACCTGCCGGTCGCGCGCGGGCAGAACAATTTCGACATCGTGCGCTATGAATATTACCGCGATCGCGAAGTTGCCTTCGAGGGGTTCACTGCCAGAAGCTATCTATTCCGGGAGGAATTCACCTCGCGCACCTGGGCAACGCGCTACGACTTCCCGGCGATCCGCGAGGGGCACGTCAAGCGCGATGTTATTCCAGACGACACCCCCTCGGGCGCGCAGGGTTGGTTCTTCAATACGCGACGGGAAAAACTGCAGAATAAGCGTCTGCGCGAAGCCTTCATCGATGCATTCGATTTCGAATGGACCAACAAGAAGATCATGTACGGGTCCTATGAAAGGACGCATTCGGTGTTCCAGAATTCCGACATGATGGCGGTCGGTAAGCCCTCGGCGGACGAGCTTGCCCTGCTCGAATCATTCCGCGGCAAGGTGCCCGACGAGGTGTTCGGAGAACCTTTCGTTCCGCCGGTTTCCGATGGATCAGGTCAGGATCGTGCGCTGCTGCGCAAGGCCAGCGCGCTCTTGCAGGAGGCCGGTTTCGTCATCAAGGACGGCAAGCGGGTGACGCTGCAGGGTGAGCCAATCATCGTCGAGTTCTTGATAGACGAGCCGTCGTTTCAGCCGCATCACATGCCGTTCATCAAGAATCTCGGGATGCTGGGCATCGAGGCGACTCTGCGCGTCGTTGACCCTGTACAATATCGCAAACGGGTCGATGATTTCGACTTCGACCTCACGATTCAGCGGTTCGCCTTTTCGAGCACGCCGGGCGACTCGTTGCGGAGTTATTTTTCCTCGCAGGCCGCCGCGATGAAGGGTTCGCAGAATCTCGCCGGCATTTCCGATCCGGTCATCGATGCGCTCATCGACGGGATCATCGCAGCCGATGGCCGCACGAGCCTGACGACGGCCTGCAGGGTGCTCGACCGGGTGATTCGCACCGGCCGCTATTGGGTTCCGCACTGGTACAAGGCCTCGCACTGGCTCGCCTATTGGGACGTGTTCGGCCGACCAGCGGCCAAACCGCGCTACGCGCGCGGCATCCCCGAGACCTGGTGGTACGATCGTGACAAGGCGGCGACGATCGATCAGTAGACCACGCCCAACCACTCATCGCGATATATCTCTCTGGTCCGAACGGCCACGCGCAATTTGCTCCATGCTCCCACCGCTAACCATACACGAGCTGGAAGTAGGCGCGACACCAGCCGTCGGTGGATTTCAAACTGAGACACGCGGGATTAATGCTGGAAATTTTGTGTCCGGATGGCTCCATGTTCGATGCATTCATGCTACAAGTTGGTCGAGATTGGCAAAGCGCGCATCGTAAATTTTCCGGCCCGCAAACCTTTTACACGCGGCCAAATTGACCGATTTGTTCCTAGCTTCGTCAAAATAAAAATCTCGACCACACGGGAATTTCTTGCCCGCATTTTCGATCTATGCACCGTCAGATTGGACGGCAGGTGAGACCGCAACTACCAGCTAGTCCGCTGGCAGAGGTCATCCAGGTCATAGTCAGAAGCTATCGCCTCGATTCCAGAACAATTCAGATCTGACCCAAGGACCTGCTGGCCACTCTGCATGAGACTGAGCGTGCGGCAGACTGACCGCTTGGGCGTGTCGACTGCTGGTGGTCACTCCAGGGCGGGAGAGGCCCATGTCCGACATCAGACGGCGTGAGTTCATGATCCTTCTGGGCGCCGCGGGGGCCTGGCCGCTGGCTGCACGTGCGCAGCAGCCTGATCGAGTGCGGCGAGTTGGCGTATTGATGGGAATCGCCGATGACTTTGAAGGACAGGCACGGATGGCGGTTTTCCGGCAGAGATTGCAGGCCCTGGGCTGGACAGAGGGCCGTAATGTCCAGTTCATCTATCGCTGGAGTGCCGGCGATGCAGTGCAAGCGCGCCAGTTAGCCAAAGAACTGCTCGATTTGCGGTCGGACGTGATCCTCACCAACTCGACGCCCGTCACGCTCGCGGTCAGAGATACCACCCGCACGACGCCTACGATATTTGTGCAGGTAAGCGACCCGGTGGACGCTGGCGTGGTCCAAAGCTTGGCGCGACCCGGGGGCAATCTCACCGGCTTCACGAATTTCGAGCCCTCGATAGCCAGTACGTGGCTTGAATTGCTGAAACGTGTCGCTCCAAACATCACGCGAGTCGCATATCTCTTTAACCCAAACACCGCGCCTCTCTTGTACGCGAGGGCGGTCGAGACTGCTGCCTCGTCGTTGTCAGTAAAGTCGATTGCTGTAGCGGTTCAAAGCGCGGTCGAGTTAGAACGCGTGATCGAGCAGGTTGCCCGCCAATCCACAAGCGCGCTCGTCGTACTGCCAGACCTCTTCAATGCAACGAATCGTCAATCAATCATCGTGCTTGCTGCTCGGCATCGTTTGCCCGCGGTCTATCCGTTCCGCTACTTCGCCGCGAACGGTGGCCTAATGTCCTATGGGACCGAATTGCTCGACACTTATCGACAGGCGGCAGCCTATGTCGATCGAGTTCTCAAGGGTGAAAGGCCCAGTGACTTGTCGGTCCAGCAGCCGACCAAGTTTGAACTAGTCATCAACCTCAAGACCGCGAAGACTCTCAGCCTCGACGTGCCGCCAACGCTGCTCGCGCGCGCCAACGAGGTGATCGAATGACGAGGCGGGAGAAGGATTGGCCTCAGTGAAACTTCGCCGCTGCCGATGTCTGCATCTGGCAGCGGGCTCCCACGTTGCTGGCGGTCTCGCGTATCACACAAGCGCAAGTCTATCCGACGCGGCCGTTGCGCTTGATGGTCGGATTTGCCGGAGGCCCGAGTGTAGCGATGCGCATGTTCCATCGTGGAGGAGGCGGTGTACCTGTCTGGCGAGCGGAGGGATCATGCTGACCATCAGAATGATCGTCGCCGTCACAGCTATCGTCACAACGATTGCGCAGTCCAGAGCACAGAACTGGCCGACCCGACCGGTAACTATCGTGTATCCATTTGCTGCGGGCAGCGCGGGCGATGTTTTGGGACGAATCTTCGCGTCACGGCTCTCCGAGCTTTTGGGCCAACCAGTGCTCTTCGAAAATGTCGGCGGCGCGGGCGGCATGACCGGCGCCTCGCGCGTGGCGAAGGCAGCGCCCGACGGCTATCAGGTTCTGCTCGGCACCACCAGCACGCTTGCCGTGAACCAGACCTTCTACAAACATCCGCTCTACAATGCGGTGACCGACTTTGCACCGGTCGCGCTGATCGCCGAGAGCCCGATTGTATTGGTCGCTCGCAAAGATTTGCCCGCCAACAATCTGCAGGAGTTCATCGCCCATGCGAAAGCGAACCAGGCGAAGATGCAATACGGCTCGGCCGGAGTGGGCTCCTCAGTCCATCTCGCCTGTGCGGGGCTCAATGCAGCGATCGGCGTTAACATCACGCACGTTCCCTACCGCGGCGGCGGCTCGGCGATGCAGGATTTGATCGCCGGCCGGATCGACTATCAGTGCCCGGCCGCTGAGCTCGCGATCCCACACATCCAAGGCAACTCTGTGAAGGCGATCGCGGTCCTGACGAAAAACCGCTCGCCGACCCTTCCGAATCTGGCGTCTGCACACGAGCAGGGGGTTGCTAATTTCGACGCCGGCGCCTGGTTTTCCTTTGTCTTGCCCAAGGGCACGCCCGCGGCGATCGTGCAGAAGCTCCACAATGCCACTGTCGCCGCGATGAGCGCTCCTGCGACCGAGGAACGCCTGAGGGAGTTCGGCTCCGTTTTGATTGCGCCCGAGCGCAGGTCGCCCGAATATCTCCAAAAATTCATCCAGAGCGAGATCGACAAATGGGCCGCACTGATCAAAGCGGCGAAGATCGCGGCTGAATGACTCCGACCGCATGGAATCTAGCAGGCCGGCGAAAAGAATTTGGGACGGTCCAATGAGCAACATTGATGCAACAAGATACTTGAATTGCACGATTAGAAGTGCGGGAGGTGATCGGCACTCGAGAGCACGCCGCGTGCACTTGAGCAGTTGAGCGTCTGTGAGCAGCGGAGGCAATGTGAGCTGCCTCCAAAAGGGAGGGCAGCATGTCTCATAACGAACATCTCTTCAAAGGCTCCATCGGAAGGACATATCAGGATTCCCAGCCCTGGTGGCCGGACGAGCTACCCGCCCCCAAAGGGGCGCCCAATATCGTAATCATCGTTCTCGACGACGTGGGTTTTGCCGACCTCGGCTGCTACGGCTCAGAAATTGCCACCCCGTGTATGGACCGGCTGGCGAGAGGTGGGGTGCGGTATTCGAATTTCCACGTCACCTCGATGTGCTCGCCTACTCGCGCATGCCTGTTTACCGGGCGCAACGCGCATGCCGTCGGAATGGGGATTATCGCCGAATGGTCAAGCGGCTATCCGGGATACCGAGGGCAGGTCACCGTGCAGGCGGCGACCATCCCAGAAGTTCTCCGCGACCACGCCTATGGCACTTACGCAGTCGGCAAGTGGCATCTGACCAACATCGCGCATTACGATGCAGCCGGTCCGCAGGACAACTGGCCGCTGGGTAGAGGATTTGGCCGGTGGTACGGCTTTCATGGTGCGCTGACCGACCAGTGGAATCCGGAGTTGTACCAGGACAATCGGCCGATTCATTTGCATCCGCGTGAAGCCTATCACCTCAGCGCCGACCTAGTTGACCACGCGATCGGCGACATTCGTGACCATAAGACCTCGGCGCCGCACCGCCCGTTTCTGCTCTATCTCGCGTTTGGCGCATGTCACTTTCCCCATCACGTGCCGCGCCAGTTCATCGAAAAATATCGTGGTCGTTACGATATCGGCTGGGATGCGGTGCGCGCCACACGCTTGGAGAGGCAACATAAGCTTGGCATTGTCCCTGCCGGTACCGGATTGGCCCCACTCAACCCGGGAGTGACGCCCTGGCGCGACCTTGCACCCGATGTCCGGAGGCTTTGCGCGCGGCTTCAAGAGACCTATGCCGCCTTTCTCGAGCACACGGATGCGCAGATCGGTAGGCTGATCGAATATCTCGATTCGCTCGGCAATCTAGAGGACACGTTGATCGCTCTCTTATCGGATAATGGTGCAAGCCCCGAAGGAGGTCCTACGGGGGCATTCAATCTGCGGAAGCATATGGTGTACGAGGAGGAATCCCCCGAGACCGGTCTCTCGCGTTTGGACGACATTGGCGGGGACCTCGCATTCAATCATTACCCGACCGGCTGGGCCCAAGCCTCCAACACTCCGCTCAAGTGGTACAAGAAGGACACCCATGGCGGCGGTATTCGTGCGCCGCTGATCATTCATTGGCCGCAAGGAATTTCTGCGCGCAATGCAGTCCGCGCGCAGTTTCACCACGTCATCGACATAGCGCCAACGCTTTACGAGCTCTTGGGAGTTGAGGCGCCCACACAATATCGCGGCGCACCGCAAATGCCGCTTCACGGCACCAGCATGGCCTATACGTTCGAGGCCGATGTTCCTACCCGGAAGGAGATCCAGCACTTCGAAATGCTTGGCGATCGTGCGATATGGCATCGTGGGTGGAAAGCAGTGGCCCGACATCCGAAAGGAACCGATTTTGACGCCGACCAATGGGAGCTTTATCACCTGGATGACGACTTCGCAGAATTAAACGACTTGGCAGCGGCCGAACCCGACAGGTTACGCAAGATGATCGAGTTGTGGTGGTCGGAGGCCGGCAAGTACGGTGTCCTCCCGCTCGATGACCGCGATTGGGAGCGGGGAGCGGAACGCCTCAGGATGAACCCGAACACCCGCTACGAGTATCTCGGCGGCATGGCGCGAATCGACCGATTGTCGGCGCCCGATATCAGCGATCGCAGCTACGTGGTGACCGCCAACCTCGATGTGGACGAAGTTGCAGAAGGGATCATACTTGCCTGGGGCAGTCGCTTTGGCGGATTTGTCCTCTACATCAAAGAGCGACAGCTCTGTTATGAGTACGTTTATTCAGAATCTCAAAAGCACACGCTGACCGTCGATTTTCCACAACGGCCTGGCAAGAGGGTAATCCAGCTGAAATTCGAGCGCGTGAGCCCACGTGCTGGCCGGGCGAGCCTCGTTGTCGATGGGGCCGTCGCGGGCACATTAGATATTCCTCGCACGTGGCCTACGCACGGCACCACGGCAGGACTCAATTGCGGGCGCGATGCCGGTGCGCCGGTCAGCGATGCCTATCAGCGGCCGTTTCGGTTTATCGGCCGATCCCTGCGGGTTACGGTCGAACTCGAAGGCGACGTGACGCAGAATCCCCCCGCTGCATATCAGGCGGTGCTGAGGGAACAGTGACCGTGCAGTCGGGCCGGCGCAATCGCGACCAAATGGGCCATACGGCGGCTCAGAACGGCCGGTCGCCCTTGATCGTCACGCGGCGGCCGGAGCGGACCTGGGGGTAATAGTCCCACAACGCCATGTGCTGAACGCTGCGATTGTCCCAAAATGCGACCGAGTGGGGCCGCCAGCGGAACCGCACCTGGAATTCCGGCCGGGTGCAGTGCTCGAATAGATAATTCAGGATGGCGCGGCTCTCCTCTTTAGGAAGCCCGTCGATATGGGTGGTAAATCCTTGATTGACGAACAGCGCCTTTCGCTTGGTCACCGGATGGGTCCGTATGATCGGATGCGACGCCTTCGGAAAAACCTTGCCACGGTCGTCACGTCCCACCAGCACATTGGTCGCACGATAGACGTGGTCGCCAGAATGCGTCGCCGTGAGCCCTTCGAGGTAGGCTTTCATGCGTGAAGACAACGCATCGTAGGCTGCATACTGGCTCGCAAACAGCGTATCTCCGCCCACAGGCGGCACGGTGTGCAGATACAGAATGCTGCCCAGCGGCGGCTCCTCGTCACATGAAACGTCGGAATGCCAATATTCTCCGGCGATGCGCTTGGAATTGGCGTCGGCATGGATGGGAAGGATTTCAGGATGTCCCTCCGGGCCCGGCGTGTTCGGGTGAATGTGCAACTCGCCGAAACAGCGCCCGAGTGCCTTGTGGCTTTCCACGTCAAGCGGCTGATCGCGAAAGAACAGGACCTGATGCTCCGCCAGCGCCTGGTGCAGCTCTTCGACCTGGCGGTTACTGAGCGGCTTGGCGAGCGTCAAGCCGTCGACCTCGGCGCCAACGCGGGGCGTGACCGGCGTGACGTTGATGGTTTCGTAGCCCATGGTGCGACCTTTCAGTCTGGGACATAGATCAAATTTCAGCTAACCGCGTCATGGCCTATGCGGCTGAAAATCCCTCATACCCGTAAACGGGTGCCAAGGGCCTAGTGGTCAGGAGCGTCATCACGCCGTCCTACTCCGTAGACGGCCTATTCCACCTTAACCTTCGCCGCCTTGATGATCGGCGTCCAGCGGGCAAGTTCATTTTTTACCAGAGCAGCCAGTGGCTGTTGTCCGCGCTGCGCCTTGTCCGGAATGTCGCTGCCGAATTCGAGCAGACGCTTGCGCGTGTTCTCGTCATCCAATGCCTTGTCAAGCGCATCTGTGAGCTTGTCGAGGATCGGCTTCGGCGTCCCGTTGGGCGCGAACAAGGCATTCCAGGCTGATACCCGGAATTCCGGAAGGCCAGCTTCTTTCGAAGTCGGTACGTCCGGCAGAATCGGATGACGCTCATCTGTCCCAATCACAAAAGCCTTGATCGTGCCTGCCCGCAGGTGTGAAACGGAGGTGAACACGTCGGCGCACATGTAATCGACCTGACCACCCAGGAGTGCGTTCATCGCAGGACCGCCGCCGTTGAAGGGCACGAATGTCGGGCTCACATCCAGGAGCGCATTGAGCAGCAAGCAGGTGGTGAAAAATACCGAGCCAACGCCGGCATGCGACACGTTCAGTTTATTCTCGTTGGCCTTTACAAACGAGATGAATTCCCTGAGGTCTTTCGGCGGAAGGTCTTTCCTTGCGACGATCAGCATTGGATTCGCGCTGACTTGGCCGATCGGTTGAAAGTCGACATCTGGCCTGTATGCGAGATTCGGATAGAGCGCGGCAGCGAAAGCATGCGTCCCCATATGGCCGAGCTCGATGGTGTAACCATCTGGATGGGCGCGCATCGCGCGAGTCGACCCGATGGTGCCGGCGGCGCCAACGAGATTTTCGACAACGATCTGCTGACCGAGAGCGCGCGACATGTGCTCGCCTACGATTCGGGCAGTGAGATCGAGCGTACCGCCAGCGGCGAACGGCACGATCATTGTGATCGGACGCGAGGGAAAGGTCTGCGCCTTAGCGGTCCGCGAGACGGCTAGGACAGCGGCAGCGCCCGCTGCAAGATGCAGAAAATTTCGGCGGGGAAGTTTCATTTTTGAACTTCCCTCTCCCTTCACATCATTCGATTACCTCATCGGCGCGGGCGAGCAGCGTCGGCGGCACTTCGAGATTGAGCATCCTTGCGGTTTGAGCGTTAATGATAAGCTCGAACTTGCTCACCTGCTCGACCGGCAGTTCCCTCGGCTTCGCACCCTTGAGAACGCGACCGGCATAGACGCCGACAACACGCCACGCATCCGCGATGTTGGGTCCGTAGTTCATCAGCCCGCCGGCTTCGGCGATTTCACGCGTGGCGGATGTCATGGGAACCGCGTGGCGCGCCGCCATGGTGGCCATTTGAACCCGCCGGCCGTTGAAAAGTCCGCCGGGGTTGACGAAGAGGGCATCGGCCCGCTCGCGCACAAGCGCTGCAAATGCGGCATCGATCTCGCGGCTGTTGGTAGCGTTGAGGATCTGGATGTGCAGCCCGAGGGCACGAGCAGCCGTTTCGACCTCTTTCTGCGCGCGCTCGCTCGACCCAACAATGGACGGATCGATCAGCACTGCCACACGCGCCGCGCTGGGCACTAGCTCACGCAGCAGTTCCAGCCGCTTTGCCACCAACTCGGAACTGAAAAAATTGATCCCCGTCAGGTTTCCGCCCGGTCGAGCGAGGCTCGCGACGAGACCGAACCTAACCGGGTCCTCGGCGGCTGCGAAGACGATGGGGATCGTCGTAGTAGCCGCCTTGGCCGCCAACGTTGCAGCCGTGCTGGGGACGACGATGACGGCAACCTGTCGGCGAACCAATTCCTCCGCGAGTACCGGCAGCCGATCGTATTGGCCCTCCGCCCAGCGGTATTCGATCACGATGTTCTCGCCCTCGACGTAGCCGGTCTCCTTTAGGCCCTGGCGGAATGCGCGCAGACGGTGCGCGAACGGATCGGCCGATTGGTGATATAAAAACCCGACCACCGGCATCGCGGTCTGCTGCGCGCGCGCCGCGAGCGGCCACGCGGCCGCCGCGCCGCCGAGTGCGACCAGCAGTTCCCGCCGTCCGATGGTGACTGTCATACGCCCCTCCCGTGCGAGGTGCGTAAAGGGAACGATACCACGTCACGAGCGTGCAGTCTTCACGTTAGCATGCTGGAATTCGTGCGTCGCGATTGCTGACG
>Ga0318545_10000122_pt1 | contig 12484 bp, 7 predicted proteins | sample GRESIP168b4f26_FD_203667 | JGI IMG/M metagenome (GOLD analysis project Ga0318545, IMG submission 203667) | Tropical soil microbial communities from Luquillo Experimental Forest, Puerto Rico - GRE.SIPMG.168b4f26 | ecosystem: Environmental > Terrestrial > Soil > Tropical forest > Bulk soil... | reverse complement strand
GTCGATGGACCGGTCGTGCTGGTTGGGCACTCTTATGGCGGCGCGGTCATCACCGAAGCGGGTGACCTCCCGAACGTCGCCGCGTTGGTCTACATCGCCGCGTTCGCACCTGAGGTCGGGGAAAGCCTGGCGCAGATCAGCGAGGAAGTGCCGCCTGCGGCTCTCGATAATGCCGGTCCAGACTCCGATGGGTATCTCTGGCTGCGGCAGGAGAAGTTCGGTGAAAGCTTCTGTCAGGACCTGTCCGTGGACGAGGCACTCGTCATGGCCGTGACCCAGAAGGCGCCACGCGCCTCGACGTTCAGTGATCCCGTCACGACGGCCGCTTGGAAGGTCAAACCAGCGTGGTACCAGGTGTCGGCCGCCGACCGCATAATTCACCCCGACAACGAGCGCAGAATGGCGACGCGGATAGGTGCCCGCAAGACCATCGAGCTTGATGCCAGCCATGCCTCGCTGGCTTCCCAGCCGAGCGCGGTAACCGATCTCATCGATGATGCGGCGTCTTCGATAGCTGGCTAATTCCTCGTCGCAGTGTGCGTGTAAACATCGCGCCGCGCCGGACGTGAGCAACGGCTGCGTGTCGTGGCAAAACGTCAAGGCGCCACGACAACTCGGGGTACAGGCGGGGGTACGGGACCACCGAACGGCCCGGCCCCAACAACCTTCGCCCTGCGAAACAGTGGAGCGTTGTTCGTGTACGCGGTGCGCCATAAGGCGATTGCATCGAACCCCGTTGACGGCGTGGACTTCTCAGCCAACAGTGCGCAGGGTCGCAACCGGCGGCACCATCCGCTAACCGCAGAGCAGGTCGCAGCCGTCGCAGCAAGTATCGGCACCCGCCACCCCCGCGAGCCGGGCGATCGTGTTCAGCTGCAGCGAATCGTCACCCGCAGCCAGTTGCTCACGAGCAATCTGCAACACCCGGGCGCGATTACGCTCGACATCTGCCCGCCGAGCTGGTCCCAGCCCCGGTTGTCGTGTCACCGGACCAGGGTAGTGCCAACCGGACGAACTTCGGAACGCCGTCCCACTTCCGGAATGGAAGTCGCAGGCGCAGTGACGACCGACACACTACAGCCGTTGAACGGTCGTCGATCTACGACCGTGTCATCCATCGTCGATCCAGCGCGGAGCGAAATTTGTCTTGTCGCGATTCTGAAGGTAGGTGCGGATGGTGCGAGCGAGATGATCAGTTCGGCTCCTCAGTCCGACTACGATCCCTACACCGACGAGGCGTTGCTCGATCCATGGTTGGGGTACAAGAGGTTACGCGATGCGGGTTCCGCCGTGTGGCTGACCAGGTATCAGATGTTTGCCCTCACTCGCTACGACGCGGTTCGGCGTGCGTTGCTGGACTGGGAGTGCTTCCCATCTCGTTACGGCGTGATGATGAACGATGGGATGAACCGGGTGCTGCGCGGCAACACGCTGTGCAGCGACGGAGCTGACCACGACGCGCTACGCAGCGTGCTCGTTCGTCCGCTAAAGCCTAGGGCATTGCGCCCGGCCCGCGAGGAGATTACCGCGGAGGCCGAGAGCCTGGTGGAGAAACTGGTCGAGCAGGGCAGCTTCGACGCCGCGACCGAGTTGGCGAATCACCTTCCGGTGGAGGTGGTTTCGAATCTGGTCGGACTACCCGAGCAGGGCCGAGAGCGGATGCTGGTCTGGGCCGAGGAGTTGTTCAACTGCTTCGGGCCGATCAACGACAGGACCATCGCGTCGTTTCCGGTCTTAGACGAGATGATGAACTACGCCACCACTGAGGCCGTGCCCAGCAAGCTGAAGCCCGGTAGTTGGGCCGACGGGATCCACGACGCGGTCGCGCGGGGCGAAGTGCCCTCGCAGGCGTGTCCGGCCATGATGATCGACTACATCGGTCCCAGTCTGGACACGACAATTTCGGCGATCAGCAACGCGGTGTGGTTGTTCGCGAACAATCCCGAACAGTGGGACCTACTGCGTGCGGATCCGCGGCTAATGCCCAGCGCGATCAGCGAAGTGCTGCGCTACGACTCGCCGATCCAGGGCTTCTCCCGCTATGTCGCCCGGGACGTGGACATGGGCGGCGTGGTGCTGCCGGCGGGCTCGCGCGCCATCGTGTTTTATGGCGCGGCGAACCGAGACGAGCGCAAGTATCCCGACCCGGATCGGTTCGATATACGTCGGCGGCCGGGTGATCATCTGGGTTTCGGTGCCGGCCCGCACGCGTGCGTTGGCATGAATCTCGCCCGCCTGGAGATGCAGGCTCTGTTCACCGCATTGGCCAAACGCGTTCGGCGCTTCACGATCCTGGAGGAGGAGGCGCGACTCAACAACGTCTTGCGCGGCTACAAAATGTTGCGGGTCGCCGTGCGCTGACATGATCAAAGGGCGAGGGTCTGCCGAGCCGGAGGTCGGCGCACCGACGGCATTACGACAGCGGTGGCCGGCGCCGCCATGGGCCGCGCTCCTCGATCTGTCTGCTAATCGCTAGCAGCGTCGCCTCGCCGAATGGCCGGCCGACAAGCTGGACAGACAGCGGCAAGCCGTCCCGCATACAAGGCGGCGCACGACGAATTGAACTCCTTCATCGATGTCTTCCGGGTGGAGGTCGGACGGGCAAAGCACACGAGCAAGGAGAAGCGGAAGCAGGTAGTCGTGGCGCTCAATACAACTCAGAAGGAGACCATGACAGTGTCGAGAAGGCCAAAGCAGAGATGAAGTCCGCAGGCAAGGCGACGCCCTGGGACAACGACCAGGACGGGGACCATTCGCCTAGGTGGCCAACTCGCGCGTGTGCGCCACCATGATCCGCCGGATCGTCTCCTGCCGACGACGCGTGATCTCCGCCAGTTCGGCCTGCGCCGCCCGCAGCACCGCCGGTGGCGCGGTCCGCGGGGTGCCGGCGTTGAACGGTGGCTCCGGCGCGTACTGCATGTACAGCTGAATCCCTTGCGCCACCTGGTCTCCATGCAGGCGAGCGGCGAGCGTGAGCGCGCCGTCGATTCCGGAGGTGACACCGCCGGCGAAGACCCAGTCACCGTCCACGACGACCCGGTCCTCGACCACCTCGGCGCCGAACTCCCGCAACAGGTCCAACGATGCCCAGTGAGTGGTGGCGCGGCGGCCGGCGAGCAGGCCGGCGGCGCCGAGCAGCAAGGCACCGGTGCACACCGAGAGCACCACGTGTGACGCCTGCTTTCGCAGCCAGGCAAGGACTTCCGCGTTCTCCATCAGCGCGTCGACGCCGGGGCCGCCGGGCACGTGCAGCACGTCCAGTTCCGGCGCGTCGGCGATGGCCGCGTCCGGAACAATGGTGAGACCGCGCACGTCGCGCACCGGCGCGCCGGTCAGGCCGTAGCTGCGGTAGGTCGCACCGGGCAGGCGGGACAGAACCTCGAACGGACCGGTGAAGTCGATCTGGTCCATGTTGTCAAACACAAGCGAGCCGATATCCATACGTTGATCCTGCTGCCCTCCGGCCATCGACGCGAGTGGCAGGACTGCCTAACTTCACTAGAATTCTGCCATGCACCGGATAGTCGCACTCGCCCTGCCGGACGTGGTTGCCTTCGACCTGTCCGTGCCGGCGCAGGTCTTTGGACACCGCGACGAGCGAGACCGCTACGAGTTCACGGTGAGCGCACAGCGTGCCGGCCGGGTGCCCACCACGACCGGCTTCAGCGTGCTGGCCACCGCCGGCCTCGACGCTTTGGCGAGCGCGGACACCGTCATAGTGCCCGGTTTCTTCCCGCTGGACGCACCGGCCGAGCCGGTGTTGCGCGCGCTGCGCAAGGCCGCTTCGCGAGCGCGCATGGTCGCGGTGTGCACCGGCGCCTTCGCGCTCGCCGCGGCCGGGCTGCTCGACGGCCGCACCGCCACCACGCACTGGCGCGATGCCGACGACCTGGCCTCCCGGTTCCCGAACATCGACGTCCGTCCCGACCCGCTGTACATCGACGAGGGCACGGTATTGACCAGTGCCGGCGTCGCCGCGTCCATCGACCTCTGCCTGCACCTGTACCGCAACGATCACGGCGCCGAACTAGCGGCCATGGTGGCCCGCCGCATGGTCGTCGCTCCGCACCGGTCCGGCGGACAGGCCCAGTTCATCGACCGGCCGATCCCGCACAGCGCGGGCGGGCTGGCGGAAACCTGCGCCTGGGCCATCGAGCGGCTCGCGGAACCGATCACGGTCGACGACATGGCCCGCCAGGCCGGTTACGCGCCAAGGACTTTCGCGCGGCGCTTCCGCGCCGAAACCGGCACGACGCCGCTGCGCTGGCTCACGGCGCAGCGGCTGCTGGAGGCCAGACGGCTGTTGGAGTCGACCGCACTGGGTATCGACGAGATCGCCGGCCGCTGCGGCCTCGGCACCGCGGCCAATCTCCGGCTGCACCTGGCTCGTGAGTCCGCCACCACGCCTTCCGCCTACCGCGCCGCATTTCAGGGCGACACGACGCGCTGACGTCTGCAGGGAATGTGCCAAGGTTTCAGGTTCTACTTCGCCGCACCCGTGTTTGATGTGCGTGCTTGTTCCCGATCCTGTCCCGCCAAGATTGGCGCGGTTTCCGGTGATCTCTGCAGATGCCGCTCAGCGCCGTCTGCCAAGAAATGACGCGAGCGAAAGCCGGTTGTAGGGAGGAGCCGAATCGCCGCCGCCAATGAGCCCCCTAGTGACGTCGTCACCGGGTCACAGCCGACGCGCAACAGACGTGTTAACGACAAGAAAATATGTGAGGTCGAAGCTGTGAGGGCCGGGACGGTTCGTTGCCATCAGGGTTGAACCGATTAGGTCGTTCATCAGCGCCTTTTCCGTGGCTGTGGCAACACTGTGGCGTACCTCACGGACTCGAATATGACCGCGATGTTAAGGCAAGCGCACAATCCCCAGCGGGTCTCGGTGCGATTCTTTGAGCAGCCAAAAACCTGCCTTACCCTCGGTGAATGACTGCGCGATAGTCGCTGTTCGAGAGGAGGCGCCGTGGTCGATCTGAATGCGAATCGCCAGACCACCGCCGACACCTTGCTCGGGTTCAGCAAATATTTTCATCGCGGCGAGGTCTCCCCGGACCACCGTGCGCTGCACAAGGTCGGTGGCCGGTCGGCGGACGACTTCTACCGGGACCGCTGGGCGCACGACAAGGTTGTCCGCTCGACCCACGGCGTGAACTGCACCGGATCGTGCTCGTGGAAAATCTACGTGAAGGACGGCGTCATCACGTGGGAGTCCCAGCAGACCGACTACCCGTCGGTCGGCGCCGACAAGCCGGAGTACGAGCCGCGCGGCTGTCCCCGCGGAGCCTCGTTCTCGTGGTATACGTATTCGCCTGCGCGCGTGCGCTATCCGTATGTGCGCGGTGTCCTCCTCGAGTACTACCGCGAAGCCAAGGAGCGACTGAACGACCCCGTGCTGGCGTGGGCTGACATCGTGGATGATCCGGTGAAGTCGGCCCGATACAAGGCCGCACGCGGTAAAGGCGGGTTTGTTCGGGCCGAGTGGTGGGAGGCCGCAGAAATCGCGGCCGCGGCACATGTGCACACAATCAAAAAGTACGGCCCTGACCGGGTGGCCGGTTTCTCGCCGATACCGGCGATGTCGATGGTCAGCCATGCCGTTGGGGCGCGGTTCATTTCGCTGATCGGCGGGTCGATGCTGTCGTTTTACGACTGGTACGCGGACCTTCCGGTCGCCTCGCCGCAGGTGTTCGGCGACCAGACCGACGTCCCGGAGTCGGCCGACTGGTTCGACGCCGGGTATCTGATCATGTGGGGCTCCAACGTTCCGGTTACCCGGACGCCCGATGCGCACTACATGACCGAGGCGCGCTATCGCGGCCAAAAGGTGATCGTGGTTTCGCCCGACTACGCGGACAACACGAAGTTCGCCGACGAATGGCTGCCGGCGCGGCCGGGAACCGACGCCGCGCTTGCGATGTCCATGGGGCACGTGATCCTCAAGGAATTCTTCGTCGACAGGACGACCCCTTACTTCTCCGACTATGTAAAGAAGTACACCGATCTGCCGTTTCTGGTGACGCTGGTCGAGCGCGACGGTGTATGGCTGCCCGGAAAGTTCCTCACCGCAGCCGATCTCGGTGACACCGGCGAAGGTGCCTCGTCGAAGACGGTGCTGCTCGACGCGCAGGCCAATCCGGTGGTGCCGAACGGCTCGCTGGGACATCGGTTCACCGCATCCGGCGAGGGCAAGTGGAACCTCGACCTGCAAGGGACCGACCCGCTGCTCACGTTGTACGGAACCCACGACGACGTGATTGCGGTGAAACTGCCGCGGTTCGACAGTGACCGTCCCGGCGTGCTGACCCGAGGTGTGCCGACGACGGTCATTGCCGGACAACGGGTCACCACGGTCTTCGATCTGCTGCTCGCGCAGTACGGCGTGCACCGGGACGGCCTGCCGGGCGATTGGCCGATGCACTATGGCGACGCGAGCCAGCCGTACACCCCCGCCTGGCAGGAGCCGATCACCGGCGTGCCCGCCAAGGCGGCCGAACGGATTGCGCGTGAATTCGCGGACAACGCGGAACGTTCGCGTGGCCGGTCGATGATCCTGATGGGCGCGGGGACCAACCACTGGTTTCACTCTGACCAGATCTATCGCTCGTTCCTCACGCTGGTGATGCTGACCGGTTGTCAGGGGGTCAATGGCGGCGGCTGGGCGCATTACGTCGGCCAGGAGAAGTGCCGACCGGTGACGGGGTGGTCGACGCTGGCTTTCGGGTTGGATTGGCAGCGGCCGGCTCGGCAGATGCAGGGCACGGTGTTCTGGTACCTTTCGACCGACCAGTGGCGCTACGACCGGTTCACCTCCGAGGTGATGGCGTCCCCGATGGCCGAAGGCCGGTTCAGCGGCCGAACGGCGGCCGACAACATCGCACTGGCGAGCCGGCTGGGCTGGATGCCGAGTTATCCGACGTTCAATCGCAATCCGCTGGACTTGGCCGATGAGGCGGCGCGTCTGGGCAAGGATGCGGTGGCGCATGTGGTGGACGGGCTGAAGGCCGGCCATCTCCAATTCGCTTGCGAGGATCCGGACGCGCCAGTGAACTTTCCGCGCTGCCTGACGGTGTGGCGGTCGAACCTGCTCGGCTCCTCGGCGAAGGGCAACGAGTATTTCCTCAAACACCTGTTGGGTACCGATTCCAACGTCGCCGCACGGGATGCGGACGCCGTGCGCCCGCAAGAGGTGCGCTGGCGCGACGATGCACCGGTCGGCAAGCTGGACTTGCTGCTGTCGCTGGACTTTCGCAATACCAGCACCACGCTGTTCTCCGACGTCGTGCTACCCGCGGCCACCTGGTACGAGAAGCACGACCTTTCCAGCACCGACATGCACCCGTTCGTGCACGCGTTCTCGCCGGCGATCTCACCGCCGTGGGAGACCAAGACGGACTTCGAGGCGTTTCACCGGATCGCGCGCGGCTTCTCTTGGCTCGCCGCGAAGCACCTCGGCAAGCGCGAAGACATCGTGGCGGTACCGCTGTTTCACGACAGCGCCGATGCCACCGCCCAGCCCGGTGGGCGCGTGATGGATTGGAAAGCCGGTGACTGCGAACCTATTCCGGGCAAGACGATGCCGCGCCTGGTCATGGTTGAACGCGACTACCCGGCGGTTGCCGAGAAAATGGCCGCGCTGGGGCCGATGGTCGAATCCGTCGGGCTCACGATCAAGGGTGTCACCACGCATCCCGAGGCGGAGGTCGAATACCTGCGCGGCGTGAACGGCGCCGCGGTCAGCGGGGTAGCGGCGGGACGCCCGTCGCTGGCCAAGGACATTCACGCGGCGGAGGCGATCCTGGCGCTGTCCGGAACGACGAACGGGCGGCTTGCCGTCGAGGGCTTCGAGGCGCTGCAGCGCCGCACCGGCATCGAGCTCGCCGACCTCGCCAAGGAGAATGAGGGCCGACGAATCACGTTCGCCGACACACAGTCTCGGCCGGTTCCGGTCAACACCTCGCCGGAGTGGTCCGGATCGGAGACCGGGGGGCGTCGGTACGCGCCGTTCACCATCAACACCGAACGGCTCAAGCCGTGGCACACACTGACCGGCCGGCAGCACTTTTACCTCGATCACGACTGGATGGGTGAACTCGGGGAGCAGTTGCCGATCTTCCGTCCGCCGCTGGACATGACGGCGCTGTTCGACGAGCCCGTTGTGGGTAATGCGGCCGGCGACTCCATCACGGTGCGGTATTTGACACCGCACTCCAAGTGGTCCATCCATTCGGCATACCAGGACAATCTGCATATGCTCACGCTTTCCCGTGGCGGGCAGGCGATTTGGATGTCGGATGTGGACGCGGCGAAGATCGGCGTAAAGGACAACGAGTGGATCGAGTGCACGAACCGCAACGGTGTGGTGAACGCGCGCGCCATCGTCAGCCACCGCATGCCCGAGGGTCTGGTGTTCATGTACCACGCCCAAGACAAGGCGGTGGACGTGCCCCGTACCGAGAAGACCGGTAAGCGCGGCGGTATCCACAATGCGCTCACCCGGATCATGATCAAGCCTTCACACCTGATCGGCGGCTACGCCCAACAGTCCTTCGCGCTGAACTACCACGGTCCCACCGGAAACCAGCGCGACGAGGTCACCACGATCAGGCGGCGCTCTCAAGAAGTGGAGTACTGACGTGAAAGTCATGGCTCAGCTCGCGATGGTGATGAACCTCGACAAGTGCATCGGGTGTCACACCTGCAGCGTCACCTGCAAGCAGGCCTGGACCAACCGCGGCGGGGTGGAGTATGTCTGGTTCAACAACGTTGAAACCCGTCCTGGACAAGGATATCCGCGCCAGTATCAAGACCAGGAAAAGTGGAAGGGCGGGTGGACGCTCAACAAGCGCGGCAAGCTGACGCTCAAGTCGGGATCTCGGATCAAGCGGTTGCTTAACATCTTCGCCAACCCGGACCTGCCCACGGTGTCGGACTACTACGACCCGTGGACCTACGACTACGAGAATCTGCTGTCCGCGCCGGCGATGGACACCACGCCGGTGGCCCGTCCCAAGTCTCTGATCACCGGCCAAGACACCAAGGTGACCTGGGGCGCGAACTGGGATGACGACCTCGGCGGAGGACCCGAGCAGATTGGCCGTGATCCATTGCTGGCCAAGGTGGCAGAAGTTTCAGCCAAAGTCCGCCTCGAGTTCGAGCAGACCTTCATGTTCTACCTGCCGCGCATCTGCGAGCACTGCCTGAACCCCTCGTGCGCGGCGTCGTGCCCGTCCGGCGCGATCTACAAGCGCAGCGAGGACGGCATCGTGTTGGTCGATCAGGACCGGTGTCGCGGTTGGCGGCAATGCGTCACAGGCTGCCCCTACAAGAAGATCTACTTCAACCACAAGACCGGCAAGGCTGAGAAGTGCACGTTCTGCTACCCGCGTGTCGAGGTGGGCATTCCGACCGTGTGCTCGGAGACCTGCGTCGGCCGGCTGCGCTACATCGGGGTGCTGCTATACGACGCCGATGCGGTCGCGGCCGCAGCGTCGGTGCAAGACGAAAAGGACCTCTATCCCGCACAGCTCGGCGTGTTCCTCAACCCGCACGATCCTCGGGTTGTCGCCGAGGCCGAGCGCGCCGGCATCTCCAGCGAATGGATCCAGGCCGCTCAGAATTCACCGGTCTACCGCCTCATCGTCGACTACCAGGTGGCGCTACCGCTGCATCCCGAGTACCGGACGATGCCGATGGTCTGGTATGTCCCGCCGCTGTCCCCGGTCGTCGACGTGCTCGCCGAGACCGGACATGACGGCGAGAACCGCAACAACTTGTTCGGCGCTATCGACGCATTGCGCATCCCGATCGAGTATCTGGCGGAGCTGTTCACCGCTGGCGACGTCGGACCGGTTCGCGCTGCGCTGCAACGGCTTGCGGCGATGCGCTCGTACATGCGCGCAGCGAACCTGGGCGAGGAATTCGACGACACGATACCGGAGTCGGTGCGGCTGGCCGGCGAAGAGATCGAAGCGATGTACCGGCTGTTGGCGATCGCCAAGTACGCCGACCGCTACGTGATTCCCAACGGCGCAGGATCAGACGCGCACCGGCTCGACGCGCTCGCGACGGGGTGCAGTCTGGACGGTGACGGCGGGCCCGGGATGACGGCGTTCGACGCGATGGCCGACAAGTTCCATCTCACCAACGGCAATGGCACCAACGGCAACGGCAGCAACGGCAAGCCGGCGCGGGTCAACCTCCTCAACTGGGACGGCAGAAGCACTGATGGGTTAGTGCCTGTGAAATCAGCGAGCAATGAACGAGCAATGAGCGAACAGTGAAGATGCTGACTCTCACCCGCAAGCCGGCAAACGCGGCGGGGCTGTCCGAGCGCGACCAGCGTCTGCTGTGGCGCATCGCCGCGCTGCTGCTGGACTACCCGAGCGCCCCGACGCTTGCGATGACCGACCAACTGATCACGGCTGCAGGAGAATTGCCCGAATCGGTGGGCGAGCCGCTACTGCGCGTTCTGCATGAGTTTCGCGCCGCGGATCCATTGCAGCTCGCTGTGCGATATGTCGAAACCTTCGACATGCGCCGGCGCGCCAGCCTGCACCTGACGTACTACGCGTACGGCGACACCCGAAAGCGGGGCATGGCGCTGCTGCGCTTCAAGCACGCCTATCGTCAGGCAGGACTGCAGCTTGGCGACGAGGAACTTCCCGACTTCCTGCCCGTGGTACTCGAATTCGCAGCGACGGTTGATCAGCTACAGGGGGAGCGACTGCTCGCCGAGCACGTCCCGGTACTCGAACTCCTGCGACTATCCTTGGCGGACACCGGGTCTCCATACGCCTTGGTGTTGACTGTGATCCTCGCGACGCTGCCGCCGATCAGCACCGCCGATCGGCGCCGCATTGCCGAGCTGGCCGCGCAGGGTCCCCCAGAGGAGGAGGTCGGGTTGGAGCCGTTCGCGATGGATCCGGTGATGTCGGGCGGTCGGCGATGAACACCGTGCTCTGGATGACGGTGCCGTACGTCGCATTCACGTCGTTTCTGCTCGGCCATCTCTGGCGCTACCGGACCGATCAGTTTGGTTGGACCACAAGGTCTTCGCAGAGCTACGAGAGCCGGCTGCTGCGCATGGGCAGCCCGCTTTTTCACTTCGGGCTGCTCGGAGTGTTCGGCGGTCACGTCGTCGGTCTGCTCATTCCCGAATCGTGGACGTCGGCGGTGGGAATCTCCGAGTTCGTTTATCACCTGATGGCCGTCACGATGGGTTCGCTTGCGGGGTTCGCGGTCATAGCCGGGCTGGGAATCCTGTTGTACCGGCGCATCACGGTGCCTTCGGTGCGCCAGGCCACGACCCGCAGCGACAAGCTGATGTACCTGTTGTTGGTGGGCGCGCTGGTGACCGGGATGCTTAATACATTGACCAACGTGTTCGCCACCTATAACTATCGCGAGACAGTGTCACCGTGGTTCCGTAGCCTGTTTTCGCTGCACCCGGCGATGGAGCTGATGACCCGCGCGCCGTGGACGTTTCAGGTGCATGCGCTGATTGTCCTCGCACTGCTTGGCATTTGGCCCTACACGCGGCTCGTGCATATGTTCAGCGCCCCGGTTGGATACCTGACGCGCCCGTACCTGGTTTACCGCAGCCGCGACCCGGAGAAGGCATCCAGCAACCGCTATGCAAAGGCCTGGGTCGCGCCCGAAGCCCTGCCCGCGCGTAGCCGCTGGGTATGACCCGACGTCAATCTAGCTCACAACCCCGATGCCGGCTTGTGAGCAGCTTGTAGCAAGCAGGTCATCGCGGGCAGCGTTGCCGCAATAGCGCTTTCGTACGGTGGTCGCATGCCGTTAATGACGCGCCAACGCAGCATCGATGACTGGGACGCCGAAGACGTCGACGCTTGGAACAACGGGGGCGCGAAGATCGCGCGCCGCAACCTGATCTGGTCCATCTTCGCCGAGCACATCGGGTTTTCGGTTTGGTCGATCTGGTCGGTGATGGTCCTTTTCATGCCGCAGAACGTCTACCACATCGATGCCGCCGGAAAGTTCTTCCTTGTGGCGATGCCGACGCTGGTCGGAGCGGTCCTGCGCCTGCCCTACACGTTCGCGACCGCAACGTTCGGCGGCCGCAACTGGACAGTGTTTTCAGCCATGGTGCTCGTGATCCCAACGGCGTTGACGCTGTATTTCATGGCGCACCCCGGCACGTCCTACACCACATTCATGGTCGTGGCCGCGGTCGCCGGGTTTGGCGGGGGCAACTTCGCGTCGTCGATGACCAACATCAACGCCTTCTATCCGCAACGGCTCAAGGGCTGGGCGCTGGGCCTCAATGCCGGTGGCGGAAACATCGGCGTCGCGATGATCCAGATCGTCGGGCTGCTGGTGATCGCTACCTCGGGCAACCGTTCCCCGCACTGGGTGTGCGCGGTTTATCTGGTACTTCTGTCGCTCGCTGCGGTCGGCGCCGCGCTGTTCATGGACAATCTGACGAACCAGCGCACCAATGGCCGCTCGATGATCG
>Ga0318545_10000115_pt1 | contig 12638 bp, 7 predicted proteins | sample GRESIP168b4f26_FD_203667 | JGI IMG/M metagenome (GOLD analysis project Ga0318545, IMG submission 203667) | Tropical soil microbial communities from Luquillo Experimental Forest, Puerto Rico - GRE.SIPMG.168b4f26 | ecosystem: Environmental > Terrestrial > Soil > Tropical forest > Bulk soil... | reverse complement strand
AATCCGTTCTTCGCCGAAGAGATCGTGCGCGCGCTGGCCGGTGCTCGTGTGATCGAGGGCGCGCGCGGTAGCTACCGCCTTGCGAGACCATTCTCCAGCATCGAGGTGCCGCCCACCGTGCAGGCGGTGCTCGCCGCGCGTATCGACGCATTGCCCCCCGCCGAGAAGCGCCTGCTGCACGAGGCGGCGGTGATCGGACATGACGCACCGTTCGCACTGTTGCATGCAATTTGTGGGCTGACGGAGGGCGAGCTTCGCGGTCTGCTCGACAATTTGCAGGCTGCTGAATTTCTCTACCCGACATGGCTCTTTCCTGACCTGCAATACACGTTTAAGCACTCCCTCACGCATGACGTCACATATAGTGGAGTGCTCCACGAACGCCGCCGCGACATTCACGCCCGGGTCGTGGATGCTATAGAAAAGCTCTACGCCGACCGGCTGGGCGAGCAAGTCGAGCGCCTCGCGCATCACGCAGTCCGGGCCGAGCTACAGGAGAAGGCAGTAAATTATCTTCAGCAGGCCGGTGGAAAGGCGGCCGCGCGAGCGGCGCTCTCGGACGCCCGCGCCTGGTTCGAGCAGGCGCTGGGGACTCTCAAGGTACTGCCGGAGAGCCAAGCCGCGCTGGAGCAGGCCTTCGACATTCACCTCGAGCTGCGGCCGGTGCTGCGGCAGCTCGGTGAAGGTCGGCAGATGCTCGATCGCTTGCACGAGGCCGAGGCCCTGGCCGAGCGGTTGAAAGACGATCGCCGGCGGGGCCAGGTCTGCGGTTTCATGACGACCGTCCAAGCAACGCTCAACGAGTTGGACGAGGCACTGTTAACCGGCGCCCGCGCCCTGGACATCGCCCAGCGCCTAGGAGACCTGAGACTTCGTATCCTGACCACGAGCTATCTCGAGCAGGCATACTACTATCGGGGCGAGTACGAGCGCGTCATCGAGTTCGCCGCCGATAATCTCGCCGTGCTGCCCGCCGAGTGGGTCCACGAGTATTTCGGGATGGCTGTACCGGCATCGGTCTTTGGTCGCGCCTGGCTGATCATGAGCCTCGCCGAACTGGGCAGATTCGCCGAGGCGGCCAAGTACGAGGCGGAGGCGATCCGCATCGCCGAACCGACCGCGCATGCGTTCACCATCGGTTGGGCGCACTTCGCCGCGAGCATGCTGCACGTCCTCAAGGGCGACTGGGCGAAGGCGCGCTCACGGGTTGGGCACTGGATTGCGATGCTCCAGTCTGGAAATGTAGCCATCCATCTTCCCTGGGCGGTCGCTTCCTCCGCCTGGGCGATGGCGCAGACTGGCGAGGCGGAGGAGACGCTCAGGCGCGTCCGGGAGGTCGAGCAGTTGCTCGAGCGTCACGCGGCGAGAGGAATCGTCGGTCATCGGGGTTGGGCATATCATGCGGTGAGTCGCGCCTGTCTGCTGCTCGGCAGGCTCGACGAGGCACGACGCCTGGGTCATCACTCGATTGAATCCTCGCAGCGCCAGCCTGGCTTCGCCGCTCACGGGCTACTCCTGCTGGGCGACATCGCGACTCATCCCGAACGCTTCGATGCTGAAAGTGGCGCAGCCCACTACCGGGAGGCACTGAGACTCGCCCATCTGCACGGCATGCGCCCGGTTGTTGCCCACTGCCACCTCGGCCTAGGCAGACTCTATCGCCGTACCGGACAGCCGGAACACGCCCACGAGAATCTTACCGCAGCGATGGCGATGTACCGCGAGATGGACATGGGTTTCTGGCTCGAGCGGGGAGAAGCTGAGATGACGAACTCTGGCCACATGGAAGCGCGCGTTCGGCCAACCGCCAAAATCCTCGGCCCCAGACCGTAGCGGAAGCCCGTCCATTCTGCCTGGGATGAGACCGTAACATGCCGGACGAGCATTCCGCACACTCAACGTTTTCCGTTCCGTTGTCCTGCCTCCCTCACCTGCTGGAACATCAGGCCAAGCGTATTCCCGGCGCGCCCGCGATCCTCGCTCTGGGGCGCGCTCCGCTGACCTACGGCTGTCTTTATCAGCAGGTCGACAAGGTCGGGCATGCGCTGCGGGCCATGGGGATAGGCCGTCATGACCGTGTCGCCGTCGTGTTGCCGAACTTCTCCAGAAATCGCGACCTTCTTCCGGTTCTCTCGTTGGCCATTCCCGTGGTGGTCGCTGGCACGCTCGTCGGCATTTTGCTGTGGGGGAAGATCGACGACGCCAAATTCCGCTATTCCGTCTTGTCGCTGCTGTTGATCTCAGGCTTGGTCTTGATCCACTGAACCGCCGGCGTCGCCGGTCGGCCAGTCTTCGGCATCGGTCGCGGGCGACAGCCGCGCTCTCCGGGCCAGCTGCAGTCCGGCCGCTCGACGATGGCGTATAGGCGTATCGGGTGTGGCCGGGAAGTTTCAGCATCGGGGTCCTTTGCTCAAACGTTTCGCGATTGGTGAATGCATCAACCAGGCGGGAATCACGGCTTGCTCGCAAATGGCGCGCTACTTTTCAACGGGATAGCTCCAGTCGTTCACCCTGACACTTACGTGAGGCACTTCACACCCGCCGTGACCAAAGGCAGGTACAATACCGGTGTGTTTTCCTGATCCTCAGAACGAGGCCGAGGCGGCACTGGAACTGATCGATCAGGGGTTCTCGATCGTCAGCCGTAACAGCGAACGGTGCTTTGAGGCCGAACTGTATCGACTAAAGGCCCGCGCGCTGCTCATGCGCGGCGCGTCGGACGCCGAGGCGGAGTCCCTCCTCGACCAGGCTTTGCGAATAGCACGCAGCCAACAGGCGAAATCGCTCGAACTTCGCGCCACCACCGAGCTGGCCAGGCTTTGGATCAATCAAGGCAAACGTGCCGAGGCGCGCGACGTTCTTGCAGCCGTCTATGGTCGCTTCAGCGAAGGCTTCGATACGTGCGATCTCAAAGAGGCCGATGCTTTGCTCGCCCAGCTGCAATAAGTCGTTCTCGAGCCATTCTAAGACGTTCCTGCTCCTCTCTCCGTTCTCTCTCGCTCCAGGTTTATGGAAGGTATTGCTCTTGAATCAAGCTCTGCGTAAACATCCTTGCCGGGTCCAGGGTTTTCTCCGTAGTAGGGGCATGCACTCTGCATGATGGCGTAAGATGACGCGGGTGGATCAATGTGTGAAGCGCGTTCTGCTCTCTCGAGCAGCACGGTAGACCCTCCTGAAACATGGGGCTGTGTATGCACGTGAGTGCGGAAAAGATGGCGGAGCGCCTGACCGAATTGCCCCACTTAGGACAACAACTTATAAGCTAGTCTTGCTAAGGACAACATGGAGAAACAGCCATGGATTTCATTGAGCGCTGGCTCGGGGTGTCGCCGGACGGGGGTCACGGGACATTAGAGCTGCTTTACATCGCAGTGGGTGTGTTGATCGTGGTCGCTCTCCTTGGTCGGATTGCATATCGCCTCGGATACCGTGGGTCCGGTCAGCGAAGCCGCTGACCGGGTCAAACGACCTCAATCCGCGCTGGCAACCATCGGATATCGCGCAGCTGAGAGGCCGCTTCGGAATAACACGACGTGAGCGCACTACACGTGCGGCGGTGGCCGCAGAGGGATGCAGCGGGCGGAGAGACTATGGCTATTAAAAAAAAGTCGGTGAAACCTCCGCAAGCAAAGGCGGCAGCGGGCGGCCGAGCCACGGCGAAGCGGCCAAACGTCAAACGACGAAAGCAACCGCGCGAGCCATCCCAGGCCGATCGCCCCGACCAACGCCACAGTGAACTCATTCAGGACCGCCGCTTCGGGAGCGAGGACGAGAACCTGGCTCAGCTCCGTCTCGCCGCTCTTCGTGAAACGGCGGCCGCTGTCGCTCAGAGAGAAAAGATCGCCAAGCCCCTTTCACTTGGCGCGGGCAAATGGGTTCAGCTCGGACCGACTGTCATTCCGAACGGACAGACACCAAGCGCCGCGAGCGGCGGCAGCCGCGTCAATGTGACGGGGCGCATCACGGAAATCGTCGTCGACCCGACCTCGCCCTCGACCATCTATGTGGCGACCGCGGGCGGCGGCGTCTGGAAGACCGTGGATGGAGGCGTGACCTGGTCTCCTAAGTCCGACAAGGAAGTGTCGCTCGCGATCGGTGCGCTCGCAATGGCGCCCTCGGACCCCAACCGGCTCTATGCCGGCACGGGCGAGGGCAACATCTTCTATTACGTGCAGAACTTCCCGCTGCAGGCCTCCAACGAGGACTACCACGGTGTCGGCGTGCTGCGGTCGAGTGACGGCGGAGACACCTGGACGCATGTCGGTAGCGCCGATTTCTGCGGCGCCGCGTTCTACCGCATCGCGGTGCATCCGACGAATCACGATGTGCTTTTTGCTGCGACCACCCACGGTCTGGTGCGCTCGCAGGATGGCGGCACCACGTGGATGCCGATGACGAGCGGCCTTCCGCCCCTCTCGACGACCGTGATCGCGTGCACCGACGTCGCTTACCATCCTGGCAATGTAAACCGCGCCTGGTGTGCGTTCTGGGGGAGCGGCCTGTACCGGACGGACGATGCCAACGCCGTGACGCCCAGATGGAGCAAGCTGAACACCCGCCTCCAGGCGGACGGCATGGGCCGCATCGCGCTGGCCGTGGCACCATCCAATCACGACGCGATATTCGCGTTGATCGCGCCTTTCCCTGAACCCGTGCAAAACCCGAAGGGGGTCGTGTACAGGAGCAGCAACGGCGGCGACACTTGGTCCACCATCACGACGGTGCCGACTGTCCAAAGCTCATACAGCTTAAATATCGCCGTCGACGTGTCCAATCCGGACGTGCTCTATCTTTCCGGTCGCGAACTCTACAAATCCGTGCAAAGCGGCGGGAACTGGACCACGAAGAGCATCGGCACGCAGATCCATGTGGACAACCACGCGTTCGCTTCACACCCCACTAATCACCTGCAGATCTACGCCGGCACGGATGGTGGAATATACCAGTCGGCGGACGGCGGATCCACTTGGGACGACAGTATCAACGAGGGACTGGTCATTACCCAGTTCGAGTTCATCGGCCAGCATCCCGAGTCGGATGCGCAAGTCATCGGTGGAACGCAGGACAACGGGACCGCGATGTTCCGCAACAGCCTGGTCTTCTACCACTCGGCGGACTTCGACGGCGGCCAAGCCGGCATCGATCCCGCGAATCCGAAAAACGTAATCCACACCTTTTGCTCGCTACCGAGGAAACGCAATCAGCCCGAGAACGGAAAGGGTATCGAGCGTTCCGTCACCGCTGGTAAGTTCGGCACCTACACGGACATCAGCGACGACTTGCCCCCTGCCGATGGCTCTGGCGCCAAGGTGCTGTTCTATCCGCCGTGGACCTACGACGACACCAATTCAAACAACCTCGCATTTGGAACGAACGAACTCCGACTCTCGGCGGCGCAGGGTACCGACAAGTGGCCGATCAGCATCACGCTTCCCGGGATCGATAGCGGTCGCGTGTCGGCGATTCATTACGTCAGTCCGTCCCTGATCTACTGCGGGACTAGCAACGGTCTCGTCTACAAGGCCATGAAGTCAGGAAGCATGTGGACCGCGACCAAGGTGAGTGCATCTCCGCTTCCGGCCCGCTGGATTTGGGACGTCTTCCTCGTGCGTGGAATGAGCGACGTCCTAGTGCTGGCGATGGCCGGCTACCGGACCGCGCACGTCTGGAAAGGCACGCTCTCGGGCGGCAGCTGGACGTGGGCAGATTTGAGCGGCGCGCCTTCCCACCGGTTGCCTAATGCGCCGGCGAACGCATTGCAGGTCGATCCGACGGCGCCGGACATGATGTACGTGGGCACCGATGTCGGCGTGTGGGCGACCACGGACGGCGGCGCGAATTGGAACCCGTTTAGCGACGGCCTCCCCAGCGTCGCCGTGTACGACCTGAAACTGCATGCGCAGACCCGCCTGCTGCGCGCAGCGACGCACGGTCGTGGGGTCTGGGAATGCAAGCTCGATGTCGCTGGTGTTCCCGAAGTTCGCATCGTGATCCGCGACCACGTGATGGACACCGGGCGCCTGACGCCGTCGCCATTCGGCTTGCCGTCGGCGTGGGAGGATCCGGGCCGGCAGGTTAATCTCGGCGATCCGCTTTTCTGGTGGAATTGCGCGGATGTGAAGATTGATTCGCCGATGGGTGACTCTTACCAGATGCCTGTTGCAACGGTCGACTACCTGGCCTTCGAAACGGCGCTCCAGCACCGGAATCCGCAACGGGGCAAGGTCAATCGCGTGTACGTCCAGGTGCACAATCGCGGTGTCGTGCCTGCGAGCAACGTCGTCGTGAAGATTCTCTACGCCGACGCGACGCCGGGCCTGCCGGACCTCCCCACCGACTTCTGGACCGCGTTCCCGGGGAACTCCGGGATGCCGAGCCCGTGGACTCCGATTGGCGCGGCGCAGACTATCGCTTGGCTGCGACAAGAACGTCCTGCCGTGCTGGAATGGGACTGGACGCCGCCGATGTCCGCGGCGACGCACTCGTGCCTGTTGGTGGTCACCTCCTGCATCGAGGATTCCCCGGGCGTCAGGTCGCTGGTCCTCGATTCGCTGGTGACGCAGAACCGGCAGGTGGGACTCAAGAACCTACACATTATCGATGCGCTGCCGTCGCCTTATTGGGACGCGATCCGGTTCTATCCGCGCGCGGCGACCGACATATTCCGCTTCGGTGCGCTGCCGAAAGGCTGGTCGCTGGGCCTCGTGTTGCCAAAGGAGGTGCCGCTGTCCAAGATCACTTATTCGGGACTTGAAGCGAAACCGGTCTCTGCCGCGGAACGGGCGCGCATCAGCGAGCAGCTCGGCAAGCAGGCCGCTCTCTACGATCTAAAGCAGGCGCTGGTGGCAGCGGCATCGCGCGAAGGCTGCGCGATCAGCGGCATCCCGGTGGGGATGCAGGGCATCCCGATCCTCGTCGCATTCACGGCGAATGCGCGGCCCGGCGCCGGGAGTGTCCAGCTGATCCAAGAATCTCGTGATCAGCGCGTGCTAGGCGGAAACACGTTCGCGCTCCGTAACGTCAAGGCGAATGCTCGGCAGATCTCGTCCGTGAAAAACAAAAAACGCTGACTCTTAATTCGGAGGTCCAAGGTTCGAATCGGTCGCGGCATCCACGCCGCGGTTCAAGGCGAAGCAGGGTCGGAGCAGACGCCGAGGTGCGCGTCGTCAATTTTGCAACTAGCCGCGGGTGCCGCTGGCCTCCCGGCCGCAGTGCGAATTGCGAAAGCGCAAACCTATCCTGCGCGGCCGGTGAGGCTGATCATCGGATTCCCCGCGGGTGGCGGGGCAGACATTGTTGCGAGGATTTTAGGACGCTGGTTGTCTGAGCGACTTGGTCAGGAAGTCATCATTGAAAACAAGCCCGGTGCTAACACTAGTATTGCGGCTCAAACGGTGGTCAACTCGGCACCAGACGGATATACCTTGCTTTGGTGTGGGATCAGCAACGCCATAAACCCACCTTCTACGAAAATCTTCCCTTCGACTTTCTCAAAGATATTGCACCGGTTTCCGGAGCGGTAACACCGTTGCCTCTCTCAACTAGATTTTTCTCGAGCACCATGATGTCGAGGTCGATTTAGCAAAATTCAAAGCTGTGGTTCGCAACGGCTGAACCGTAGGTTTGCGGTCTTGATTCCACTCATCATCGAGCATTGGCGTTTGTCCCCCCGCGCGCGTCGGTTACATTGCATCGTGCCTAGATGGCAAGCATCGTACTGCAACATAGAGACTCGGTTCAGCGCCTTGCTTTCGATCTGAGAAATAGCGAGTTTAGTGAGCCAATTCCGCGCAAAACCGGGGCAGGCTGCACGAGACCTGGCACATCGATAAAATGCTGGAATACTAACGCAACATTGACGAATGGGAGCGGGTGTGTCGGAGATTATTAATGATTTGCAACACGGACCGGCAGGCAAAAGCGCCGGAACCTGTGCCTTTTCCTGCCTCCGAGATCTTCTCGCCTGCCATGGGCGAAACGCGCCCGACCGCAATGCCCTCCTGGCGTCGGGGCGTCCCCCGATGACATATGGCTCGCTCTGGGCCTGGGCGAATGATGTGGTTCCCCGGTTGCGGAGCGCCGGTGTGGGCCAAAGCGACCGGGTGGCGGTGGTATTGCCGGATGGACTAGAGGCTGCGGTGGCTATGATCGGCGTTGCGGCCGGTGCAGTTTGTGTGCCGCTTAACCCGGGCTTCACCGCTGACGAATGGCAGCGTTATTTCAGCGAATTGCGGGTAGCGGCGCTGTTGACGCGCCCGGACATAGATTCGGCCAGCCGAGGCGTCGCCCATACGCTCGGCATACCCCTCATCAATCTATCGACACGGCCCAGCGAGGGGCCCGGCACGTTCAACATTGTTGGGCCGGCGACGCGGCGCATTGCCGACGGCGAGTTTGCGTCCAGCGCCGATGACGCGTTTATCCTATTGACCTCAGGCAGCACGTCGCGGCCAAAGATGGTGCCGCTTACCCATGCGAGCGTTTGTCTGTCGGCCTACAACGTGGGCGTGGCCTTGGCACTTGGACCTCGGGACCGATTGCTGAGCGTGCTGCCTCTGTTCCATGGGCATGGCTTGATCTCCGGGGTCCTGGCCGCATTGGCTGCTGGCTCGAGCGTGGTCTGCACGCCTGGCTTCGATCCAGAGGCCTTCCTCGGCTGGCTGACAGAGTTTCGACCAACGTGGTACACGGCGGTTCCTGCAATCCATCGGGCCGTCTTATCAGCAGCAGATGGCCACAAGCACAGGGCCCAGCGGTCTTCCTTGCGACTCATCCGTTCGGCCTCTTCGTCTTTGCCGCCGAATGTGCTCTGCGGACTGGAAGCCCTGTTCGGCGTCCCCGTCATCGACACATACGGCATGACGGAAGCGGCCACCCAAATTGCTGCAAACCCTTTGGACCGACGGAAGCTTGGTTCCGTTGGCCAGTCTGCGGGGGCCGAGATCGCGATCCTGGATGGCGAGGGTCGACGGCTTTCATTCGGCGAACGTGGAGAGATTGCGCTGCGGGGCCCCACCATAACGAGGGGGTACGACAATGATGTCGCCGCTACGGAGTCGGCTTTTCGGGACGGCTGGTTCCGAACCGGCGACCTGGGGTACCTGGACGCAGAGGGATATCTCTTCATTGTCGGGCGCATCAAGGACGTCATCAACCGCGGAGGGCAGAAGGTCGCGCCGGCCGAGGTCGAACAGGCGCTGCTGAGCCACCCAGACGTGGTCGAAGCCGCCGTGTTCTCTGTGCCCCATAAGCGACTTGGCGCGGACGTCGCCGCCGCCGTCGTATTGCGTCAGGACGCCCAGGTCAGCGCACAGAAGCTCCAAGGCTTTGCCCGCGAGCGCCTCGCCAGCTTTAAGGTCCCCGGCCTCATCCGAATTGTCCAGGAGATCCCGAAAGGCGCGGGCGGAAAGATCAAGCGTAGCGAACTCGCGGCCGCGTCCACAGTGCGGATGGAACGCGGCGGCAGGATGGCACCGCCCCGCTCGGACGTGGAGCGGCAAGTGGTCAGGATCTGGGCGGACCTTCTGGACGTCAAACGGATCGGCGTCGACCAGGACGTCTTCACGCTCGGCGCGGATTCGATTGCGGTGACGCAGGTGATTTCGCGTCTGCGGGAGCGTTTTGGCGTAGATCTCTCATTCAAGGACATTGTCGATGCACCGACGGTTGCGGCTCTCTCGGCGCGCCTTGAGTCATCGAGAAAGGCTCCTACTTCACTCAGCGTACGCGAGCCGCCAGCGGATATCGCGCGCCTGCGAGGAAATAGCCCCCATCCAGTGTCCATTGTGCAGGAGCGTATGCTGCGGATCGAGCGAGAAGTCCCTGGACTCCCCCAATTCAACCTGCCCTTCGCCTATCGGCTGCAAGGGCCGCTGAACGTTACCGCGCTCAAGCGGTGCATTGCCGAGGTCACGCGCCGGCACGAGTTGCTACGCACGGGATTCGCCTGGCTGGACGGGCGTCCTGTTGCTCGCCTTAGCGCGGCCGGGGATATCAAATCATCCCTCATCGTCAAAGATCTCGCGGTCCGGGCGCCTGGAACTTCCCGAGCTAAGGCGCTCATGCTCAGAAGGGCGGAGCTGGAAGTCGAGCAAGAATCCTTGAAGCCCATCGACATGAGCCATCCGCCTTTATTCCGGGCGCGCCTCTTTCGGCTCAGCGCCGACGACCACATTTTGCTTCTGCTGGTACACGATATCATCGTTGACGGCTGGTCGATGGGAGTCTTCATGAAGGAGGTTTCGGAACTCTACGTCGCTTTTGCAGCCGGCAGGCAGGCGCAGTTGCCCGAACCAGCGCTGCAGTTTTCCGACTTCGCACGGTGGCAGCGTCGGTGGTCCACCGGCCACGCAGCAACCCAACAGTTGGTCTACTGGAAGAGGCGCCTGCGAAAGGCCGCGCCTGTATTTGCCACCACGAATAGTGACGTTGGAGAGGAGCTGGCGGCGCGCATGAGCCAGAAGCGATTTCATATATCGAATGATCTAGTCACGCGCCTGAGCGCCTTGAGCCATAGCCGAGGTACAACCCTGTTCATGACGTTGCTGGCCGGCTTCAAGACGCTACTGCTCCGAAGTGGACGCAACGACATTTGCGTGGCGACCATGATGGCCAATCGCTCTCAACTGAGGACGGAGCGCGTGATCGGCCCTTTCGCCAACACCACGCTCATCCGCACGCGACTTGATACTGATCTGACTTTTCAGGAAGCGCTCAATCGCGTGCGCGACGCCGTCTTGGAGGCTTACGCCAGGCAGGAACTCCCCTTCGATATCATTGCCGCCCGACTAGCGGAAGAAGAGGGTCTGGATCCAGCATCGCTCGTTCAGGTCTATTTCGTCCTCCAAGTTGCGATTCGCCGATCGATCAAGCTGCCAGATGTGGCGGTCCGCCCGTTCGGTCATCGGGAAGGGCAGTCAGTTGCCATGCCGATCGATCGCACTTGGCTAAGGATGACCCTCAAGGAGATCCCATCGGGGATTGCTGGCGCATGCAGGTATAAGAACGACTTGTTTGCGCCAAACACTGTCAAGCATTGGATTGCGGATTACAAGACGATCTTGGCCAACGCGGCTGCAAATCCCAGGACGTCGCTCGGACGGTTGGCCGATTGTTGAACGATGAGATCGGCGTCGTCGCGCAAGCCAGCTAAGAAGAGATGCGCTGCGAATCCACGCGCAATTCCAAGAAGTTGCAAATGCTTCCCCGCGAGATTCGGAAAATAGCCGGCTTGATTTTTCTCTCCGGATGATTGACACTCCACGTCACCATTGGCACACTGCGCGCTTGATCAAACCGCATCGGTCACTGAGAACAAGGGGGCAAGCAATGTGCGGATTTATTGTAGATTCTCTCGACCTCCAGAAATTGACTCCCCAGAAAAAGAGAAACCTTAAGAGAGAACTACAGCGTCGCAAGAACGCTCTCCAAGCGAAGATCAAGCTCCACCAAACGACGGTCAGAGGCCTCGATAAAGCGATTAAGAAGCTGTAAAAATCGCACGCCAGAGCGATTGACAAAACACGCGCAATCCGGGATCGATCGGCAGCTCCCGCGCGCTGAGGAGATTTTTCTCGATCACGTCGGCCATTTCGTGGTGGATGCCGAAGCAGCAACCCGTGCGCTGGCGCGCGCCGGGTTTGCACCCACGCCGATATCGGTTCAAGTCAATCCAGATCCCGACGGCGGAGCGCCGCGGCTGACTGGCACCAGCAACGTCACCGCGATGTTTGCGCGCGGCTATATCGAAGTCCTGTTCAAGACCTCTGACACTCCCCTCGCCCGCGAATTCGATGCCGGTCTCGCGCGCCATCCCGGCGTGCATATTGTTGCCTTCGGAGTGGCCGATGCCGCCGCCGCCCACCGCCGGCTCGCGGAGAGCGGGTTTCGGGTGCGGCCGCTGGTCGAGATGCAGCGAGCGGTCGACGCCGGCGGGCAGCCCGTAACGGCGGCCTTTACCATTGCGCGCGTGGAAATGGGCGAGATGCCGGAGGGTCGCATCCAGATCCTCACCCATCGCACCGAGCCCCTGATCTGGCAGCCGCGCTGGCTCTCGCATCCCAACGGCGCGCGGGCGCTGACACGTATCCTCGTTGCCGTGGCCGACGTGGCTGAGGCGGTTCGGCGCTTTGGCCGTTTCACCGGCCGTGTACCGGTGCCCACCCCATTTGGCCAGGCGATCGAGCTCGATCGCGGCTGCGTCGATCTCCTCGCCGCCGACCAATTCGCCTACCTGCTGCCGGAGCTGCCGATCCCGTCGCTGCCTTTCGTCGGCGCCTATGGAATTAAAGTGGAATCGCTGACGCTGACGGCCGACCTGCTGACGCGGGCCGGCCTGCTCGTGCGGCAGCGCGATCGCGATCTGATCGCGACATTCCCCGCAGAGCTCGGCCATGGCGCTTGGCTGTTCACGGAATGAAATGCGGTAGGTTGGGTCGGCCGTGCTTTCTCGCGAGACCTACACTGCCCGACGAGGTTCGAAACGCTGGGTCTTACCAAGAGGCTTCACCCCGCCTTTAAGCCGCAAGCAAGCCAACTTATCACACGGGGATAGCGCCGGGGGCGGGTCCGCACTGCGCGGCCCATGTGTCGATCGGCTGGCTATCGCATTGATCTCCCTGCTTTTAAGGAATCCATCT
>Ga0318545_10000078_pt1 | contig 14362 bp, 12 predicted proteins | sample GRESIP168b4f26_FD_203667 | JGI IMG/M metagenome (GOLD analysis project Ga0318545, IMG submission 203667) | Tropical soil microbial communities from Luquillo Experimental Forest, Puerto Rico - GRE.SIPMG.168b4f26 | ecosystem: Environmental > Terrestrial > Soil > Tropical forest > Bulk soil... | reverse complement strand
GCTGCCAGAGTCTGACCGTGCGGACCGGGCCGCCGGCCTGCAGTCCGTTCCACTTGATCGTGAGGTCGCAGACGTAGAAGTTCACCCAGTCTCCGTAGAGGCCGATGCTGCGTCCGATCAGGTTGAGTGCGGTCGGTGTCTTGTGGATCAGATCGCTGAGCTGATCGCGTTGGTCGACGAGCGGCTGCTGAAGGCCTTGCAGGTAGTTGAGCTCCTTGTGCAGCAGCGCGCGGTTGTCCGCCAGCAGGTCGGCCACCGTTCCGGCGGAGTCACTGATATGCGCGACGCCGGCGGCCAGCGGATCGGCGTGGTTCGTCAGTCCGGTGATCAACCTCTCGAAGTTGTCGACGGTCTGGTCGAACTCCTTGCGATGCCGAACCGTGGTGTCCAGCACTATGTTCAGGTTCTTGACCACCTCACCGATCGCCTGGTCGCGTTCGGCAATGTGCGCCGTCACCTGAGCGGTCTGGTCGAGGATGTCGTTGATGGTGCCGCCCTGCCCCTGAAACACCGTGATGATGGACGACGCGATTTTGTTGACCTTTTCCGGATCGAGCGCCCGGAACAGCGGCTTGAAACCACCGATCAGGGCGTCGAGATCCAGCGCAGGTGAGGTTCGGGACAGCGGGATGAATCCACCCGGCGGCAGGACCCGGTCGGCGCCCTCGCCTTCGCCGCGTTTGAGCTCCAGGTAGCGGTTGGCGAACAGGTCGAGATAGCGGATCTGCGCGCTCGTCGACTGGTAGAGCGGTATCGAGCGGTCGATAGCGAAGTCCACCTGTACCCGCTTGCCGCCCTCGATCAGCCGCACCTTTTTGACCTTGCCGATCTCCACTCCGGCGGCGCGGACGAACTGGCCGTCCTTCAGCCCGGTGGCATTGCTGAACTCCGCGGTATAGCTGTTGGAGCGGTTGAACCGCATCTGACCGAACACCACGACGATCGACACGGTGATCAGCAGCAGCACCAGCGAGACGATGCCGAGCTTGATAGCGGAGCCGGTGATTTTCATGGGTTGATCGTGTTGTCCCCGACTTGGCGGCCCCACACATACTCGATTGCGTACGGTGAGCCGGTGTCTAGGTGGTTGTACGGCGCGAGACTGGCGCCGGTGTCCAACACCAGACTCGGCGCCGGCCACAGATCATGGGTGATGGCCTGCCAGCAACCCGGCGCGCCCCCCGGCCCGCCACGCGCGTTCACCCGCGGCAGATTGTCCGGGTACACATAGGGATTCGGCGCCCCGCCTACCACACCGGCCAGCCCTAAGAGCCCCATCGTGGCCGCTGTGCCGGCCAACCCCGGAAGGGTGAGAATGCCACCCAACCCCGACATCAGCGCGGTCATGGTTTTCAGCCCATAGCCGTTGCCGCCGCCCGTCGTCGCATAGGCCGCGGGTTCTTCGTCGTAGTAGTTGTGGATGGTGCAGAAGAGCTCGGGGCTGTAGGTGTCGAGCAGCTGGGCGGTGGGCACCAGATCGGCGGTCCCCCGCTGCAAGTAGGGCCCGCCCCGCCGGAAGATGTCCTCGCCGGTGTTGCCCAACCCGGTCGCGGCCAACAACGCGGCATCCAACTCGGCTTCCTGCCGGTGCAGTGTGCGCGCCGTGATCACCGCGTTGTTGAGGGAGTCGAACAGGTCCGGTGCGGCGTCGGCGTAGGTGTCGCCCAGGGCCGCGAGCCGCTGAATGTCGTGCCGGATCTGCGACATTTGCGGATTGATGTCGTCGAGGATGGCGTTGCCGTTGACGATCGACTGCCCGAACTTGTCGCCCAACCCGGTGAATGCCTGCGCGGCGGCGGCCAGCGTCAGGTTCACCTTGACCGGATCCACCTTCTCCGCGATCGAATAAAGCGTCTCGAACAACGTGTTGAACTCGGTCGTCACCGACCTTGCGTCGATCACTTGCTGCGATGTGATGCGTTGCGGCGTAGGGTTTTTCGGCGAGGTCAACGCCACATACTTGTTGCCGAACACCGTGGTCGCCTTGACATTGGCGTCCACGTTGGCCGGAATCAGCCTGATGTACCTCGGATTCACGTCCAAGACGAACTTGGCCGCAGGCACCCCGTCACGCTGGATCTCCGAAATGCTCTTCACCCGGCCGATTTCCACGCCGTTGTAAGTGACCTTCGAGCCCGGATCCATTACCAAACCCGAACGGGGAGCCAACATCGTCAAGGGCGTCTTAGGCGTGAGCTGGCCGCGAAACTGCAACCACACGAACGTCAGCACCGCCGCGGTGACCACCAAGAACACCGCGGCCGTCGTCTTGTACGGCGGGATACGTGGCGGGTTCTCCTTCACAGGGGTGGTCATGGCGGCTACACGGTGAGGTTGAAGTTCGGGTTTTTGCCGTAGACCGCCATCGCGGTCAGTACGACCACGACGACGATTGTGATCAACGACAGCCGCATCGACCGGCCGACCGCTTCACCGACGCCGACCGGCCCGCCGCTGGCGGTGTAGCCGTAGTAGCAGTGGGTGGTCATCACGACCACCGCGACCAGGAGCACCTCCGCGAACGACCAGGCCACGTCGTCGAGGCGCAGGAATGTGTGGAAGTAGTGGTTGTACGTGCCGATGGACTGCCCGTACAACAAAACCGTGGTGACCTGCTGGGACAGGAAGGCCATGGTGATCGCCAACCCGTAGAGCGGGATGATGACGACCAGACCCGCCACCACCCGGGTGGACGCCAGGAAGGCGACCGACCGGATACTCATCACCTCGAGCGCGTCGATCTCCTCGCTGATGCGCATGGCGCCCAGTTCGGCGGTGGCGCCGGCGCCGACCGTTGCGGCCAGTGCCTGACCGGCGGCCACCGGCGCCACAAACCGCACATTGACCAGTGCAGCCAAAAATCCGGTGAATGCCTCGACACCGATGTTGCCCAGCGTCGCGTAGCCCTGGATGGCGACCAGTGAGCCCGCTGACAGGGTGATGAAGCCGACGATGGCGGCGGTCCCGCCGACCACGGCCATCGCGCCGGTGCCCATCCCCATCTGGGCGACCATCCGCAGCACCTCTCTGCGGTAGCGGCGCAGTGCGAACGGGATCAGCCGGACTGCGGTCAGTGCGAACCAGATCAGCTGCCCGATCTCGACCAATAACTTGGTCGGGGCCTCCCCGTATCGACTGAGGGTGGCCCGCGGAAAGCGGACACGCGGTGCGGCGGTCGCCGTCATGTCAGCGCCCCGTTCCGAACCGGACACCGATGGTGGTGAGCGCCGCGTTGACCGCGAACAGCGCGATGAAACACAGCACCACCGTCTCGTTGACGGCAGTGCCCAGGCCTTTCGACCCGCCGCGGACGATCAGCCCGCGGTAACAGCCAACCAGCCCGGCGATCAGTCCGAACGTCGCGGCCTTGATAAACGCGATCACCACCTCGGGCAGGCCGGTGAGCGCCGTCAACGTGGAGAGGTAGGCGCCGCTCGAAACGTTCTGCAGGTACACGCTGAACAGGTAGCCGCCCCCCAGGCCGACGGCGACCACGAGGCCGTTGAGCAGCACGGCAACGATGGTCGAGGCGACGACGCGAGGCACCACCAGCCGGTGGATCGGGTCGATGCCGAGCACCTCGAGCGCATCGATCTCCTCGCGGATGGTGCGCGCGCCGAGGTCGGCGCAGATGGCGGTGGCCCCGGCTCCGGCGACCACCAGCACCGTCACGATCGGGCCGAGCTGGGTGACCGCGCCGATCGCGGCACCAGCACCGGACACGTCGGCGGCGCCGATCTCGGCCAGCAGGAGGTTGATTGTGAAGATGAGCAGCACGGTTTCCGGGATGGCCACGGCGATGGTGGGTAGCAGCGATACCCGCATGAGGAACCAGCCAGTCCAGATGAACTCACGCCATTCGAACGGCTCCTTCAAGGCTTTGGCGGTCAGCACGCACATTCGGAAGAATCCGCCGGACACTTCCAGCCCGGGTCCGATGTGCTTTCCTAATTTGCCGGCAGGCACGGTCGCGGTAGTCATCGGAGCGGCCCCTGGCGTAACCACGCTGGGCGCGTCGCAACCCCGGCACCTGGCCATGGCGGCGTCGTCCTGGCGGCACCCTCACGACGGAACCTGCGTGGGTGGTCCGGATTCCGATTCGCAAGCTCTCTCGGAGAGTGACAATCCCGCGAAAAGCGATTTGATAGATGGCATTTCGAACTTTGTGCGAATGACAATCTTCGACCTCTTCGCCCCGGGTTGCGGCGCAACGGTTCTTGGAGTGACCCGCGGCGTAGCGCATCACCTCGTTCGTGGCACTCCCAACCGGCGGTCTCGGCCCCGGCGCCCCAGCTCCATGTCGCTCTCGCTTGCACCACGCAGCAACTATGGCATTAGACCGTACGTTCAGTCAATGAAATGGAATCGTGTCACCGGCTTGCGGGACCCATCCCCAGAGCCTTCTCACGTTGCCCCATTGATGCACTCAGTCAGTTACCTGGCCTTTTGCACATGGTCGGTATTTATCGGTCGGAAAAAGGGCAGCCGGCTTGTTAACGAAGCATAGGTTTCCGTACGAGCGAACTGACTATACGTACAGTTACTATGTCCGCCCGGTGGCGCTCGACGAAGTTGTAGCCAAGGACGACTCGGCGCTTCAATAATGGGAATCGGTTACGGCCAATTACTACCCTGCACAAAGCATTCCGTCGCTACGCGGTCAATCTGATGTACCTGTTACCGCGGCAAGGCATTCGCGCACGACAGAGACGACGTCTGCAGAAGGGCTCGCCCACTTGCTAAGCCCCAAGCGGTCGAGCAGCAGACCGCCGAGGAACACGTCGACGAAAGCGGCCCCGACTTGTTCGGGTACCCGGGAATCGGCGGGATCGAACCACACCCACATCCACTCCAGCGATCCCCACAACTGCAGTGCCGCCAGTTCGACGTCCACGTTTCGGAACACGCCGCTTTCTACACCGTTGCGGATCTCGTCAATCGTGAGCGCTTGCAATTGATGCCGCAACTTTCGCACATTCTGCATCGCCGGGTCATCCGACAACTGAACTACCTCGCGTTGGCTTGCCACCGTCGCGTTGCGGGCGATCACCTGTAGCAGAGTGGAGGCGTAAATGATCGCGGCGATGCGTTCGTGCGGCGCGGCCAGGCGATCCCACACCATCCGTAGCACATCGAGCTGGCGGGTCAGCTGGGTTTCTTCAAGCTCGCGTAACATCTGCGCTTTGGTTCCGAAGTGATGAACGATGGTCCCCTTAGACATCCCGAGTTCGTCGGCGATATCGCCGATATTCGTTCTGTCGTAGCCACGTTCGGCGACATAGCGGACAAACGCGTCGAGAATCTCGTTACGCCTGCCAGGCGATCTGGGCATCTTCAACCCTTCGACGTTAACTAACCGTACGAACGGTCTATCATAACCCCCGCGCCGTGGGCATCCCCTACAGGTTGTGCCGCCTGGCGCTTCAGATGCTCTTTTGCCGCGCCCGATCGGCATCCCGAAGTACGCTTGCTCGCCCTGCCCCGCCAGCCGTTCGGCGCCGCGATCAGCTGCCGGAAAGCCTGCTAGCGACTGGTGGCGGCTGCGTCCGCTTGATCGGGGGATGCTGCGGCAGACGGAATTTCACACCGACGTCTGCGGCATCGATCAATGCGGGCTACCTACCCGGCCAAGCACCACCGGCGCCGATGGAGAAGCTGGGCCGGAATGCGCCCGCAAACCGTTTACGACAGGACCAACCAGACGATCGGCTGGTTCAACGGTGAAACGCGGAAGCAACCCGCGCTTGGTTTTCCTAGGCGATTGACCCGGACGTCACTACCGTGTGCCAACCGGCTCACAGGGCGTGCAACGCCCGGCAGCCACTGGGCCCATCCGGTGCGGTTACGACATGCATGTTCGCACCAGGTACCGACTTAATTTCGCCCGCGGTGTACACAGTCATGAGGTCTCTGCCATCAGCGTCGGCAACGCACACATAGGTGTCGGTCTCGCTGTCGTAATCGAAACTGTCCCAAGCCAATACGAACGCCAAGCAGTTGCCGTCGCGGTCTGCGACAACGAGCTTGTGCACACCCGACTCCTTTAATAGCTCGGCATCCTGCGCGCGCTGCTGAGGGACCCGGTTGTTGTGGACCGTTAGGCTGTTTAACATCTGTGTACTCCCTTAGCGAGGTTTTCTCCGTCTCGTCCGGGCGCTCAAATACTTCCGAACCTGTCGGACAGTACTCTGCGGTACCACCCCTGACCAGGGCATTACGGCCCTCCTCGCGACGTCGTAAGTCCTTTGGCAAAGTGACCGTCATTGGGAAGCATCTTGAAGACCTCGCAAGCCGAGATCGTTAACGCCGACGTGCTCGAGTTCATCCGGGCGCAGATGCGGGATCGGCCGACCTTTGGCCGACCTTTGCGGGGCGAAGCGCGACCAGTGCCGCCCCGACGGCGAAGACTGCCGCGGTCACCCATCCGAAATGGCCGTCCGGGGCGAAACCCTCAGCGGCGAGCGACGATAGGCCATACGCGGCCATCAACGCACCCGCCAGCATGACTGCTTCGGTCCAGCGGGCCGTGACCGGTACACCCAGCATCGGAAGTGGCGCCGCGAATAGGCGCCGACCCCACCACAACAGCACCATCTCGATCGCTACCGCGACGCTGAGGATGACCACCCATTCCAGCCGGGCCAGCCACCACGCCCCTGTTCCTTCGGTCGGTTGCGGCAGCAGTCCAGCGGGATAGCCGACGATCGCCACGACCACGACGGGGATCATGTGCCACAGGTAAAGGGCCATCACGTTGTTGTTCGCAATGACGAGCACCCGCTTGACCAGGCCCCCGCGCAGCGCGCGGTTGACCGCCGGGGCGAGTGCGATCACCAATCCGGCCTGCGCGCATCCGAAGGCCAGCAGCGCCAAGGTGGGCGGTGTCGTGTTGTCAATCGTCTGGCCGGGAACGCCGATCATGCTGACGGGATAGGGCCCAAGCCGGATCAACAGCGCCAGCGCGATCGCCGAGCAGGCCGCGAGCAGCACGGGCCTCCGGCCGGCCAATAGCCCTTCCCGCCAAGCGATTCCAAGCTGGTAAAACGCCCCCCAACACAGCACATAGTTCAGCCAGTCGAGGTCGTGCACATGCCGGCCGATCGAGACGGCATCCACCGCCGCGACCCCCACAGCCAGCACCGCCGGCGCCAGGAGTCCCCAATGGCGTTGTGCCGCAATCGCAACCGGTGTCAGCGACACCACCACCAGGTATACGGCCAGGAACCACAGGTGCATCGCCACCGCCCAACCGGCATACTCCAGCGTCGAACCGCCCACGTGGGCCGCTCGGAGCGCCACCACGACTGCCGACACCACCGCGACGTACACCAACGTCGGGCCCAGCACCCGGGCCAGTCGATGCCTGAGCCAGGCCTGCCGCGACACGCGGTCGGACTGGCGCTGGTGCGTCCAGGACACGGCGCTGGCGTAGCCGGCCACGAGGAAGAATGTCGGGACCGCCTGGAAGGGCCAGGTCAGCCACTGGGTCCAGGGGATGTCGATGAGCGGGTTTTGCCGCCCGAAAGATCCGTCGTGATAGGTCACCGATCCGGCCAACCAGTGCCCCAGCACGATGAGGGCGACACCCGATGCGCGATAGAAGTCCACCGCCAGATTGCGTGCCGGTCTCGCGGTGTCTTGCACGAGCGCCACGGTACCCGTCCCGAAGCCGGTGGCCGGGCGGCGCAGAATGGCCGCATGAAACGGGCTCATCTCGCCGAACTCGAAGTTGGACGCCTTGGTCTGGGCGCGATGGGCATGTCCGTCGCCTATGCCGGCGCCGGCAGCGACGACGCCGAATCCATCCGCACTATTCATCGCGCCATTGACCTCGGCGTCACGCTGATCGACACCGCCGAGGTCTACGGCCCCTACATCAACGAAGAACTCGTCGCCCGCGCCCTGCAGGGCCGGCGCGATCGCGTGGTGCTGGCAACCAAGTTCGGCCTGATCTCCCACACCGGCCGTGCCGGCCTCGACAGCAGCCCCGCCAATATCCGCACCGCCGTCGAAGGGTCGCTGCAAAGGCTGGCGACCGACCACATCGATCTCTACTACCAACACCGCCTCGACCGCGAGACCCCGATCGAAGACACGATCGGAGCGCTGGCCGAGCTGGTTGCCGCCGGCAAGATCCGGCACATTGGCCTTTCTGAGGTCGGCGTGAACACCATTCGCCGCGCCCACGCCGTGCACCCCATCACCGCTGTGCAGTCCGAATACTCGCTGTGGACCCGCGACCCCGAAGAGGGGGTGCTAGACGCGCTGCGGGAGCTCGGAATTGGGTTCGTTGCCTACTCGCCGCTGGGCCGTGGCTTTCTCACCGGCGCGATCCGCTCGACCGGGGAACTTCCCGACAGCGACTACCGCAAGACCAACCCGCGCTTCTTCGACGAGAACTTCCAGCACAACCTCCAGAGCGCAGACGAAGTCCGCGACATCGCCGCCGATGTCGGCGCAACTCCCGCTCAGGTCGCATTGGCCTGGCTGCTGGCGAAGGGTTCCGACATCGTGCCCATTCCAGGAACGAAACGCGTCACCCGCCTTGAGGAAAACGTCGCCGCCGACGCGGTCGAGCTCAGCGCCGACCAACTGGCGAAGCTCGACGGACTCACCCCGGCCGTCGGGGGCCACCACGCCGAAGCGCAAATGGGGTGGATCGACCGCTAGTCCGCGGCACCGTCCGCAGTGGCCAGCGCGCCGGGACCGTATTTTTTCGCGATCAGCGTCCACGGGTCGGCGTACGGGCCCCGTCCCTCGGCGCGGCGCTGCAGCTTCAGGGCCGTGCGCAGCACTGGCCGCAATATCGGGCCCAGCGCTCGTAACACGGGGCGCAGCTGGCCCTGGGATTCGCCCAACCAGGCCAACGTCTGGTGCCAGTCGTGCTCTTGGAAGTCAAGCAGCGCCTGCGATTCGGTGGTGTCGAACCACCCCGTGAAACTCCAGCCGCGATCGTCGCTGGGGTCGCCCGGCAGACTGGCCGAGGGGCCGAGGCGGCCCAGGCCGACGCCGGCCATCAGGTCGTCCTCGAGGTCGCGCTGCAGCATCACATACGATTCGTTTCCGCCGATGAGCAGTACCTTGCCGGCGATGGTCGCTTCGCGGTCGACGCCGTTGGCGAACGCCAGCGCGACGTCACGCGCGTCCACCGCGTGCATGCGGTTGTCGCCCGGGATGGAGCGGACGAGGAGCAGGTGGTCTCCGCTGAAGGTCGACTGAGTGTCCGGCGAGATGACCCCGCCGAGTCGGAACATCGCGTACGGCAGGCCGCTGGCGCGGATCGCCGCCTCCGCGAGCACCTTGTCCTGACCGTACTGATCGATGGGGTCGACAGGAGTGTCCGGCGTGATCCGCTCCGGGTGCCGGTAGGGGTTGCGTGATCCGTAGACCGCGGCGCTGGACGCCATCAGGAATAGCGGCGGATGGGGCAGTGCCGCGGCCGCCCCGAGGAGATTCTCGGTCCCGCCCACGTTGACTCGCCGCGCCAGCCCGGGATTGCGATACGACGGTGGAGAAACGATGGCGGCGAGGTGAATGATCGCTTCGGGCCGATGGGCCGCGACCAGCTCGCGCACCGCCGCGGGATCCAGCAGATCGACATACGCCGGAACCAGCCTTCCGGCGCCGACGGACAGTTCAGCCGCGGCGGCAACGGTCTTGTCGGTACTTAGGTCGGTGGCGATGACGGTCCGTCCCCGGTCGAGCAGGATCTGCGCGCATCGCTTGCCGACCTGACCGAACGCGCCGGTGACCAGAATGGTGCCAACAGTCATCGACGCGTCACCGCTCCATCAGCCGGCCGGCGAGCCTAGCGGCCACCCGCCGGACGCGGCCGGAGATGTGCAGCGAGAACACCGGGGTCACGATGTCCTCCCGCAGCCGAGTTAGCTTGGAGCTCTTGATAAGCCACTGCCCGGCGATGTTCTCGTAGGTCTCGTGGTAGTGGCCGTAGCCGACCAGGGTCACACCGGGCCCGAAGCGCACGACGTCCTGCAGGGCCCACACCCCGCGCGCCGTCGTCGCCGATGTCAGTTCAATCTCGGGCGCGTGCACCTGATGTGCCGTGGCCTGCGAGGGCCGGCCGATGCCTTTTCGGGTGAACGCCACAAAGTCGTCGGCGCCGGTGATCAGCTTGCCGCCGGCGTCTGCGGTGTCGCTGACGAAGTCATCGGTAAATATTGCGCGCCAGGCCGCCCAGTCCTTGGTGTCGAGGTGGCGACAATAGCGGGCTTTGAGTTGCTTGATGGCCTCGATCGCAATCAACGCGGTGGCATCATCGCCTGCGATCAGTTCGCGCGCGGGCTCTGTCATTGCGGCTCGATTCCGGTCGATCGGCACTTCCCGAAGGCACGCCATGCGTGACATTTCACTCGAGAAGTGTAAACCTATCGGCCCTTGGGATCGCAGCCGCCCCGCGACCAAAATGCCCAATCTGTGTATTTGCTGACCGTCGGACCGGATACTTCGGGTGTGGCCCTGAACGATGCGGTCGATAATGCGGTCGACCTGAGCGGCACCTTCGCAGCTGACCTGCACAGTGTGCTCAGTGACGTTGCACAGCGAGGGCCGCTGGCGTCGGATGTAACGACCGGCGCCACCGTTGTACTGCGCCACCGCGACGTGGAAACGCTGGCGCACGATCAGCGACTAGAGGGAATCGGGCTCGCGATGTTCGACATAATGGGCATCACCGACGGACCCCTGCGCAACTGGTACGGCCGGTTGATGTTCACTACCGAGGGGGATTATCACCGCCGAATCCGATCGCTCGTTTCCCGCGCGTTCACGCCCCGGTCCGTCGAGGCGCTCCGTGCAGGTGCTGCCGACATGGCCGCTGAGTCGGTCGCTTCTGTTCGCCATGGTGGCGACCTTGTCGCGGCATGTTCCACTCTGGCCACCCGGCTGATGTGCCGCCTGCTCGGTGTTCCCGAGAGCGACGTCCCGGTGTTTTCGCAGTGGCTCGACGACTTGAGTCCGGTGTTTCTTGTCATGACGCCCGAACAAATCGCGGCCGCGACGACCGCGATCGTCGAACTGCAAGGCTATGTCGATGAGTTGACGACGCGTCGCAGCCAGGCGCCGGGACGCGATCTCATTACCGCACTACTGGCATCCGAGACCGACGGCGAGCGTCTCACCCACGGCGAAACCGTCGCTATGATCGCCAATCTTCTTGTGGCCGGACATGATACGGCCGGGAGTCAAATACCATGCAGCATGCTGGTGGCCCTGCGGCAGCGTGACCAACTTGCCGGCGTACACGAAGACAAGGCCCGGCTGGCAAGCGCCGTCGCAGAAACCATGCGCATGGAGCCCAGCATCCCGTACATTCCTCGCACCGCCGTAGCGCCCATTGATTTGTACGGCGACACCATTCCGGCCGGCTCGACGGTCTTTCTCTGCCTTGCCTCCGCGGGCCGCGATGCGTCGGCCTGGCGCGAACCCGATCATTTCGACCCCGTCCGCTTTTTACGGCCCGACACACCCAGACTGCCCAACTTTGGCGCCGGCACGCACTACTGCGTGGGCCACGCCCTGGCCAAGATCGCGGTGGAGGAGAGCGTGCGCGCTGTGCTCGCAGCGGATCATCCCCCAATGCGCCTGGCCGAAGATCCGGCCGACATCCCATGGCGCTTGGTGCTTGGCCGGAGCCCCGCTCGACTGCTGGTCACTTCCGGGGCTGCCTGAGCAGATTTCTCGCTGCGTCCGAGCGAGGAATGCAGGCGCAGCCCGCAGTCGTTGTGCGACGGGCATACGGATCCAACCGCGGGAGCGGAGGCTCCCTACGTGAGGAGGCAGATATCGCATGAGCGTTCCGGATCGCCAACGGGCGATGGTGATGAACAGGCCCGGCGCACCCCCGGAGACCGTGGACAGGCCGGTCGACGAACCCGGTCCCGGCCAGGTACTGGTCAAGGTGAGGGCCTCGAGCCTCAACTTTCACGACAACGTCAATCTCATGGGCCTGCTCCCCGGGCCGTGGCCACGCGTGCCGATGAGCGACGGCGCAGGAGAGATCGTCGCGATCGGGCCCGGCGTCGACGGGCCACAGCTCGGACAGCGCGTCATGGGGGCGTTTCACCCAGGATGGCTCGATGGACCACCGACACCGGAAGCCAAACAGGAGCTACCCGGCGACAGTGAAGACGGGTGGTTGCAGCAGTACCGCGTCGCCGACCCCGCCGGCCTGGTTCGCACGCCGGACCACCTCAGCGATATTGAAGCCGCAACCATTCCCTGCGCCGGGGTGACGGCCTGGAGTGCTCTGAGGGAAGCCAACATCGGCGAAGGCGACGTCGTGGTCACCCTCGGAACCGGCGGGGTATCGCTGTTCACCTTGCAACTCGCTCGGGCGCTGGGAGCCACCGTGATTCTGACGTCGTCGTCCGACGACAAGCTGAAGGTCGGATCGGATTTGGGCGCAACGCATCTCATCAACTACCGCGCGAACCCGGATTGGGATACGGAAGTGAAGCGACTGACGGGCGGGCGGGGCGCCGACCTGATCGTCGACCTCGGCGGACCCGCCACGCTGGCGCGGTCGGTGCATTCGGCGCGGATGGGCGGCACGATCGCGGTAATCGGCGTACTCAGCGGCTTCGACACGGCGCCCATCTCCGTCGCAGAAGTGATGCTCAACAATCTGCGGATCGTCGGCATCACCGTCGGCAGCGTGCGCGCCCACCGCGAGCTGTGCGAGCTGATATCGAATGCGCGCATCAAACCCCAGGTCAGCCACGTCCTCGGCTGGGAAAAGCTCCTGGAGGCGCTGGCGGTGATGCGCGCCGGTGAACACGTCGGCAAGATCGCGCTCACCATCCCATGACCCGGCGGCGACGCGCTGCAATACGGTTGACGGGGTACTCAACGCCGGCAGAGCGACGACAACCAAGGAGGAAAACGTGGGGGAGTCTCCCTCTCAGCTGATAGACGCCAGGATCAAGGAACTGGGTGATTGGCGCGGCGAAATGCTGGCTCGCATCAGAAACCTCATCAGGGAGGCCGATCCCGACGCGGTCGAGGAATGGAAGTGGAGAGGTGTCCCGGTGTGGTATCACGACGGGATGATCTGCACCGTCGAGACGTACAAGAACGTGGTGAAGGTGACCTTCGCCAAGGGCGCCTCGGTGGAGGATCCTTCGGGCATGTTCAACTTTAGCCTCGACGGCAACACCAGACGAGCCATCGACTTCCAGGAGGGCGACACGATCGACGAGAAGGCATTGAAGGCGCTCATTCGCGCCGCGGTGCAGCTGAACACGGGAGGCCGATAGCGGTCGTGACTGCCGAGTCCGTCGAAAAATTTCGGAGCCGGGCCAGGGCCTGGTTGGCCCAGAACATGCCACGGCTGGATTCCGACGACGCGATGATCCTCGAGCGCGACGCACTGACGTCCTGGCAGCGCGCCCGTGAACTGCAAAAGAGGTTGTACGACGGGGGATTCGCCGGAATCTGCTTTCCTCGAGAGTACGGCGGACTCGGACTGGGCTACGAGTACAAGAAGGCGTTCGACGCCGAGGCCCTCGCCTACGAGACGCCGCTGCTCCTCAACGTCCCGTCCTTCGCCATTTGCTGCGCGACGATCCTCGACATGGGCAGCGAGGATCAGAAACGCACTCACATCCGGGCGGCGTTGCGCGGCGATGAAGTGCTCGTCCAGCTGCTGTCCGAACCCGGCGGGGGCTCCGACCTCGCGGGCGTCATCACCCGCGCCGACCGCCGCGGTGGACGCTGGATCATCAACGGCGCCAAGACGTGGAGTACCTGGGCGTTCGCCGCCGACTACGGCCTATGCCTGGCCCGGACGGATTGGGACGCACCGAAACACAACGGGCTGACGATGTTTCTGGTGCCGCTTCACGACCCCGGAGTAACGATCAACCGCATCCGACAGGTCAACGGCTCGGTCGAGTTCTGCGAAGAATTCTTCGACGACGTCGACGTGGGCGACGACGCCGTCGTCGGGGAACCGGGCAAAGGCTGGGACGTGGCATCGCGCCAGCTCTACCACGAGCGCCGCACCATGGGCGACGGCTCGGAATACACCACCGGACCCGGAATCGCTGAGGCCGAAGATGTTTCGATCGACCTGATGTCGTTGGTCGACCGCACCAACCAGGGAGCGAGCGAGCGCGTGCGGGAGATGGTCGGCCGGGCCCTGGTGCATCGGGCGGTGCACGGACAACTCAGCGAGCATGTCTACCACGCCGTGGCCGGAGGATCTCTGCCACCCGCCGCCGGATCGATCATCAGGCTCGACATGGCCGAGGTACACGACGTCGAGAACGACACCGCCCACGCCATCGCAGGTTCGGCGGCCGTGGTTGAGGATGACGCGGGGCTGCTCGGCGTCGGCACGCGT
>Ga0318545_10000068_pt1 | contig 14841 bp, 18 predicted proteins | sample GRESIP168b4f26_FD_203667 | JGI IMG/M metagenome (GOLD analysis project Ga0318545, IMG submission 203667) | Tropical soil microbial communities from Luquillo Experimental Forest, Puerto Rico - GRE.SIPMG.168b4f26 | ecosystem: Environmental > Terrestrial > Soil > Tropical forest > Bulk soil... | reverse complement strand
CGACCTGGAGCGCCGACTCAGTATTGGCCCTGCCGGTCGGCGCACTGTTTCGAAAGGAAGAGGATTGGGCAGTCTTCGCCGTCAAAGATGGGCGGGCGCGCACGACCGTTGTAAAGATCGGACATCGAAACAATCGGGTGGCGGAAGTCCTGTCCGGGCTCTCGGAAGGCGATCGTGTCGTGCTCCACCCGAGCGATCGGGTGAAGGAGGGCGTCGCGGTCGCGGAGAGAGAGACGCGCTGAGCGGATGATGCTTCACCGGCAGGACACCCCACCTTTTGCGCGGCGCATTCGATGACATGATGATGACCGGAGGCGCTGGCAATCCCAGCCATGAATGGAGGGATACGATGAACACACCGGCATCGGCGAATAATCCCCTCGACGTCGTCGCTCTGGGATGGGGGCTCTCGGCAGCGCTGGTCGTCCTGTTCGTGATCTGCCTGGCAGTCGCGGTGGTTTTGCCGGAGTGGCGGGCCGCGCACGGGTGGATTGGCCTGTTTTCTGTTGCACCAATGACATCGGTTCGGGTTTGGATCGACGGCATTGTCTTTAGCATCGTGTTCGGCTGGGTCACCGGAGTCGTCCTCGGCCTGGTCTACAACCGCCTCATCCGCCGTTGAACTCAAGCCACTCAAGCCACATAGTCGCCAAAGAAGCGTTGCAAACAGGGGTCGATGTTCTATCCTTGGAGAGGATGGATTTTCCTGCGAATTGAGCGATCACGCCGCGAGATGCTATCGGTCTTTGCCAAAGCTTTTCGCGTCAAAGCGGCGATCGTGCTCGCCGCGCTCTACACGCTTTGCATTCTCGCGCCGTCGGCCGCCTTCGCTTTCTCCGCCAGCCCGGGCGTCGCCCATTGCCTGATCGAAGGTCACGTCGGCGTGCACGATCACGGCAAGGTCCACGTCCACGCCGACGGCAGCGCCCATCACCACGACCATGACGGCGTTGCGCCGCCCTCCGGCGACGATGAAAAATCCCGCGTGGCGAGCTGCTGCAGCCTGTTCTCGGTCGTGGCACTCCCGGGCGAGCCGGGCCTGAGCCTCGGACTTTACAACCCGGCTTCAATCGTCTTGCCGGCTCTCACCGACACCCTGAGTGGGCGCGGTCCTGAACGGATCAATCGACCTCCCATCGCCTGACGGTCGCTCTTGAAGCCGGCGCGCACGGCGCGAGCGCCCGCGCGCGGCATCAATCGTCGGTCATGGGAGGTCTCATGCTTACGCAGATTGCGGCGCGCTTCGTCGCCCCTGGGCGGCGTAGGAACGCGTCATTCGGGCCGCCGATCGCGTCCCTGCTATCGCTATTCCTCCTTGCGCCTCTCACGCACGGTTGCAGCGGGGCACCGCCGGCTCCCTTGGCGGCCGCGGATCCATCCGATCCAGGAGCGCGCGCGCCGCGGGTCGGCTATCGCTCGACCATCGGATCCTACAAGAGCCAGCGGCCGGTCGAGCCTGCGCCCTGGGGCGAACAGAACGAGCGTGTCGCCCCTCGACCGAAATCGGATCAATAGGAGCGCCCGATGCTTCGACGTCGGGAAATCCACGCCCCTACGCCCGTCCCGATCGAGCCGGTGGCGCACCTGCGACGGCAAGCGGCGCGCGTTTGCGCGGTTCTCGCGACGACGTCGCTGCTTTCCGGTTGCACCTGGTTTGCGCCGGACGCGGGGATGGGGGTGGTCGCCACGATCGCGCAGCAGGAGCTCAAGAAGGACGCGGCTGCGATCCGCTCGCCCGAAGAGGCCGAGGCCGCCGGCGCCACGGTTCGCCGCCTTCTCGGGCGCACGCTAACCGCCGACGCGGCGGTCCAGGTCGCGCTGCTCAACAACCGCGGTTTGCAGGCGGCCTACGACGAGCTTGCCATTGCCGATGCTGAACGGGTCGGACAAAGCCTTCCGCCGAACCCGACATATTCGTGGCGACGCATCCAGTCCGGGCCCGCGCTCGAGAGCGAGATGCAACTCGTCACCGATATCATCGCGCTTGCGACCTTGCCGGCGCGATCGGAGCTTGCCGCGGAACGCTTCCACCAAGCGCAGCTGCGCGCTGCCGAAGAGACGCTCCGCGTCGCCCACGAAACGCGGCGCGCCTACTATCGCGCGGTTGCCGCGCGCGAGCTCGTCCACTTCCTGACGGAATCGCAGTCGGCCGCCGAAACCGCCACGCAGTTGGCCGTGCGGCTGGGCGAAACCGGGGCGATGAACAAGCTCGATCAGGCCCGCGAGCAGGTCTTCTACGCCGATTTGACCGCGCAACTGGCAACCGCGCGCCAGCGCGAGGCAAGCGAGCGCGAGGCGCTCATTCGCGCGCTGGGCCTCTGGGGCGCAAGTCTCGACTTCAAGCTTCCGAACGCACTTGCGGCAGTGCCACGCCGTGTCCAGACCTTGGCCGGGATCGAGGTGGACGCGGTCGCCCGGCGCGTGGATCTGCAGATCGCCCGCATCGAGCTCGACGTGCTCGCGAAATCCTACGGACTCACCCAAGCCACCCGCTTCATCAACATCCTCGACGCCGGCTACGCCGACAAGCTGGAGAGGCGTGTCGACGAACGCTTTTTGATGCGCGGCTTCGATGTCCGATTGCAAATCCCCATCTTCGATTTCGGCGAGGTCCGCGTCCGTCAGGCCGAAGCGACATATATGCAGAGCGTGAACCGACTGCTTGAGCTGGCGGTCAATGCGCGCTCGGAGGCGCGCGACGCCTACCGCAGCTATCGTTCCGCCTACGATATCGCCGGCCACTACCAGCGCGAGGTCTTGCCGCTGCGCAAGATCATCTCGGACGAGACGCTGCTTCGCTACAACGCGATGCTGATCGACGTGTTTTCGCTGCTCGCCGAGGGGCGCCAGCGCATTGCCGCGACGATCGCGGCCATCGAGGCGAAGCGCGACTTCTGGCTCGCCACGGTGAACCTCAAGGCGGCCGTTGCCGGCGGTGGCTCCGGCAACAGGGCGGATGAAACAAAGCCCATGTCGTCCGGCGGCATGGGCAGAAACTAGCGAGGAGAATGGCATGATTTCGCGAAGAAGCTTCATCGGCACCGCGGCGGCGCTCGCGGGTGCGAGCGCGGTCAGCGGACGCGCGCAGGCGGCGAGCATTCCCGAGGCGCCAAGCACCAAGACCACCACCATGCAGCCGCCGATCTTCCCGGTGAGCGGCCCCGACTATCAGCCGGTCGTCACGCTCAATGGCTGGACCTTGCCCTGGCGCATGAACGGCGACTGGAAGGAGTTCCACCTCGTTGCCGAGCCGGTGGTGCGCGAGTTCGCCCCTGGCATGAAGGTGAATTTGTGGGGTTACAACGGTCAGGCGCCCGGACCGACGATCGAAGCCGTCGAAGGCGACAAGGTCCGCATTTTCGTCACCAACAAGCTGCCGGAGCATACGACCGTGCACTGGCACGGCATGCTGCTGCCGAACGGCATGGACGGGGTTGGCGGCGTGACGCAGCCGCACATCGAGCCCGGACAGACGTTCGTCTACGAGTTCGAAATGAAGAAGAGCGGCACGTTCATGTACCACCCCCACTCGGACGAGATGGTGCAGATGGCGATGGGCATGATGGGCATGATCGTCGTGCACCCGCGCGACCCGAAGTTTCGCCGCGTCGATCGCGACTTCGTATTCATCATGAGCGCCTACCTGATCGATCCCGGGACCTATCTGCCGAAGGTCGCGGAGATGACCGACTTCAACATGTGGACCTGGAACAGCCGCGTGTTTCCCGGCATCGATCCAATGCCGGTGCGGCTTGGCGACCGCGTGCGCGTACGCATGGGCAATCTCACCATGACCAACCACCCGATCCATCTGCACGGCCACCATTTCGCGGTGAGCTGCACGGACGGCGGTTGGGTGCCCGAAAGCGCGCAATGGCCCGAAAGCACCATCGACGTCCCGGTCGGCATGATCCGGGCCTTCGACATGGTTGCCGACAACCCGGGCGACTGGCCGTTCCATTGTCACAAGACGCACCACGCCATGAACGCCATGGGTCACGATATCAGGAACTTCATTGGCGTAAAGAAGCGCGATCTCGCCCGGCAGGTCCGCAAACTCGTCCCCGACTACATGCCGATGGGCTCGGAGGGAATGGCGATGATGGGCGAGATGGAAATGCCGATGCCCGACAACACGCTGCCGATGATGACGGGCTTCGGCCAATTCGGGCCGATCGAGATGGGTGGCATGTTCACCGTCGTGAAGATACGCGAAGGCTTGGCAGCGAACGATTACAAGGACCCGGGCGACTACAAGCATCCGCAAGGCACGGTCGCATACGCGGTCGCGAGCTCATCCGCGCCCACGGCCCCGCGAAACGGCCCTGCCAGCCAGCCGAAAGCCGGCCCCAAGACGGTCAGGCCTGGAAACAACCACAAGGGACACTGAAGGAGCCAAGTCAGCATGCTGAAATATACGCGCTCCTTTACCGCCCTCGGCATTTTGCTGACGGCGAGCGCCGCAATCCTGGCGACGGGTGTCGCAATGCCCGTTCCGGCGTCCGCCCACGAGGATCACGGACGCTTCTCCGCCGGCGAGCCCGGCGACCCGAACAAGCCGGCGCGCATCGTCAAGGTCAGGATGTTCGAGGGCAGCGGAAAAATGGGCTTCGAGCCCGCGCGAATCGAAGTGCGCAGGGGGGAACAAGTCCGTTTCCTTCTGCACAACAATGGTGAGGAGGATCACGAATTCATCCTCGCGACGGTTGCCGAAAATCGCAAACACGCGGAGGTCATGAAAAAACATCCCGACATGGAGCATGACGACCCGAACGGGAAGCGCATTCTGCCTTACGGCAGCGGCGAGCTCGTTTGGAAGTTCACCAAGCGCGGTGAATTCGAATTCGCCTGTCTCATCCCCGGCCACTACGAGAAGGGCATGTTCGGCAAGATCATCGTGAAGTGAGGTGCACGAGCAAAACCAAAAGGAGACAATCCATGCGCAAGATAACTCTCGTTGCCGCAAGTATTCTCGTTCTAGCCGCGGTGCTGCCGAAGGTGACCGTGGCGCAGTCTCTAATGATCAACGGTCAGGTGACCAAGATCGACGAGTCCGCGGGCAAAATCACGCTTAGGCACGGAGCAATCAAAAAGCTCGATATGAACGAGGGAATGACGATGGTCTTTCGCGTGCAGGATCCAGCCATGCTCAAGCAGGTGAAAGTCGGCGACAAGGTCCGGTTCGACGCCGATCGCGTCAACGGGCAGATCACCGTCACGAAGATCGAACGGGTCAAGTGATTATTTTGCGAGATCAAGATGCCCGCAGCGCAACAAAATGCGTTTAAGGGCTAGTACATCCCCGGCGTTGAGATGCCTTTCTGCCGAGCTTTTCCTTCCACTGCATTAGCACGGTGCCGAGCTCGGAACGGAAGGGGTCATTTTCGCGGACGGCTTCGATGCTGTCGCAAAGATCCGGCTGGCGACGGAAGAGGCGCTCGGTATGTACGGCGACAAGATCGCCGCTCACACCGAGAAGCTCGTCCGGGATATCCAGAATGAACTGACTGTTGCGATTGAGCGCCGGTTTGGCGAACTGATGGGTCGCCTTGACGCCATCCTGCCCGACAACACTCGCCGGGCGGAGAAAACTTTCCGGTTCAGCAGCGAGCGTGATGACGGCGAGATCGTTGATCTGCCAAACCCGCTCGGAGTTGTGCGCAAAACAACGATAAATCGATGTCGGCCGTCTATTTCGTTCAAGAAGCGGGTCGTGGCTGCGCTTACTGGCGCGCCAGCGATGAATCGGCGGACGTGTTCCTCTGTGCAGTTGCGCTGGACGTTTACGATAGCGAATCTGAAGTGCGCGATCGCTTCGCCGAGCTGGTCAATGCGGTGACTGCTCATTACCGGCGCAGGCTCACGGCTGAGGTTGCCGATCCGGCTGCGCGTCTTGCCGGGTTTCCTTGCGAGACGTGCGAGGCACCGCAAGCGGCCGATGTCCGACATCTCGCCGCGCAGGTCGCAGATGTGAGCGAGCTCGCGCTGTCGCCGGGTGGGCTACCGCTCGCTTGCTGCAAAGTAAAACTGGTGGGCGGGATGGGTGGCAGGCCGACCTCGTGGTGATGCCGACGCAGGAGAATCCGCGATGGCTTCGTCGGCAACGTTCACGTTCAACTGGTTCACAATCTCGGGCTTGGTTCACGATGCCGCTCCTGATCTTGGCGAGACGGAGCTTAGAGAGGCGTACGAAAGCCTGATCGCGCGTGGTCGTCTTTCACCCGATCCGTCACCGTCGCTCACCAAGTTGGAAACGCTGATCTGGGACGTCATCATCCGCCTAGCGAAAGAGCATGCATGCCGCGACGCGGACACCGCCACCGCCTGTACCGATTAAGCGGACACAATTTGCTCGTCGCGCTGCGCACGGCGGCGTGCCGACAGCAACTGGGTCTGTGTTACTGGTGCGGCGACCAGATGTTCACGGACGTCGAGCCGATCCACCCCAAGTTCTGTACGGCCGATCATCTGATCCCGCGCTACGCGGGCGGTAAGACCGTGGCCGGCAACATTGTCGCCGCCTGCCGGGCATGCAATAACGCTCGCAATGCGCCCGAGACCAACCGCCGGCGCGCGGCCGAGCCTGGTCTCGTGATGTCGATCGGCGACGATGCGCCGTGCTCGCCGTTCGAGGCGCTCAAGTCCCGGGCAGGTTCGGTGCCAGGGCCGGCCTGATGCTCGACCGCCATTAGAAGGCCCCGCATTGCCCCAGAGACGTCGCTGGTGTCTGATCCTTCCAGCCCTCGCGCGCGGGATGCTCTCCGGTTTTCGCCCAAAGCCTTCCGCCGGTATCGATTAGCACGACATGACCGGTGGGGCGGAGCTCACGATCGTCACGAGCGAGCGCTGCTCTATCCCAGCACACCAGCTTGAAGCGTTTGTCGTCGCGACGGGCATTTGCCACTGCCTCGTGCGAGCTCGCAAACGGTCCCTGTTGCAACGGGTCTGCGTCGGAGCCCCACCACCAACCGTCCTCCACTTCAGTCGTACGATTGAAAAAGAGGACTACGCCGTTTCGTACTTGGACGACAAATCGGTTCGGCTTCTTGCTCATGGCTTACTCCCAATGAGCGCGGCGGTGCCGAGGACGACGATTGCCAGCATGATATCGACCGCGGTGGTCATCACGCACCGGCGCCGAGCGTGAAAGTATGATTGTTAACGAAAAAATTTTTAGTGCAGCCGTCTGAAGTGCTTACCGCGGGCGCACAATAATGGTGGTTGAGATCGAGACGATGCTGGCGCCGAATGGCAAGCTCGACGCCGCAGAGGCGCGTGAGCACGCCGACACCATTTCGATCATGCTGATGTCGTTTCCGCACATGTTTCCGGCGGGAACCAATCAATGGAAGCCAGGCGCCGATCGCGATCCGGCGACCGATACGTATGCCTCGCCCGACCTCTGGGTGAGCTTTGCGGATTTTTATGAGCGCGCCTCGACCGCTTCGAAGTTCGCCCAGGAAGCTAGCAACGCCAAACGCCTGGATGAGTTCACAAGGCTGATCGGGCAATTGCGGGCAGCCTGCAACGGCTGCCACGAGAAATATATGAAAACCAATTGACTGAGCCGGTCGATCTGCCGGCGTGCCATGACCTGCGTTAACGGCTCGTTCCTAATACCAGGCCGGGCTGATAGCATGATCGTCGTCTTTCTTGACCGGCAGTTCGCAAGGCCGGACCAAGAAAAAGGGGAGGATCATGAAAACACTGTTCGTCGCATCTGCTTTGGCGTTCGCCGCTGTGGCAGGGGCTGCGACCGCCGTCCAAGCCGAAGACGCGCCGCCACCATGGGCCTACGGCTTCGCGACGCCGGTGCCGCCCGGGACTCCGCCCGCCGCGCCCAATCCTGCACAACTTCTGGACAACACTACGCTGCACACTCTACCCGGATCCAAAGTCTCGTTCACCCGCGCCCAGGTCGCCAATCGCTATGGCCCGGCCGACTGGTTCCCCGAGGACCATCCAGTGATGCCCGACATCGTTGCTCGTGGCAGGGAAACGGCGCAGCCCAAGATCTATGCCTGCGGTTTGTGTCACTACCCCAACGGAAAGGGTCGTCCAGAGAATGCCAACCTCACGGGCCTCACCTACGAATATTTCGTGCAGCAGATGATGGATTTCCGGAACGGCGCCAGAAGAACCTCCGATCCGAGAAAAGCCAATACCGGCTTGATGACCGGATTTGCGCAGGCAATGACGGACGAGGAAATCAGGTTAGCTGCCAAATACTTTACGGCAATTCCCGCCACGCCCTGGATCAAGGTAGTGGAGAGTGCGACCGTGCCGAAGACCAAAGCTCAAAACGGGATGTTCCTGACGCTTGAGGGTGCCGAAGCCGACGTTGAGCCGATTGGCGAGCGTATCATCGAGACTCCGGAGAGCGCGCACGCGACCGAGTTTCTGCGAAACCCACGATCGGGTTTCATCGCCTATGTACCACCAGGCAGCCTGAAGAAGGGCGAGGCCTTGGTCATTACTGGAATTACGGCTGCTGGAGCCAAAGTCACGGCGTGCACCGTTTGCCACGGCTCTGATCTGCGCGGACTGGGCCCAGTTCCAACGATTGCCGGCCGCTCGCCGAGCTATACCGCGCGGCAGCTCCATGACATGCAACACGGCAACCGGAATGGGCTTTGGACTCCTCTCATGGTTCCTGTACTCGCCAATCTCGGCGCTGACGATCTGCTGACGGCGGCAGCCTACCTCGCCTCGCTCCATCCGTAGGAGACCCATGGAACAGCGGGCGCTCGCGCCGGTGCGTGACCAAAGAAGCGATCCGGCGGCTCTCTTCTAGCCCGACGCCGTTGCGGGCGACGATGGACTGTGCATGGATATGCGCGAGAGCGCTCGGCTGCGTTCGACTCGTCAGCTCTTGAGCCGGATCGCAGATCGCCCGGAGGCGCTGTGACACCAAGGCAAACGAGGAGCGCATCGATGAGACCGAAAGCCAGCCTGTATTTGAGCGTCGCTGTGATCGGGGCAGCCCTGTTGCTGACCGTCTCGCCGGCGCGACTCGCCGCGCAGCAGACCGCACCGGCCGGCGTCACTGTCGGCGAAAGCGATCTCGGCGGGGTAGTCAGCGGCCCGAACGGGCCCGAGGCCGGCGTCTGGGTGATCGCGGAGACCACCGACCTACCCACTAAATTCGCCAAGATGGTGGTGACCGACGACCAGGGCCGCTACGTGCTGCCCGATCTGCCGAAGGCCAACTATACCGTCTGGGTGCGCGGCTACGGGCTGGTGGATTCCCCCAAGCTGCAGAGCGCGCCCGGCAAGATCCTCAATCTCAATGCGGTGCCGGCGCCGAACGCGGCCGCGGCGGCAGAATACTATCCGGCGATCTACTGGTATTCGATGCTCAAGGTGCCAGACAAGAGCGAGTTCCCCGGCACTGGGCCGCAAGGCAACAGCATGTCGACCAATATGAAGAGCCAGGCGCAGTGGCTCGACGTAGTTAAGACCAACGGCTGCTACACCTGCCACCAGCTCGGCAACAAGGCGACGCGCACGATCCCGAAGGAATTCGCCGACATGAAGCCCGAGGAGGCCTGGGCGCGCCGCATCATGTCCGGGCAGGCGCAGGTACAGATGGCCAACAATATGGGCCGCCTAGACGTGCCACGCGCGATCAAGATGTTCGCGGACTGGACCGATCGCATCGCCGCCGGCGAGTTGCCGGCCTCCAAGCCGACGCGGCCGCTGGGCGCCGAGCGCAACGTCGTAGTGTCGGTGTGGGATTGGTCAAGCCCCAAGGCCTACCTGCACGACGAGATCTCGACCGACAAGCGCAAGCCGACGGTCAACGCTTACGGCAAGCTCTACGGCTCGACCGAGGAGAGCACGGACTTCTTCCCGGTGCTCGATCCCAAGACCAACACCGCGACCACGGTAAAAATGCCGGTGCGCGATCCCAAGACGCCAACGTCGAAGGACAATCCACGCGGCCCATCGCCCTATTGGGGCGACGAGGTGATCTGGGACAGCCAGGCCAGCATGCACAATCCGATGATGGATGAGACCGGCCGGGTCTGGTTCACCTCGCGCGTCGGCCAATTCGCCAATCCGGACTTCTGCCGCAAGGGCTCGGACCATCCCTCGGCGAAGCTCACGCCGATCGAGCAGTCCACGCGCCATCTCTCCATGTACGATCCCAGAAGCGGCAAGATCACGCTCATCCGCACCTGCTTCCCCACCCACCATCTCGTGTTCGCGGAAGACGCCGACAACACGCTCTGGACCAGCGCCGGCGGCCCGCAGAGCGGCGTGATCGGCTGGCTCAATCGCAAGACCTTCGACGAAACCGGCGACGAGGTGAAGTCGCAAGGCTGGTCGGCGCTCATCCTCGACACGAACGGCAACGGCCAGCGCGACGAAGGCTATGTCGAGGCGAACCAGCCGGTCGATCCAACGAAGGACAAGCGTATCGTCGCTGCGCTCTACGGCATCGGCGTCAATCCGGTGGACGGCGCGGTCTGGGGCTCGGTGCTCACCTTCCCGGGCTCGGTCATCCGCGTGAGCCCCGGCACCAACCCGCCAGCCACCGCGCTTGCGGAAATCTACGAAATTCCCGCGCCCGGCTACGGCCCGCGCGGCATGGACATCGACCGCAAAGGCGTGGTCTGGGTGCCGTTGTCGAGCGGCCACATGGCGAGCTTCGACCGCAGCAAATGCAAGGGTCCGCTCAACGGCCCAAATGCGACCGGCAAACATTGCCCGGAGGGCTGGACGCTCTATCCCTTCCCCGGCCCGCAGCTACAGAACGTCAGCGAGACCGGCTCAGCCGAGGCGAGCTATTACACCTGGGTCGATCAGTTCAACACGCTGGGCCTGGGCGAGAACGTGCCGATGGCGACCGGCAATGCCAACGAGTCGCTGCTGGCGCTGGTCAACGGCCAGTGGGTCAATCTGCGCGTCCCCTACCCGATGGGCTACTACGCCAAATGGATGGATGGCCGCATCGACGATCCGAACGGCGGTTGGAAGGGCCGCGGCCTGTGGTCGACGTTCGGCAATCGGACGCCGTTCCACGTCGAGGGCGGCAAAGGCACGACGCCCAAGGTCGTGCGCTTTCAGCTGCGGCCTGATCCGCTGGCGCGGTAAACGCACGGCCACAAGAAGCCAGAGTTGTGTAACAAGCGTTGGCTAACAAGCGATCCGCCCGACGCCGCCCGCGCCGGGCGAATCAGCCGAGAGCAGAAGCGAGTCTAGGGCGCACGCCGGAAACCGTCCGACCAAAAACGAGTTGATAACTGCCCGCAATAACATGCCGGGGGGCATGCATGCATCTGATCCCGCAGTCTTCGTCGCATTTCCACCTTCTCGTGAGCATCTTCCCGTCGATCGGGCTCATATTCGTGCTCGGTTTTTACGCCACCGCGTTCGCCGCCGACAATGAGCCGATGAAGCGAAGCTGCCTCGTCCTCTTTGCCATCTTGGGCTTGTTGGCGATCCCGACTTACGTGAGCGGCGATCGTTCGATGGCGGTGTTGTCTCAGGATGCCAAGATTTCGCAGGATCTGATGACTACCCACTTCGGTTGGGGGATCACGTCGCTCGCCCTGCTTGTGCTCACCGGAGCGACCGCCTTGATCGAGCTTTGGCGCTCCCGGCGCGCTGAACGACTGTCCAACGATGCCCTCCATCTGGTCCTGGGCCTCGCAATCGTCAGTCTGGCCTTGATGGCCATCGCGGGAGAGATTGGCTGGGAGATCAATCACCACGAACTGCGATTGGACCCGGCGACGCAGCGAACTCCGCAGGCCTGGTCGCATGCCCACATCATCTTGAATCACTTCCCGACCGTCGGATTTGTGTTCGCGCTCGTCGTCTACATTGCCGCGCTGGTCATGAACAATGTTGTCATGAAGCGAGCCAGCCTCGTCCTTTTTGTAATATGCGCCATATTGGGCGTTCCGACTTATGTCACCGGCGCCGCATCGATGTGGGCGCTCACCGGGGTGCCCGGGATTTCCAGGGCTGTGATCAACGCCCACCGCGATATGGCGTTGTTGACCCTCTTCGGCCTTGCGTTTACCGGCGTCACCGCCTGGATCGAGCTGTGGCGGTTTCGACACCTCGGGCGCTTTTCCAACCGATCGCTATATTTGGTGGTGGCGTTCGCAATCATCACTTTGGGCGTGATGGCCGAAACCGGGCATCGGGGCGGCCAGATCAATCACCCGGAGATCCGAGTGGCGATCGACGCACTGCCGACTGACCCAAAAGCTGGCTGGAGTCCCGCCATTGAATCGCTGATCAACCATGTCATTTGGTTCGTGCCATGGCAGACGGTGCATTTCTTCGGCTTCTCGTTGATATTCGGCACGGCGTTGGCGGTTTCGCTGCGCGTGCTGGGCTTCTGGAAATCCATGCCGTTTTCTGCCGTGCACCGGATACTCCCTTTGGGCGTCTTCGGAGTGGTGATGAATGTTTTCAGCGGAATGCTTATTTTGTTCGCCGATTCCTCTCGTTACCTGAACGCGACCACTTTCGCTCCGAAGATCGCCCTTATTACGATCGGCGCAATCGCCGTTCTGTATTTCTCGTTGTCCGAACGGCTTTGGACGGTCAAGGCAGGGGAGGATGCGCCGATGAGCGCCAAGTGGGTCGCCGCCGTGGTCCTGCTGTCCTGGGCCGGGGTGATCATGGGCGGCCGGCTGATATCCTATGTGTAAGGAGGGATAGCTCATGGAATACGGGAACACCGCCATCATCTTCATGGTCGTTGCCGTCGTGTCCTGCGTGCTCGCTCTTTCGTTCTTCGGTGTCTACTACCTCAACAAGATCGTGGACCAGAACGCTCCTGAGGGCGGTTCTGTTCGGAAGACGTAGCGATCAAGGAAAGTGAACGTGCTCAATTGGCTGGAGCATACCTCGTATGCGGAATGGGTCAATCAATCGTGGGGTTGGCCGCTCGCGCTGACGATCCACGCCTTCGGGACGGCGACGGTCGTAGGTCTCACGTTTATCATCGGCCTGCGTCTGTTCGGACTATTCCGGACGATTCCATACACCGCGATGAACAAGCTCGTCCCATTCATCTGGTTTGCCGCTGCGTGCCAAATCATCAGCGGTGCCACGCTGTGGCTGACGAAGCCGGGGCAATATCTGGCCGACGGCATGTTCGAGGTGAAGTTCACGCTCGTTATCATCGCTCTGGTCGTAACGTGGTATTTCCAGCGCACCATGAAGCAAGAGGCCGCCAGCTGGGAAGCGAACGGAGCCGTCTCTTCACGTGGTCGTAAACTTGTCTCCGCGACTTGCCTATTGTGGGCCGCCGTGACCATCGGGGGGCGGCTGACCGCATATCTAGGCTCGCTATACCTGGGCTGATCGTGCACGCGAATTCATGGAGGTGCCGAATGGTAAGTGTCACGCACCTGCTCCTGCGGCCAGGACGGATGAGCATCATGATTGGCGCCGTCGCGCTGCTCGCTGTCGGCATGAGTCCGCTGGCGTCGAGCCAGGATCAGAGCACCACGATTGCCAAGGACGCCATTTTCGCGCGCAAGATCCTGATGGATACCATCAACACCAACATGGACGAGCTCGAGACCATGACGACATCGGACAAGGGGGTCAATCTGGCCGAGGGCCGCGAGCATGCCGACGTGATCTCGGTCATGCTGATGGCGTTTCCGCATCTCTTCCCCGCGAGCACCAATCAGTGGAAGGCCAACGTCGAGCGCGATCCCGGCCGCGACACCTATGCATCGCCCGATCTTTTCACCAACTACGCCGATTTCTATGCCAGGGCGGCGGCGGCGGCGAAGACCGCCTACCGCGCCAGCCGCGCGCAGCAGGACGGCGACTTCAAGACGTATGTGGCGGAGCTGCGGGTGGCATGCGACTCATGCCACGGGCTCTATCTCAAGTCTGATCAATAGTCGCAGCGCTCTGACGCGGCGCAGCGAAATGACGCGCGATGCTTCTAAGACATAACGTTCCTGGATAATAAAAATCCCGTATATGCAAGCCGCCGACTCCCATCAGATGACCTGTAGCGGTTACGCGGACCAATATGGGCACGCCGACCAACCAGCTCGATCTTTCAGACGCGCCGCGCTCCTGATATAAGATGATGTCGGACGGCTCGACCGACCAAGAGCTGCCGTGAAAAGGAGACGTGCCGGTATCTCCGTTCGTCGCCAAGGCAGCGAGAAAGGCCATCGGCAGGCGTCGCATCCTTGATGGCCGGGGTTTTCTTCCGGTCCCAGTGACAACATTCGCATTGCATGGATGCGCATGGTGCCGCCGCGGCGGCACGCGCGCTATGGAGCGATCAAAAAGGGGGGATACCATGCGACGGCAGTTGACCGCAGTGGTAAGCTTTGCGTTCGTCGCCGCGAGCGGTGCCGTTCTGGCGCATCACTCGTTCGCGATGTTCGACCAGGAGAATCCGATCGAGCTCGAAGGCGTGGTGCAGGAGTTCAAGTTCACCAGTCCGCACTCGTTCATCATCCTGGCGGTCAAGCAGCAAGACGGCAGCACCCAGCTCTGGAGCCTCGAAGGCGCTGCTCCGAGCGCGTTGGTCCGTGACGGGTGGTCGAGCAAGACGCTCAAGCCAGGCGACGAACTGAAGCTCACGATCGAGCCGTTGCGCAGCGGTGCTCCGGGCGGCTCCTGGTCCGTGAGGAAGACCAAGCTTAAGGACGGACAACCGATTCTAGTCTCGCAGTAGATTCATCTTCCGTCTCCCCGCCCATCGCCGAATGGGAGGACAACATGCCAGTCCGGAGCTCGATCGGTGCGGTCGTGCTGGCGACGGTGATTGTCACGACGATCGCCGCCGCGCGGGCGCATGACGAAACCAAGTATCCCGACTGGTCGGGCCAGTGGAAG
>Ga0318545_10000059_pt1 | contig 15572 bp, 10 predicted proteins | sample GRESIP168b4f26_FD_203667 | JGI IMG/M metagenome (GOLD analysis project Ga0318545, IMG submission 203667) | Tropical soil microbial communities from Luquillo Experimental Forest, Puerto Rico - GRE.SIPMG.168b4f26 | ecosystem: Environmental > Terrestrial > Soil > Tropical forest > Bulk soil... | reverse complement strand
GATCTCGTGCGCGGGATCAAGGCGCATGCCGAGCCCGGCGGCTATTCGCGCTGGGGCATGGCCTCATTGAAGCTCGCCAAAGAAGCCTCACGCGAACTGCAACTGCCGGTCTATGTTCATCTCGGCACGCTGTGGCCAGTATTGCAGGGAGCGACGATCCAGGCGGCAAAGATCATCGACGAGGTCGTGCCGGTGCTCGATCCCGGCGACATCCTCGCGCATCCTTTCACGAAATTTCCGAGCGGCTTCGTTGCATCGGACGGTTCGATCCACCCGCTCGTCCGCGAGGCCTTAAAGCGCGGCGTGCGCATCGATGTCGGCCGCGGCGGCCATTTCAGCTTCACGACGGCAAAGCGCGTCATCGGTGCCGGCATCCTGCCGTTCACCCTCGGCGCCGATTTGCACGGTTACAATGTTCCCTCCCCGCTGGCGAACGGGGAGCGTGGCATGTTCGCCGGCGAGGGCATCATCACCGAGGATCGCGCCTCGCCTTTCGCGCGCCCGTACAGCCTGCAGCATGCGATGACCGAGCTCCTGGCTTTGGGCGTGCCGCTCGTCGAGGTAGTTCGCATGGCAACGAGCAATGCCGCGATCATGCTCGGCTTGGAAGCCGATTTGGGCTCATTGTCCGTCGGCATGCCGGCCGATTTGTCAGTCATGCGGCTGCTTGACGGCGACTGGACCCTGATCGATTCCGAACGCGTCACCTATCCCGCCCGGCAACTCCTGCACCCCGAATTTGCGATCCGCGCCGCAAAAATATACTGGGCAGACTCGCCGTTGTTGCCGGCACTCACCGCGATTGCCGCCTGAGCGAGCCGAGATGATCAGCCGGACCCAACAGAAATCCAAAGAGAGGATACCGGCATCATGAATACCAGGCATCCTGCGCGTACCAGTTTGTCCCGCCGTGATGTGCTTCTTGGCAGCGCAGCCGCGTTGATGGGAGCCTACGGTTTAGCCCCACGCTACGGCCTCGCCGCCGATATTCCATTGGAATACGACGGCTCGAAATTTCAGATGGCGGCACCGGAGCCAAATCCAAAGCCGGGAGGGGTGATGCGCTACGGCATCCTCAACCGCCCGCCGCATTTCGATGTGCATCAATCGGGCACTGTCGGCAACATCGGCACTCAGGGCTGCATGTTCGACAACCTGATCCGGCGTGATCCGCGCGACAGTGGCAAGACCATCGTTCCCGATCTGGCGCACAGCTGGGAAATCGCCAAGGACGCCAAGACCTACACGTTTCACCTCCGCCAGGGTGTGCAGTTCCACGACGGGACGGATTTCACATCAGCCGACATAAAAGCGACCTTCGACCGCATCGCGAAACCACCAGCCGGTATCAGCATCCCGCGCACTCCGCTGTTCAGGGCGGTCAGCGAGATCAACGCGCGCGACAAGTACACCGTCGAGTTCAAGCTGGTCGCGCCACGCTCCGTCAATTTCATGATGTCCGCCTTCGCCAGCGGCTGGAACGTGATCTTCAGCAAGAAGACGCTGGAAGAGAATAATTACGATCTGCGCAAAATCTTTAACATCCCCGGTACCGGTCCCTTCAAGACGCAACGGCGGGTCGAGAACGAAGTCTGGGTAATGGAAAGAAACCCGAACTACTGGAACAAAGGCCTGCCCTACCTCGATGGCATCGAAGTCTATCATCTCTTGCCATTTTCGCCGGAGCTAGGGGCCGCCATTCTGTCTGGGAGAGTGGATTACGCCCGCGCGCTCGACCCGGCCACCGCCCGCAAGGCCGCTGCGACGCCTGGTCTGTCCACCGCGAAGTTCTACCAGAGCGTGATTCACGCAACCTGGATGAATTCCAAGAGGCCGCCATTCGATGATCCGCGGGTCAGGCGCGCCGTGCATCTGCTGTTCGACAAGCCGGTCCTGGTTGACGTGGTGAAGGATGTCGCCCCGTTGATGACCGGGGGCTTCATCTATCCGTTTTCCGAGTTCGCCACACCCAGGGACCAACTCGCCAATCGTCTCGGCTATCAGGAGGATTCCGGTCCTGCCCTCAAGGAGGCTAAAGCCCTGTTGGCCGCCGCTGGCCAGAGCAACATGCGATCACTGGATTTTCTGGTGCGCGACCTCAACCACCACAAGCTCTTCGCCCAGGCCATGCAGGCGATGCTCAAGGAGATGGGCATTCAAGCCAACCTGCGGACGGCGGTCGAATCGATTTGGTTCGGCGACGCCACGGCCGGCAACTACGATTTGGCTGTCGGCGCCATTGTTTCGACCCTGCTCGACCCTTCCGATTACTTCAACGCCTGGTACCGCACCGACGGGCCGCAGAACTACTCGTTCTGGCACAACGCCGAGTTCGACAAACTCGTCGATCAGATCGACGTCGAGGTCGATACCGGCAAGCGTATGGCGCTGATTCGGCAAGCCGAGGACATCATGGAGCAGGACCCGCCGCTGGTGCCCGTCGCGTGGGAGAATATCCTCGATGTCTGGTACAACTACGTGAAGGGCCACAACCCGAAAGATTATTTCGGCATCTACGATGTGGTCCGGTTCGACACGTTCTGGCTGGACAAGGCCTGACCGACCAGTCTTTGTCGCCGGCAGGATGCGGTTGCAAACGCAAAGCCCGGTGTGAGCTGATGAGAGCGGAGTACTTACCCGCCACAGGTCGAACTTAGCCTCGAGATTACCATTCGCGATCGCGTAGGGTTGGAGCCGCTGCGCGAACCGGGTACCAAGCGTAGGATCTTTTCCGGCAGCGACGCATCAAGACCTGCGCGGGGCTGCACTGCAACTGCAGAAGCACAGCGATAAGGTAGCGGTGATGGGCTTTTGCATGGGTGGCGCTCTAACCATCGCCGCCGCGGTGCATATTCACGAAGTCAACGCCGCCGTCTGCTTCTACGGCATTCCGCCCAAGGATTTTGCCGACCCGGCCAAGATCCGCGTGCCGTTTCAGGGGCACTTCGCCAACAAGGACGATTGGTGTACGCCGGCCGCGGTCAACGATCTCGAAAAGGTGCTGAAAGGCGCTGGCGTCAAGCACGAGATCTATCGCTATGACGCCGCGCACGCCTTTGCCAACGAGCGCAGCGCCGCCTACGATGTCGCCTGCGCCAACCAGGCGTGGGAGCGCATGGCGGGGTTTCTAAAAGCTCAGATCGCCTAGCGAGAGAGCGAGACTGGACAAGTTTTTGACGATTGCGAAGTCTTTTTGATGCGCCTACGCTCGTGGACAGGCGGCGCTTCTCGATGCAGCCGCAGAGGTCACGCCCTTGGCGGTCTTCTAAGGAGGTAGCGGCGCACTGACGGCCTCGGGAATCGGAGCTGTGACAAGGATCCTGCGGCGTCGTCATACGCTGGGTATTCAGGCGCGGCTCACGCTGCTGACCCTCGTGACGGTGCTCCCCTTGGTTGCGCTCGCGAGCATAACCATGCTCCGAATGGTCGATGACCGCCGTGCTCAGATCGAGAGTGACGTCAGGCAGAGAATCGGGAGCTTTCTTGCCGACGTAGATCGCCAATTCGGAGCGATCCAGGCGGAGCTTCAGGTGCTTGCCACTTCGCCGAGCCTGCAGACCGGCGATTTCCGCGCCTTTGACGAGCAAATGCGGGCGGCGCTGGCGATTCGAGGCACCTCGATCGTCTTGCACGACACCCGCGGACAACAGCTCCTCAGCACGGCCCGGTTATTCGGCGAACCGCTCCCCCACGCCACCAACACCGAGATGCTCGACCGCGTCGTTGCGGCGGGCAAACCGCAGATCTCCGATCTGATCATGGGGGCCGTCCTGCGGCGCCCGATCCTGGTGGTGGGAGTGCCGGTATTCCGCGACGGGCAGGTCGTCTACGTATTGGCAATGGGGATCGGGCCGGAAATTCTCGCAGCGTTGCTGCAAGAACAGGATCTCTCCCCGGATTGGATTGCCGGAATATTCGATCGCAAAGGCATTATCGTAGCGCGCAATCACGAGGCCGATCGCTTTCTCGGCAAGCCGGTTGGACCTAGCCTTCGGCAGGCCATGGCCTGGGCGGTTGAGGGCAGCTGGTTTCCCGGTGTGACGAGTGAAGGCGTCCCCGTTTATTCCACATTCCGGCGATCGTCGATGACCGGCTGGACAGTGGCGATCGGCGTCCCAAGCGAATTTGTCGAGGCACCGCTTCGCCGGGCGCGGTCGGTAATCTTCGGCGGCGGGGCTGCTGCCCTCGCGTTGAGCCTCGTCCTAGCTCGATGGATGGCCGGGGCAATCCGGCGGCCGGTCGAGGCACTGACAGCCGCTACCAAGGCACTCGGAAGCGGCGAACCGGTCGGCCGGGTGAGCGGCGGGGTACGTGAACTTGACCAGGTCGGCGACGCGCTCCGGACCACTGCCGCCACATTGGCGCGTAATCGAGAGCAGCTCGAGAGCATGGTGGCTGAACGCACACATGAACTCGCCGCCGCCAATAAGCGGCTGCGGGCGGAGATCGACGCCCGAGAGCAAGCTCAGTCGGCGCTGCTGCAAGCCCAGAAGATGGAAGCGATGGGGCAGCTGACCGGCGGTGTCGCGCATGATTTCAACAACTTGTTGGCCGCTATCTCTGGGTCCTTGTCGCTGCTCGAACCGCGCATTTCCGACGAGAGCAGCTTACGCTTGCTCCGCACGGCACAGCATGGTGCATCACGAGGCGCACAGCTCACCGAGTCGCTTCTCGCCTTCGCGCGTAAACAGCGCCTCGATCCGGTCGCTGCGGACCTCAACACCATCATCGTCGAGATCACCCAGATGCTGAGCCGATCGATCGGTCCTTCCGTCGAGATCAGCCATGCCTTGGCGCCCGGGCTCTGGCCGGTTCTGGTCGACGTTGGTCAGATCGAAACGGCGCTCCTCAACATCGCCATCAACGCGCGCGACGCCATGCCCGGGGGCGGTAAAGTCGCGATCGAAACCGTGAACATTGCTGCGATAAGCGACAAACTTCCGGACGAGCTGGCAGACCAAGATTGTGTCCTGGTGGCGATGCACGATACCGGGACCGGAATGAGCCCCGAAGTCATCGAGCGCGCTTTCGAGCCCTTCTTCACGACCAAGGAAATCGGCAAGGGGACGGGACTGGGCCTGTCGATGGTGTTCGGGGTCGTCAGCCAATCCGGCGGCACGGTGCGCATTTGCAGCCGGTTGGGCGAGGGGACGACGGTGCAGATTTATTTGCCGCGCGCGACGGCGGAGGTGACGTTGGCGCGGCCCAGAAGCGGGTCGGTCGCGGAAATCGCAGGAGCCCACATCCTCGTGGTGGACGATGATCCCGATGTTCGCTGGGTGATCGCTCAAGATCTGGGAGAAATCGGCTGTAGCGTAGCCGAAGCCCGGAGCGGCGAAGACGCATTGGCTATCCTCGAACGAGGCGAACCCTGCGACCTGATAGTAATTGATCTGGTGATGCCTGGATTATCGGGCATCGATACGATCCGCTTGGCGCGCTGCAACCGGCCTGACCTCAAAGTGCTGTTCGCCAGCGGTTATGCGGATATGTCCCGGTTCGCGGAGTCCCTCGGCCACGAGACCTTGGTCAAGAAGCCGTTTACGCTCGAAACGTTGGCTGCAGCGGTTCGCGCGGCACTCCGAAAGGTCCCTCAGCGCGAGTCCAATAGCGTCGCGCCGCGGCTGTAAGATCCGGCTGGCCGAGACAAGCTTGGCTTGATCCCAACCATCTGTTTTGCAAGCTGCGCCCGCCCCCGAGGCGGCGGCTCGGATTGCGATGAAAGACCCCGGGCTCACGGACCCGGCCGTGCCGAGGATAGGGGGCGATTATCCGAACTGCCGACCGGGAGAGGTCGGCGCCGAGCACAGCGGAAATCACCACTATTAACCTTTGCGTTGCATTTAATAATTTATTAACCTTTCAAGGGAAATGGCGGCCGAATCTTCAACTGTTCTCCAGCCGTCTTCGGGCACCGATAGCGAATCGGCCCGAATGAGGGGAGTTGGGATATGTCGAATCAAACCTTAGTTGACCCCTCGCTCGATGGATCGCCAAATCGCAGCCACTCGGTGTCCACACGTAGGCTCCGGCGCATGTGGCCATCTATCGATCGGCGAAGTGAGGTTCCCCGAAAACCGAGTGGACTGTCGGATATCGCAGTCGGAGCGAGCGCATCAGCCTCGGGCTTCGGGGCTCCGAGTCCCGAGCAGGAGTTTCGGGTCGGCGGTCTTCTCTATCTTCTTTGCGTGGCACTGGTCGCCGCTGCGACTATCGGTGCTTTCTTCGGCGCTGGCCTTTACTCGCTGAGCCATTCACCTCGAGATGTTATCTCTGATTCCGGCGCGAAATGTGCTCCCGCCGAGCTGACAACGCAGCCTGACGCGACCTCGCAAGCCCTCAGCGTCTCAGCGGAGCATGACGGAGAGCCGATCAACGGACGGGGCGAGAGCTATTCTGCACCGAAGCGGTTTGCGATGGCCTCGACCGAAATCGTATCCGGTACCGTGACCCAGGTCACCGATGCGACGACATGGGTTGTCGGGAACAAGACCGTCCACTTGTGGGGTATCCGTCCAGGGGCCCATTACGTGCTTCCGTCTTTGGAGAAAGTAGCGGACTGGGTGCGGGCCAAGGGCCCCCTCGAATGCCGAAAGCAGGCACATAGCAGCCGATATCGGTGCTCGACGTCAGCAGGAGATGATGTTGGCGAAGCGGCTCTTCTCGCCGGCGTCGCACGGGCCGCACGCGGGGCGACGCCGGCCTATCACGATGCCGAGGAGCAAGCACGCCGGTGGGGCAACGGCCTCTGAACGAGGCTCCGATAGCCCGCCTCATTCTGTTTCTTATCCCGCGCGGCGACGCTGGGCTGGTCGGCGCTCGAGATAGGGGCGCAGATACTGGCCGGTGTAGCTGTCCTCGCACAGCGCCACGTCCTCGGGAGTACCCGTCGCGACGATGCGACCACCGGCATCGCCGCCTTCGGGGCCGAGATCGATGATCCAGTCGGCAGTCTTGATGACTTCGAGATTGTGCTCAATGACGAGCACGGTGTTGCCGGCCTCGACCAGTGCATGCAGCACGTCGAGGAGCTTTCTTACATCGTCGAAATGCAGGCCCGTCGTCGGCTCGTCGAGGATGTAGAGGGTCCGGCCGGTGGCGCGGCGGGAGAGCTCCTTGGCCAGCTTTACGCGCTGCGCCTCGCCGCCCGACAAGGTCGTCGCCGGCTGGCCGATATGGATATAGCCGAGCCCGACCCGCTGCAACGTCACGAGCTTGTCGCGGATCGCCGGCACGGCGCGGAAAAAATCGGCGCCTTCATCGACGGTCATGTCGAGCACGTCGGCAATACTCTTGCCGCGGAACAGCACCTCGAGCGTCTCGCGGTTGTAGCGTCTACCTTTGCAGACATCGCACTGCACATAGACGTCCGGCAGGAAGTGCATCTCGATCTTGATGACGCCGTCGCCCTGGCAGGCTTCGCAGCGCCCGCCCTTGACGTTGAACGAGAAGCGCCCGGGCAGATAGCCGCGCGACTTGGCCTCGGGGAGCCCGGTGTACCAATCGCGGATCGGCGTGAAGCAGCCGGTATAAGTCGCCGGGTTCGAACGCGGCGTGCGGCCGATCGGCGACTGGTCAATGTCGACGATCTTGTCGAGAAACTCGACCCCTTCGAGCCCGCGGAGCGGCGCGGACTGCTCGCGAGCGTTATTGAGCCGCTTGGCGAGCGCCTTGTACAGCGTCTCGACAATCAAGGTCGACTTGCCGCCGCCCGACACCCCGGTCACGGAACAAAAGGTGCCGAGCGGAATCTCGGCGGTGATACCCTTTAAGTTATTCCCGCGCGCATCGAGGATCCGCAAGATCTGACCGGGGTGGCCCATTCGGCGGATCGGCGGCACGGGGATCTCGCGCTTACCGGTCAGATATTGCCCGGTGATGCTTTCCGGGTTGGCCATGATCGCTTCGGGCGTGCCCTCGCCGACGACATGTCCGCCATGGATCCCGGCACCCGGCCCCATATCGACGACCCAATCGGCGGTGCGGATCGCCTCTTCGTCATGCTCAACGACGATCACCGTATTGCCGAGGTCGCGTAGCCGCTTGAGCGTCGCGAGCAGACGCCCGTTGTCGCGTTGATGCAAGCCGATCGAGGGCTCGTCGAGAACATAGAGGACCCCGGTCAGCCCGGAACCGATCTGCGAGGCGAGGCGAATACGTTGGCTCTCGCCACCTGACAACGTGCCGGAGGAGCGTGATAAGGTCAGATATTCGAGACCGACATTTTTTAAGAAGCCGAGGCGCTCGTTGATCTCTTTCAAGATCCGCTGCGCGATCTCGCGCTGGCTCGGAGTGAGGTCGCCACTGATCCCGGAGAACCACGTGCCGGCCTCGGCGATCGACAGCGCTGCGACCTGGCTGATGTGCCGGCCGGCGATTTTGACGGCGAGCGCCTCGGGTTTGAGACGGTTGCCACTGCACACCTCGCAGGTCTTGGCGCTTTGGTAGCGTCCCAACTCCTCCTTGATCCAGGCGCTGTCGGTCTCGCGGAAGCGCCGCTCCATGTTCGGCAAGACGCCCTCGAACGGCCGTTCGGTCGTGTATTTCCGCAGCCCGTCGTCATAGGTCATCTTGATCGGCTCACCGTCCGACCCGTGGAGGATCGTGCGCCGCATCTTCTCCGGCAGGTCCTGCCACGCCGTATGCATGCTCCGGCGAAAGTGGCGGGCAATGCTCTCCAGCGTCTGCGTGTAATACTGTGAGCTTGAATGCGACCAAGGGCTGACGGCGCCCTCGGCGAGGCTCCGCCGGGGGTCGTGCACGACGAGATCGGGGTCGATATAGAGCTTGGTCCCGAGCCCGTCGCAGGAGGGGCAAGCGCCGAACGGGTTGTTGAACGAGAACAGCCGCGGCTCGATCTCCGGGATCGTAAAGCCGGAGACCGGGCAGGCAAATTTCGCGGAGAAGATCGTCTGCTCGCCGGTATCGGCGTTTTCGGTGATCGCGATGCCATCGGCGAGCTCGAGGGCGGTCTCGAACGAATCCGCGAGGCGGTTGCCGAGCTCGCTATCGACGATGATGCGGTCGACGACGATTTCGATGTCGTGCTTCAGGTTCTTATTGAGCCCGCGGACCTCGTCGAGCTCAAACATCTTGCCGTCGATCTTGACGCGCTGAAAGCCGCGCCGCTGCAGCTCGGCCAGTTCCTTGCGGTATTCGCCCTTGCGGCCGCGCACGATCGGCGCCAGCAGGTAGAGCCGGGTGCCCTTCGGCATCGCCAGGACCCGATCGACCATCTGCGACACCGTCTGGCTGACGATCGGCAATCCGGTGGCCGGCGAATAGGGCACGCCGACGCGCGCCCACAACAGCCGCATATAGTCATAGATCTCGGTCACCGTGCCGACCGTCGAGCGCGGGTTGCGCGAGGTCGTCTTCTGCTCGATCGAGATCGCCGGCGACAGCCCTTCGATCGATTCGACCTCGGGCTTCTGCATCAATTCGAGGAATTGCCGGGCATAAGCCGACAGGCTCTCGACATAACGGCGCTGCCCCTCGGCATAGATCGTGTCGAAGGCGAGCGAGGACTTGCCGGACCCCGAGAGGCCGGTGATCACGACGAGGCTGTCACGCGGCAGGTCGACATCGATGTTCTTGAGATTGTGCTCGCGCGCGCCGCGGATCCGGATCAACTGCTGCATAGTTCTGAAATTAGCGCGGGTAGGGTCTCGACGCTACCACCCTCGCCCCTCACCCCGACCCTCTCCCCGCTCGCGCGGAGCGAGGGAGCATTGTTGGGATTCCCTCTCCCCGGATCCGGGGAGAGGGCTAGGGTGAGGGGCATTTCACGCCACCGGACGCGGCGGCGATTCGCGCGGAGTGACGACGATGTCGAGTTTTTGCGACAGCCGCAGCACGGTCACGGGGACCGCCTTGCCGACCCGCTCCTCGGTCATCAGCCGGTGCAATTCGTCGACATCGCCGACCGGAATGCCGTCGACCGCAACGATGATGTCGCCGCTGGTCAATCCGGCGGCGCGCGCCGCGCCGTCGGGCGCGGTTGACTGGATGCGCACGCCGGTTTCGCGGATGAGCTCGTGGAAGCGCACGACGCGGCGCGGCAATGGCGCGTTCTGTCCAGCCACGCCAATATAGCACCGCCGCACCTTGCCGTCGCGGATCAGCCGCGACGCGACGAATTCGACCGTGCTTGCCGAGATCGAAAAGCAGATGCCCTGCGCCATGCCGATGATCGCGGTGTTGATGCCGACGACCTCGCCCGACGCGGTAACGAGCGGCCCGCCGGAGTTCCCCGGGTTGAGCGCAGCGTCGGTCTGGATCACGCTGTCGATCAGCCGCCCGGAGCGGGTGCGCAATGAGCGGCCGAGGGCGCTGACGACGCCGGCGGTAACGGTGCATTGAAAGCCGAACGGGTTGCCGATCGCGACGACCAGCTGGCCGACCCGAAGCTTTCGCGAATCGCCGAGCCGGGCAAAGGTCGGCGTCTCGCCGTCGAGGCGCAAGACCGCGAGATCGGTATCGGGGTCGTCGCCGATCAGGTGCGCTGGCAGGCTGCGCCCGTCGGGAAAGGTCGCCTGGATCTTGCGCGCGCCGCTGACGACGTGGCTGTTGGTCAGCACATACGAATCGGGGGTAAAGACGACGCCTGAGCCGGCGCCGCCCGAGCCGTCCTTGGCGCCGCTGATCTGAAGATGAAGGACCGCGGGGCCGACCAGGTCGACGGCGCCGATGACGGCCCGTGAATAGGCGTCGAGGAGGCCGAGGTCCTCGGCCGCGGCGGAAGCCGCCGCTATCCGCGTGCTTGGCTCGAGGTCACTGATCGGATCGTAAACGGGGGAGAGATAGGTATCCATGCAGAATAAAGTAGGAACATTTGTAGGGGTTGGTAAGATGGGGTCCCCAACGACCACGAGCGTGCGGTGATCCGATGGCTGGTAGCGTCAACAAAGTTATCCTGGTCGGCAATCTCGGTCGCGATCCGGAGATCCGATCAACCCAAGACGGCGTGCGGATCGCCAATCTGGCGGTCGCCACCTCGGAGAGTTGGCGCGACCGAGTGTCGGGCGAGCGCAAGGAACGCACCGAGTGGCACCGCGTCGTGATCTTCAACGAGCGGCTTGCCGAGATTGCGGAGAAATATCTGAAGAAGGGCTCCAAGATTTACGTCGAAGGCGCCCTGCAGACCCGCAAATGGACCGATAACAGCGGCCAGGAGCGCTACACGACCGAGGTTGTGCTGCAGCGCTTCCGCGGCGAGCTGACGATGCTGGATGGTGCGGGTGGCGCCCGCGGCGCCGGCGGCCCGCCGATCGACTCCGGTTACGACGAGGGTTTCGGTGACGAGCCACGAGGCTCCGGACCTGCGATGCCGGCCCGCGGGCGCACGCCGGTCAACGACCTCGACGACGACATCCCGTTCTGAACAATAGCCGCATGGCGGTAATCTCCTCGGCCGCCGCACGCGCCCACCATCTGCGCGATCGCGAAACGATCTTCGATATCATCACCGACGCGCGGTTGTTTTTGCGTGATCGGCTGTCCCGTACGCCCGTTCGACTCGCCGGTCGCTGTGAAGCGGGCGCCGCCGATCGGCGAGAACACCGAATAACTGAGATGAGCGGCTCGCGTCACGGCGAGATGGACCCTGGCGTTGCGCCGGCGTGACGAATAGGCGAGCATCGGTTGCCGGGCGACAATGAGCCGCGGGAGGAGACGAGATTGAGCGAGCAAGGATCGATGAACGGCGCCGAATGGCTGGCGCGGGCGCTGGCCGGGGCCGGCACCACGCATGTCTTCTTTGTCGAGTCGGTATTGCGCCGCACCTTGCTGCAGCTGGGCGATCTGGGAGTGGCGCATATCCTCGCCCATTCGGAAAAGGCAGCGGCCTATATGGCCGACGGCTACGCCCGTGTCGCGCGCCGGCCGGGGGTGTGCATGGCGCAGTCGGTCGGCGCCGCCAATCTCGCTTCCGGCCTTCAGGACCCCTATCTGGGCCGCAGCCCGGTCGTGGCGCTGACCGGCCGCAAGGAGCCCGCCTTTCAGCACCGCAATGCCTATCAGGAGATCGCGCACGCCCCGCTCTTCGCCGCAGTGACGAAATTCTCGACGCCAGTAGATTCGACCGCCGAGCTGCCGCGCCTCCTGCGCCACGCCTGGCGCGCCGCGTTGGCGGACACGCCGCGCCCGACGCACCTCGATTTTTGCGGCCTGCAAGGCGATGTGATCGAGCTCGGGCAGACGAGCGAGGCGCCGGTCATCGATCCCGAGGCGCGGCGCATCCCGGTGCATCGGCCGGTTGCCGACGCCGCCGATATCGAACGCGCTGCAGCGGCACTGACCGCAGCCGGCCGGGTTTTGATCGTCGCCGGCGATGGCGCTGCGGCGTCGCAAGCCGGACCAGAGGTGCTCGCATTGGCGGAGGCGTTGCAGGCGCCGGTCGCCACCACGCTCGGCGCGCGTGGCATCATCCCGACCCGGCACCGGCTCTCGGCCGGCGTCGCGGGCAGCTACTCGGCGCCGCCGGCGAACCGCATCGTGCACGGCGCCGATCTCGTGTTGTTCGTTGGCTGCGACACCGGCGATCAGGTGACGCTCAACTGGGCGGTGCCGCCGCGCGACACAAAAATCGTCCAGATCGAGGCCGATCCGTTGGAGATTGGCCGCAGCTACCCGAACACGACGGGCCTTGTCGGCGACCCGAAAGTGACATTAGCCCGTCTCGTCGAGGTCATTGGGACGCCTGCACGCGACAGGAGCTTCGCAGAAGACGCTTCGCGCATCGTTGCCGATTGGCGGGCAACGATGACCCCGCTCACCGAGAACAACGCCGCGCCGATCCGCGTCGAGCGGCTGTGCGCCGAGATCACCAGAGCCCTGCCCGCCGACGGTGTCCTGGTCGCGGATACCGGCTATTCCGGGATCTGGACCGGCACGATGATCGAGCTCAACGGCGCCGCTCAGACCTATTTGCGGGCGGCGGGATCGCTCGGCTGGGCGTTCCCAGCCTCGCTCGGCGCCCAATGTGCAGCGGCTGGGCGCAAGGTGCTGTGCTTTACCGGCGATGGCGGGTTCTATTACCATCTCGCGGAGCTGGAAACGACGCACCGCTACCAGATTCCCGTCACAGTCGTCGTCAACAACAATTCCGGCTTTGGCCAGAACCTTACTGGCGTGCGGCGCGCCGCCGGCAACCGGCCGGGCAGGGGAGAGGAGCTGATCCGCTTTGGACCGACCGACTTCACGGCGGTGGCGAGGAGCTTCGGTGTGCGCGGCATCCGCGTCGAGCAACCGGCGGAGATTGCACCCGCTCTCGCCGAGGCGTTGGCGGCGGCCGAGCCGGTCGTCGTTGATGTCGTTACCGATCTCGAACCGCGCGCCCCCGAGGCCTGGGCGCCGGGACGGAATGTGTGAGGGGAGAGCCGCATGGCGGAGCGCTTGGTCATCGGGCTGTTTCAATCGAGCGGTATCGCCTCGGACACGGTCCATCGGCTCGTCACAGAGGGTCTGTCATCGAGCGACATTGCACATAGGGTGCTAAAAGAGGTCGGCCCTGCTCCGGCATTGGAGACTGATCTTGCGTCTATGCTGCTCGACCCGCTCTTGGTTGGAAACGCCCGCGAAACTTTCGCCAGCCATATTCGCGATGGCGAGACAGCAGTCTTCGTGCGGGTCGTGACCGACGAGCAGGTCGAATTCGCCAGCGATATCCTGAAGCTTTACCGGCCGATAACAATTGAAGTTCTGTCCCTTCCCGAGGGATCGGAGAAGCCTGGTCCCTAGGAACACGTGCAACGTGGCGGCTTTGGCACAATCCTGCCGCTGGTTGACGGTCACAACCCGTTCGCCTAGGGTTCAACCGGCACGACAGTCAAGACGCGGAGGATATGATGGACGGCCCGGCAGTCGCCGATCTGAAGGGCATCACCGCACCGCTCAACTTCCTCGTTCCAATGGCGGAGAAGCCGGTCGCCTACAATTACGAGCCTCCTGCTGGGGTCCCTGTCAGGACCGGCGAGAGCGAAGAGCATTGGGTGAAAATTCGCAATGCGCGGCCGCTGATCGGGCAGCTGTCATTGGACCGAGAGGGGTTCGTACTGTTGCGCCATCAGTCCGCAGTACAGAATTTTTATGACGCGGAGGAAATAGCCCGGGTCTATTATCCCGAATGCGAGCGCGTCATAAAGGAGGCGACGGGCGCGGCGCGCGTCGTGGCCTTCGACCATATCGTGCGCAACGCGGCAATGTCGGTAAAAGGCAATGCCATAAAAATACCGGCAAAGCGCGTGCATGACGACTACACTGCATGGTCGGCGCCGCAGCGGGTGCGCGATCTGATGGGCGCCGAGGCGGAGGAGCTATTGAAGCACCGCTTCGCGATCATCAATTTATGGCGGCCGATTAGCGGGCCGGTGATGGAATCGCCGCTCGTGCTCTGTGACGCACAGAGCCTCTCCGAAGAAAACCTGATCGCGAGCGACCTGAAATACCCGGACCGGACGGGCGAGACCTATTCGATCACCTACAATCCGAACCAGCGGTATTATTATTTCCCGAAGATGGAGCCCGACGAACCCGTCCTGATCCGGTGCTTCGACTCGGCGCCGACGGGAGCGGCGCGGTTTTCCGGGCACACCGGCTTCGACGACCCGACCTCCCCAGCCGACGCGCCGCCGCGCGAAAGCCTCGAGGTCCGCACCCTCGTCTTCTTCCCGCCCGAGGGCTGATCCCTCCTTCGTCGCCCCCGCGCAGCGGGGGCCCAGGGCGGCCGGCAGTGCGCTCAGCCCTAGGTTCCCGCTTGCACGGGAACGACGGCATTCCGGTCACATATTCGCGGCCGTGATCCGGTGTAGCGCGGGCAGCAGATCGTCGCTGATCAGCCGCATGCTCGCCAATGCGTGGCCGACCGGCATGCCGCTCCAGTGCGTGCGGAACATGAGAAAATTCGCCCCGGCTTGTTCCCAGCACGGACGCAGCTGCTCGTAGCATTCCTCGGGGCTGCCGAGCACGAAGCGGTCGCGCAGCAGATCATCAAAAGGCTGGCGGAACGAGTCCTCTCCAGGCAGTACCTCGTCCTGTCCCCATTGGGCATAGGTTCGGTATTTCTCCGAAAGATGGGGGCCGGCCATTTGCAGCGCCGTTGTCCGGTCCTTTGCGCAATAGATCTCGCGGATATACGGCAGCACGCTAGGAAACGGTTTGCCCAGACGCGTCAGCTCGGCGCGGTACAGCCCGAGCTGACGCTCGATTTCGGGGATCGTGGCGTGCGGATTGATGAACCAGCTGTCGCCGAGACGTGCGGCGCGCTGCACCGCGCGATCGTTGTTGGCGGCAAACCAGATCGGCGGATGGGGTTGCTGGACCGGGCGGCAGGTCATCGTCACATTCGATAATTTGCACACCTCGTTCTCGAAGCTGACATTGTCCTCGGTCCACAGTCGTTTGACGACCTCCAGACACTGCTCGAAACGGCGCACGCGGTGTCCGCGCGGCACGCCGAAGGCGTCGAACTCGACATCGCGATAACCGAGGCCGACGCCGAAGACGAAATTGCCGCGCCAGATTGCGTCGACCGAGGCAATGGCCTCGGCGACCTCAACCGGATTGTGCAGAGT
>Ga0318545_10000011_pt1 | contig 23883 bp, 20 predicted proteins | sample GRESIP168b4f26_FD_203667 | JGI IMG/M metagenome (GOLD analysis project Ga0318545, IMG submission 203667) | Tropical soil microbial communities from Luquillo Experimental Forest, Puerto Rico - GRE.SIPMG.168b4f26 | ecosystem: Environmental > Terrestrial > Soil > Tropical forest > Bulk soil... | reverse complement strand
GTACTGGAGCGCACGGGTGCCACCGTTGTGCGGCTGGGCGCGATGTCGGCGGACGCGGTCGCCGACATGGTCTGCGACGTTGTGCGTGCGAACGCGGACGAGTCGCTGCTGACACTGGCCGCCAAGGCGCACGGGAATCCCTTCCTGGTCGGCGAGCTGGTCGGCGGTCTAGGCGAGGAGGGCCGGCTAAGCGTGAGCCGGGGGAGCGCGGCGGCCACCGGTGAGGGACTGCCACGGCGTCTGGGTGCAACCATGCAGCAGCGGCTGGACCTGCTGTCGAGCAGTGCCGGCGAAGTGGTGCGGGTGGCCGCCGCGTTGCCCGATCGGTTCTCGGCCGGGTTGCTGGCGACGATGCTCGATTGCCAACCGGCGTCGTTGATATCGGCGCTGGGGGAGGCGGTGCGCGCGGATCTGCTCGTTGACGACGGTGAGCAGCTTCGGTTTCGGCACGACTTGCTGCGCGAAGCAACCCGGCAGTCCATCCCGCGGTCGTTGCGGCGAGCGATGGAGCGCCAGTCGGCGTCGGTCATGCTGGGCATGGGCGCGGACCCGACTGAGGTGGCCACGCAGCTGGCGCGCAGTGCTGAACCGGGTGACAAGGAGGCGATCGGCGCGCTGCGGCAGGCCGCGCAATCGGTTGGCCACAGCGATGCGAGTGCGGCCGCGGATTTGAGTAAGCGCGCGTTGGAGCTGTTGCCTGCCCAGGACCCTGACCACGGATCACTGGTTGCTGAAACGGTGGGGTTGCTCAACCGGGCCAGCCGCTACGGCGAGGCCGAAGAATTGGCCGTTGTGGGGCTCTCGGAGGCGTCGCCCGAAGAGGAGGCCGAGATACGCCTGCGCCTACCGGCGTTCACCAGGCACAGCACCCGGCGGCGCGCGGAGGAGAACCGCCGAGCGCTGGAGTTAGGCGAAATTAGCGAGGTCACCCGGGTCCGGCATCTGGCCATGCTCGCCTACAACCTCATGTTGGACGACTATCACGGCCAACACCGCGCGGCGGCCGATGAGGCCGCGGCGGCCGCGGCATCCATCGGTGATCCCGAGTCGAAGATCGTCACCGATCTCACTCTGGCGTGTTATGACGGCGCCGACGGGTACACCGGTCGCGCCCTGGGCCAGCTCGAGGAGCTCGCCGCGCTAGCTCGTAGCGGTGAGCTGACCGCAGCTCATCTGTTAGCCACCAACTACCACGCGAACCTGCTGGCCGTGATCGGCCGGTTGGACGACGCGCTGGCCCAGGTCGCCGACGGGACAGCGCGAGCGCGCCGGGAGCGCAACACAATGGCCGTGGACATCTGGGCCACCATCGACGCGATGCTCCATGTCGCCGCGGGCCGGTTGTCTGCTGCCCGCGCCGCGGCCGAGTCCCTGCCGCCCCCAGCGCCGACGGGTGCGACCGAGCTGGACATGGTGCGCACGGTGGTTCTAGCCGAAGTGGCGGTGCACACCGATGATCGAAACTTGTTGCAGCAGACGGTCACTCATGCTCACGATGCCTATCCCACCGGCGCGGCGATGGTACGTCGAACCGCCGCGCACGTCCTGGCGCTGGCGGCCTGGCAGCGCGACGACATCCACGATGCGATGCGCTGGCTGGGTGGCGACATCACCCTGTTCGGACCACCCCTCACGCCGCAGGTCTTGGATCAGGTGATCCTGAGTGCCCGGGTGGCCTCGGCGGCCGGCGATGCCGGCTTGCGTGCCCGTGTCCTGCACGCGACCGAAACGCTTGAGCGCGAGCAACCAACGATCCCGCTGTTCACCGGGGTTGCCGGGTATGCCCGCGGGCTCCTCGAACGTGATGCCGCGGCGCTGGTGGCCGCCGCGCTGGTGCTGCAGCCGCTGGCCCGGCCGCTGCTTTATGCCGCCGCGGCCGAGGACGCCGGCTCCGAACTCGCCCACACCGACCGCGCTGAGGAAGCGGTTGACCAGCTCAACGCCGCGTTCGACACCTACATGCGTCACGAGGCGCTCGCGGATGCGCGCCGGGTGGGCCGCGAGTTGCGTCGGTTAGGTGTGGAACGGCGCATCGTCAGCCAGCCGCGGGCGAAAACGGGGTGGGACAGCCTCACCGACTCGGAGCTAAAGGTCGTCAACCTCATCGGACAGGGTGCGACCAACCGCGACGTCGCCACCCAGTTGCACCTTTCCCCGCACACGGTGAAGACCCACGTCCACAACGCTTTCGCCAAGCTGGGCATCACCTCCCGCGCCCAATTGGCGCAGCTCATGCGCGGCTCTGATTAAGAGTCCGACCAATCCCTGGCCCGCCTAGCTCTACACCGACACGGCCCTAAACATCCACCCCCGGGCGATGGTGCCGCGCTGCCCGCACGGCGACCGTAATAGTCGTCAACTAATCACGTTCTCACCTGAGCGACGGCCCAGGCCAACCACAAACCGCGCCGGTGAGCACAAAGAGAAAGAGCGAACAATGAGTCAAACAAATCCCGTATCACATCTCGCGCATCGGATTTGGTCAGCAGCGGTCGTTTCGGGCCTGCTGGCGGCGGTCCTCGGCGTGGTCATCCTGGTGTGGCCCGGGCCGTCGATCGAGGTGGCGTCGGGAGTGTTCGGCGCGTATCTGGTGGTCTCGGGCGTTGCGATGGCGGTGCTGGCGTTCAGCCTGCCCACCTCGACCGCTGGTAGGGTGTTGAACTTCGTCAGCGGCGTCGCCTCGGTCATCTTGGGCATCTTGGCATTCCGGCACTTCGGTGAGGGATACGCGACCTTGCTGCTGGCGATCTGGATCGGAGTCGGGTTCATCTTCCGCGGCGTGTCGGCTCTGGCCATGGCGATCACCGACAAGCAGTTCCCGGGTCGGGGGTGGACGATCTTCTTCGGCATCGTCAGCACCCTCGCCGGCGTTGTGGTGCTGGTGTTCCCGTTCGACTCGATTGTGACGCTGGCGTTGGTGGCCGGCATCTGGCTGATCGTGCTCGGCGTGATCGAGGTCGTTTCGGGCTTCTCGATGCGCAGCGATGTGAAAAATGTCGAGAAGCAGTTCCGGGTCGTCGACGCCCCGTCGCACGCCGGGGTGGCCTAGCCCGGCGGCAACGCCGCGCTCGCGGATCACGGTTAGCCGCGCCATTGCGGGCCAGGCCGTCTCGGTGGCACACCTACCGAGGCGGCCGGTCCGCAATGACGCGTTTCCACCTTTCTACGTAATGCCGGACCTGAAAATCAGGTACCGCCGACCGATCCTTGTCGAATCTGTTGTCCCAAACAGATATTCGGACGAATTAACTGCCCCATGCATTCTCGATGCGAATGAATTCGTGCAGGACCAGCATGCCTTGATAAAAGGCGTCGGCCCGTTGAGACGATTCGAGCAGCCGGCGCGCATCCGTCAGGTATCGCCGGGTCGATTACGCGGGCGAATGCCTACAATGACCTGCACTGCAGTGGCAGTCCGGTAATTCGTAGACGGGACACCCGGTGGGGTCTTCAACCGGCCTTTCTGACGTCGGCGGCCAGCGGCTGGTCGCTCCGCCGATTCGGGGGCGCGCTGACGAGCTGAAGGTGATCGCCGAGCTGGTTGCCGCGGTGCGGCAGGGGCGCGGCGGGGCGCTGATCATCGAGGGCCCGCCGGGCATTGGCAAGAGTCGGTTGTTAACCGAGGTGATGGCCCTTGCCGACAAGTCCGGGGTGCGCGCATTGTTCGGTGAGGCGTTCGAGTATCAGCAGGCGGTGCCGTTTTTCTCGCTGTTCATGGCCACCCTGCGCGCCGATCCTCCGGTCGGGGACGCCGAGGCGCTGCGTCGGCTAGGGGGCTCGGACGATCTGCGCTATTGGGTGGTGAACGATCTGGCCGACGCGATTCATGCGGCGGCCGCGCAGACTCCGCTGGCGATCATGTTGGAGGACATTCACTGGGCCGACAACGGAACGTTGTTAGCCCTGCGGTCGCTGGCCGCCGCGCAGCCGGATGCGCCGGTGTTGTGGGTGTTGACCGCCCGCACCGGGGCTGGCGGGCCGACGCTTCATGAGACGTTGTCGGTCTTGCAGCGCGCGAACGCCACATTATTGCGATTGGCAGCGATGACGCCGGACGCCGTCGCCGACATGGTCCAAGACACGGTGCGGGCGAGGGCGGATGAGTCGCTATTGAATCTGGCTGCCAAGGGCCACGGAAATCCCTTTCTGGTCAGCGAGCTTGTCGGGGGGCTGGGCGAGGAGGGTCGGCTGAACGTCAGCGGTGGACGTGCGGTGGCCACCGGGGACGGGCTGCCGCAGCGTCTGGGCGCCAGTATGCAGCAGCGACTGGACCAGCTGCCCCACGGTGCTGGCGATGTGGTGCGGGTGGCCGCGGTGCTGCCCGACCGGTTCTCGGCCGGCCTGCTGGCCGCGATGCTGGACCGCCACCCGGCGTCGTTGACGTTGGCGCTCGAAGAGGCGGTGCGCGCGGATCTGCTGGTCGAAGACGGCGAGCAGTTGAGGTTTCGGCATGACTTGCTGCGCGATGCCACCCGGCAGTCGTTGCCGCAGTCGCTGCGGCGGGCACTGGAGCGCCAGTCGGCGTCGGTCATGTTGGGGATGGGCGCTGCCCCGGCCGAGGTGGCCATGCAGCTCGCACACAGTGCCGAGCCGGGGGACAGGGAAGCGATCGGCGCGCTGCGGCAGGCCGCTCAATCGGTTGGCCGCAGCGATGCCAGTGCGGCCGCGGACTTGAGCAAGCGTGCGTTGGAGCTATTACCTGCCCAAGACCCTGACCACGGATCACTGGTTGCTGAAACGGTGGGGTTGCTCAACCGGGCCAGCCGCTACGGGGAGGCCGAAGAATTGGCCGTTGCGGCGCTCACGGAGGCGGCGTCGCCGGAGGAGGAGGCCGAGATCCGCCTGCGCCTCCAGACGCCCAATGTGCACAGCACCCAACGGCGTGTGGAGGAGAATCGGCGGGCGCTCGAGTTGGGCCGCATCAACGAGGTCACCCGCGCACGGCATCTGGCGTGGCTGGCCTACGGTCTGATGACCGACGACGAACATGGCCAACACCACGGGGCGGCCAACGAGGCCGCGGCGGCCGCGGCAAAGACAGGTGATCCCGAGTCCGAGATCCTGGCCGATATCGTGTTGGCGCAGATCGACGCCGGGAACGGCTACGCGGGCCGCGCCCTGCGCCGCCTCGAGAAGGCTTGCGCGCTCGCCAGCGCGGGTGATGCGATCGCAGCTCATGACCTGGCCGCCATGCACTACGTGCTCGTACTGGCAGCGGTTGGCCGGTTGGACGACGCTGTGGCCCGGGTCGCCGACGGAACAGAGCGAGCTCGCCGGGAAGGCAACGCGATGGCCCTCGATCTGTGGGCCTATATCGCCGGGGTGGTCCATGTCGCGGCGGGCCGGTTGTCTGCCGCCCGCGCGGCGATTGAATCGCTGCCGCCGCCACAGCCGACTGGCGCGACCGACGCGGACATAGTGCGCATGATGATTCTGGCCGAGGTAGCGGTGCACGCGGATGACCGAAACTTGTTGCAGCAGATGGTCAATGACGCGCGCCACGCCTGTTCCACCGGATCATATTATGTACGTCGGGTAGCAACGCACGTGTTGGCGCTGGCGGCGTGGCAGCGCGACGATGTCCATGACGCGATGCGCTGGCTCGGTAGCGACATCACCTTATTCGGCACACCACTCACGCCGCAGGTCTTAGATCTGGTGATCTTGGCTGCGCGGGTTGCCTCGGCCGCCGGCGACGCCGGCTTGCGCGCACGTGTCCTACAGGCCATAGAGGTGCTTGAGCGTGAGCAGCCCGTGATCCCGCTGTTCGCGGGAGTGGCCGGGTATGCCCGCGGGATACTCGAGCGTGACGCCGCAGCTTTGGTGGCTGCCGCGGACGCGTTTCACTCGTCTTCGCGGCCGCTGCTTTACGCCGCGGCCGCCGAAGACGCAGGCGGTGAACTGGCGGTCGATCAGCTCAATGCCGCTTTCGACACCTACATGCGCCACGAGGCGCTCGCCGATGCGCGACGGGTGGGCCGCGAGTTGCGCCGGTTCGGTGTGGAGCGCCGCATCGTCAGCCAGCCCCGGGCGAAGACGGGCTGGGACAGTCTCACCGACTCCGAGCTCAAAGTCGTCAACCTCATCGCCCGGGGCGCGACCAACCGTGACGTCGCCGCCCAGTTGCACCTTTCCCCCCACACGGTGAAAACCCACGTCCGCAATGCGTTCGCCAAGCTGGGCATCACCTCCCGCGCCCAGTTGGCGCAGGTCGTGCGCGGCTCTGAGTGATCGACAGCAAATCGGGCGGCGACGGGGTGCCTAGAATGACGTGCACTGCAGTAGCAGTCCGCAAACGGTAGACAGGACACCCTATGGGGCCTTCAACCGGCCTTTCTGACGTGGGCGGCCAGCGGCTGGTCATTCCACCGATTCGAGGGCGGGCTGACGAGCTGAAACTGATCGGCGCGCTGGTTGCCGGGGTGGCGCAGGGGCGCGGGGGTGTGCTGGTCATCGAGGGCCCGCCGGGGATTGGCAAGAGTCGCCTGCTGACCGAGGTGTTGGTGCTGGCCGACAAGTGCGGGGTACGCACCTTGTTCGGTGAGGCGTTCGAGTATCAGCAGACGGTGCCGTTTTTCTCGCTGTTCATGGCGACCCTGCGCGCGGATGCCCCGGTCGCAGACGCCGAGGCGCTGCGACTGCTGGGCAGCTCGGCAGACCTGCGCTTCTGGGTGGTGCACGATTTGGCCGACGCGATTGCTGCCGCGGCCGCCGAGACCCCGCTGGCGATCGTCTTGGAGGACATCCACTGGGCCGATAACGGCACGCTGTTGGCGCTGCGGTCGCTGGCCACCGCACGGCCGGGTGTGGCGGTGTTGTGGGTGTTGACCGCCCGCACCGGGGCTGGCGGGCCGGCGGTGCAGGAGACCTTGTCGGTGCTGCAACATGCGGGGGCGTCAGTTGTGCGGGTGGGCGCGATGTCGGCGGAAGCGGTCGCCGACATGGTCTGCGACGCGGTGCGGGCGAAAGCCGATGTGTCGCTGCTGAATTTGGCCGCCAAGGCGCACGGAAATCCGTTTCTGGTCAGCGAGCTTATCGGGGGTCTGGGCGAGGAAGGCCGACTCAATGTCAGCGGCGGCCGGGCGGTTACTACCGGAGACGGGCTGCCGCGGCGGCTGGGAGCCGGCATGCAACAGCGACTGGACCTGCTCCCCGGCGAGGCGTCGGAGGTGGTGCGGGTGGCCGCGGTGCTGCCCGACCGGTTTTCGGCTGGCCTGCTGGCTGCGATGCTGGACCGCCAGCCGGCGTCGCTGCTGTCGGCGCTGAGGGAGGCGGTGCGCGCGGATCTGCTGGTCGAAGACGGTGAGCGGTTGAGGTTCCGGCACGACCTGTTGCGCGAGGCCACCCGGCAGTCGTTGCCGCAGTCGCTGCGGCGGGCGATGGAGCGCCAGTCGGCGTCGGTGATGCTGGGAATGGGCGCGGCCCCGGCCGAGGTGGCCACCCAGCTAGCGCGCAGCGCCGAACCGGGGGACCGGGAGGCGATCGGCGCGCTGCGCCAAGCCGCGCAATCGGTGCGCCACAGCGATGCCAGTGCGGCCGCGGATTTGAGCAAGCGCGCGTCGGAGCTCGTGTCGGTTGACGACCCAGACCACGGTGCAGTGGTTGCCGAAACGGTCGAGTTGTTAAACCGCGCCAGCCGCTACGAGGAGGCTGAGGAATTAGCGGTTGCGGCGCTCTCGGAGGCGGCCTCGCCCGAGCAGGAGGCCGAGATCAGGCTGCGATTGGGAACGTTCACCAAACACAGCAGCGAGCGCCGGGTCGAGGAGAACCGCCGAGCGCTGCAGTTGCGCGATATCAGCGAGCTGACCCGGGCGCGGCATCTCGCATGGTTGGCCTACAACCTGATGTTGCAGGACCACGCTGGGCGAGCCCGGGAGGCAGCCGACGAGGCGGCGGCAGCAGCGACATCCACCGGTGATCTCGAGTCGAGGATCATCTCTGAACTCACGTTGGCCCTTTTCGATTGTGGAGACGGGTATGCGGGCCGTTCGGTAAGCCGCCTCGGGGCGCTTTGCGCGCTGCCCTACACGAGTGATGCGACCGCAGCTCATGACCTGGCCGCACATCACTACGCACTCCAGCTGGCGGTGGCCGGCCGAGTGGACGACGCGACTGCCCAAATCGCCGAGGGAACCGAGCACGCCCGCCGGGAAGGCAACGCGATGGCCCGCAATATGTGGGCCATTTTTGGCGGGCTGGTCCATATCGCTGCGGGCCGGTTATCCGCCGCCCGTGCCGCGGTTGAATCCCTGCCGCCCCCACAGCCGAGCGGCGTGACCGAGCCAGACATACTGCGCACGTTGATTCTGGCTGAGGTGGCGATGCGTGCGGATGACCGAAACTTGTTGCAGCAGATGGTCAGTTGCGCCCGCGACGCCTATCCCACCGGCTCATCGTTTGTACGTAGGGCTTCGGCGCACGTGCTGGCGCTGGTGGCGTGGCAGCGCGCCGACGTCCATGACGCGATGCGCTGGCTCGGCGGCATCACCATACTCGGGACACCGATGGGGACCAATGTCTTAGATCGGGTGATCTTGGGTGCACGGGTTGCGCCGGCCGCCGGCGATGCCGGCTTGCGCGCGCGTGTCCTGCAGGCCACCGAAGTGCTCGAGCGTGAGCGGCCCCCGGTCCCGGTGTTCAGCGGGGTGGCCGGGTATGCCCGCGGGATACTCGAGCGTGACGCCGCGGCATTGGTGGCTGCCGCGGACGTGCTGCATTCGTCGGAGCGGCCGCTGCTTTACGCCGCGGCTGCCGAGGACGCAGGCGCTGAGCTCGCCCGTGCCGACCGCGCTGACGAGGCGGTTGATCAGCTCAATGCCGCTTTCGACACTTACATGCGCCACGAGGCGCTCGCCGATGCGCGACGGGTGGGCCGCGAGTTGCGTCGGTTAGGTGTGGAACGGCGTATCGTCAGCCAGCCGCGCGCGAAAGTGGGCTGGGACAGTCTCACCGACTCGGAGCTCAAGGTCGTCGACCTCATCGCGCGGGGCGCGACCAACCGTGACGTCGCCACGCAGTTGCACCTTTCCCCCCACACGGTGAAAACCCACGTGCGCAATGCGTTTGCCAAGCTGGGCATTACCTCACGCACCCAATTGGCGCAGCTCATGCGCGGCTCTGATTGACCAACGCGTGAAATACCGGGCCGCCTGGTACTGGACCCATCTGGCCCTAAACATCAACCCTCGGGCGATGGTGCTCCGTTGCGCGCGCGACGACCGTAGTAGTCGACAACTAATCACGTTCTCACCCGAGGGACGGCCGAGGCCGAGCGACACACCCGCCAGTGAGCACACGAGGAAAGAGCGAACAATGCTGAGCGCAGCCTACGGAATCCTGGCGGTGGTGCAGGTGGTGTTGGGTTTCGCTGGGTTCGCGATGGTGTCGCGATGACCGCGAGCTGGCCGAGCCCGATCGCCGAATCACGCTCGGCCAGTGGCGAACTTGCGACCATGATCAAACGCTTACGTGCCAAATGGGTGCAAAGACGCCGTGAGCAAAGGGAATTCAAAGCGTGGCTAGAGATCACCGCGAAACCACTTTGGTAAAGCTTCTTGACTTAATTAGGTGGTGAGACAACGCCGCGCTACCTTTCGCGATTGACCCTGGGAAGATCTCCATGCAGCCGGGGTGGTGTCTTACCTGCCGAGCCCGATCACGCTGCACGATTGTGCTGCGGGTGTTATGGCCGCGGTCGGCTCGGTTGTTCGAATATCTCGGCGGTGCTCGGGGGCCTGCCGTCTTAGACCATGAGCCTGAACCGTCGGCTGTGCGGGTTTCCTCTCAACGAGTTCCACCACGCCCGCCTAGTACTAGACCCATCCTGCCCTAAACATCAACCCTCGGGCGATGGTTTTGCGCTGCCCACACGACGACCGTAGTAGTCGACAACTAATTACGTTCTCACTCGAGCGGCCGAGGCTTGGCCACACACCGCGTGGGTAAGCACACAAGGAAAAGAGCGAACAATGTTGAACGCGGCGCTTGGAATCCTGGCAATGGTGCCGGTGGCGTTCGGTGTCGCCGGGTACACGATGGTGTCGCGATGACCGCCGCGAACCCGGCCAGCTCGGTCACCGAATCAGCGGTCAGCACTGTAGAGCTCGACGCACAGGCAAGCCGCGTGGTCGATGGCGACCTGAGCGCGCGGTTTCAATCCGACGTGATCCCGCTGCTTGAACCGCTCCATCACCACGCCATGCGGATGACCCGCAATCACGCCGACGCCGAGGACCTTGTTCAGGAAACGATGGTCAAGGCCTACGCCGGTTTCCGCACATTCGAGCCGGGCGGCAACTTCCATGCCTGGCTACATCGGATCCTGATCAACACCTACATCAGCAGGTACCGCAAGCAACAGTCTCGCCCTGCTGAGTATCCGATTGACGACATCGCCGGGGCGCAGCTAGCCAATACCCCGCACAAGGCTTCGGGTCTGCGCTCGGCCGAGGAGCAGGCATTGGAGAGGCTGGGCGACAACCGGATTCGGGCCGCGATGCAGGCGCTACCCGAGCAGTTCCGCCTCGCGGTCTACTACGCCGACGTGGAAGGCTTCCGTTCCAGGGAGATAGCAGATCTCATGCGCACCCCGCTTGGCACCGTCATGTCGCGGCTGCACCGCGGACGGCGCCTCCTGCGGCGCCTGCTGGCCGACGGAGCCCAGCAAGGCGGATACACCGCGGTTGCCCAACCAGCCTAACCCCACCGCCACCGGCGCCAACCGCAGCTTGCGGCGCCGACACACGCTTTCTGCCAAGGAATTAGGGAACCGCGGCATTGAAGAACCACAAACTAAGTAAGCCCACATCGAAAGGAAACAACGTGCAAGAGTCAACTGAAAACCCGTCCGTTTTCCGCCATCTGTGGAAATCGATGCTCGGGCTGGGGCTGGTAACCCTCGCCCTCGGTGTCGTGGTGCTGGTCTGGCCTGGGAAATCGGTCGTCTTCGCAGGTGCGCTGTTCGGCGTTTACCTGCTGGCCTCGGGGATCGCGCTGGCCATTGCCGCCTTTACTGTCCACGTTCCCGGGGGGAGTCGTGTGCTGCTGTTCGTCAGCGGCGCACTGTCGGTCGCGTTGGGCGTGTATGCCTTTCACGACTTCAAGAACGGCGCCGCGGTGTGGGTCCTGGCCGCGTGGATCGGAGTCGGATTCCTGTTCCAAGGTGTTGCGCAGACGGTGTTCGCGATCAACCACAAGGGATTGCCCGAACACGGCTGGCACATCTTGATGGGACTGCTGAGCGTGCTTGCCGGCATGATGGTCATCGCCTGGCCAATCAGCTCGATCGTGGCCCTCGCGATCGTCGGCGGGATATGGCTGGTCGTCATCGGGACCGTGCAAATTGTGTGGGCGTTGAAGGCGCGCAAGGCGGGCGCCAAGGTCGAGCACGTTGTCGACTCGTTGAAGAAGCCGAGCGTCGTCGGATAGCTCATTCTTCGGCGGGCTGGGGCTGCGGTGAGCGCGTCTCAGCCCGCCGAATGCCACGCAAGGACTCAGCATGACGACCCCGCCGCGACTGGCCGATCGCATCACCGCAATCGCCGGCTGCGTGGATCTCTCTGGATTTGCGCCGTTCTTTGCGCCGTTGATGTTCTATTTGAACGGGAACCTCTGGCCGACAATGACTCTGATCGTGTCACTCGTTGCGGCCTTGCTGATGGCCTACATCATTTCCCTTGGCGCCGAGGCACGATCAGCCCGGGTGGAATAGCGTAATCGTCGTCCCCGGCTTCGCCGGCCGGCCACCACCCAAGCCCGGACTACACGGTTGCCGACAAGCGTGGGTCAACCGCCAAACGCTGGCCCCCTAAGTACTAGACCCACACCGCCCTAAACATCAACCCTCGGGCGATGGTTCGGCGCTGCCCGCACGGCGATCGTATTAGTTGTCAACAAGTCACATTCTCACCGAGCGACGGTCCAGGCCAGTCGGTGGACACACGAGAGATAGAGCAGGGGACAACGACGATGCTCGACTACCTGATTGTTTCCGGATTGTGCCTGCTGCTACTTCTCCACATCGTCTGCAAGGTGTGGCTGACCGCGCTCGAGATGCACAGCGCCGCAGACAACTTCGACAAAGCGCGCGACTTGGCCGCACGCGGACATCGAGCGATCAACGACAGCCAGCTCAACTCCTCGCGGAGACGTTGGCTGGAATCCTCGCCCCCCAAATACTGCCATGTCTGGTAACAAAGCGATGGCGCCGCAGACGCCGCCATCGCGATGCAGCCGTCGGCGAGTGTCCGGCGCGCGCCGATCGATGGCCTGCAACCGCACAGTCACCACGAGCGACGGCGTTCGACTGTCCGTCCGTGACTGGGGATCTCACGCCGCTGGCCACACAGTCGTACTTCTCCACGGCCTGTGCCTGAACAAAGATTCCTGGAACATCCAGATGGCGCAGCTGATCCGTCGCTGGGGCAACAACATCCGGATCATCAGTTACGACCACCGCGGCCACGGCGACTCTGGTAATGCGCCGATGCAAACGTACCGAATCGACCGACTCGCCGACGATCTCGCCGAGGTGCTGGTAGCGCTTGGCGTGACCGGCCCGCTCACCCTGGTGGGGCACTCCATGGGGGGCATGACGGCCTTGGCCTACCTTGGCCGCCCCGCCAGCAGGCGTCCCGTTGAGCCGGAGAGGCTCGTTCTCGTCGCGACCGCCGCGGGAAAACTCGGATCACGCGGCCTCGGCCGGCTGCTGGGCACCCCCGCGCCAAGCATGCTCTACCACCTCGCACACCGCATGCCTCGCGCGGGCGCCGATGAGGTAGTCCAATTCCTCACCCGGCCGGTGAGCGCGGCACTGACCAGATATGGCGGATACGGCGATTCGGCCCCAAAACCATTGGTCGACGAATCCGCCGCGACCATCAACGCCACCCCGTTAAAGACGAAAGCCGGCTTCCTGCGCGCCCTGAAAGACTACGACCTCTATCACACCCTGGGCTCGATCACGGCCAAGACAACCATCATCAGCGGGGGAGTGGACAAGCTCACGCCGGCCTGCCATGCCCGCGAGTTGGCCGACGGTATCCCGGGGGCCACGCTCATTCACCGGCCCACCGCAGGGCACGGGCTCTTGCATGAAGTTCCGCAGGTCGTCACTGGAGCCATCAGTTCGGCCATCGCTGACGGCAGCCATTCCGGGGCTCGCGATTCGGTCCGTGTGGCGTCACCCGTCAAACGTGAGGAGCGAGTGTCATGACCCGGCTGGCCACAGCCTCTGCTTTACTCGCGGTCTTCGCAGGCGGTTACGCGATCCTGATGTTGATCAATGGTCAGTTAACCGATTTCGATGTCTCTGCGAGTGTCTGTGCAGTTGCCTCACTCGTGGCCACTCTGTTCAAGTCGCTGCGCGCAACCCTGTCCCTGCCACTACTAGGGATCAATACGGCCTCCCCGCCAGATGTCCGGCGCGCTCATGGTTGACGTAAGACCCAGCCGACTGCCCCGATCACCGAAGGAGGATGCCATGACGGCCACAGCCATGCCCAGCACCGGCCGGCGGCATCGCGTCGTGGCGATCGGCTCCGGTTTCGGTCGGCTGACCGCGACGAAGGCGCTCAAACATGCCGAGACGGACATCACTGACGCCGTTACGTTTCTGACGCGCATTGCGGCGCGAGGCACAGCACACATTCACCACCAGACGTCGCTGTGGTTTGGGGCCATACCAGCGACCGCGGGAATTTTCACCACCGTCGGCGTGCTCATCACGCTATACCTCGCCATTGTATGTCGCCGTCCACAGCAGATTCGGAAAGGTTGGCACTGACCATGCTATTCACCGCAGTGCGCGACATGCAGTGGCGCAGATGGCGTTTTGTGATCGCGATCATTGTGACGGGCCTCGTCTTCGCGATGACGCTCGTCCTCACCGGACTCGCCAACGGATTCCGGGTCGAGGACGAGCGCACCGTCGATTCCCTCGGCGTCAACGAGTTCCTGATCAAATCCGGTGCGACCGGCCCATTCCTGGGCTCCGTACCGTTCCCAGCGTCAGAACTGCAAGCAATCGCCAGCGCCCCGGGCGTTCTGGCCGCGGCCCCCCTCGCGTACAAGGGGGCGACGTTCAAGAACGGCGACTCGACGCGCGACGCGGCCGTGTTCGGCGCACCCGGAGGCGGCCCCGGCATGCCGGCCATGTCTTTGGGCAGGCCACCCTTGGGCCCCGACGAGATCGCGGTATCGAGCACGATAGACCGCCAGCTTGGCGATGAGCTCGAGATGGGCTCGCGCAAGCTGCTCATCGTCGGCATCGTGGACAACTCCACCGCACTGGCCAAGACGCCCAACCTCTTCCTGACGACCGAGGGTGTCCAGCAACTGGAGTACGGCGGGCAGCCACTGATCTCATCGATCGGGATCAGCGGCACACTCGCGCACGTCCCCGACGGCTACCGGGTTGTCAACCGCACGGTTGCGGTCGACGACCTGATGCGGCCCACCAGAATTGCGGTCGAGGCGATCAGAATCGTCGCCATTCTGCTGTGGATCGTTGCGGCGTTGATCGTGGGCGGCGTCGTCTACCTGTCCGCGCTGGAGCGCATGCGTGACTTCGCGGTGTTCAAGGCGATCGGCGTTGCGACGCGGTCGGTCCTGGCCGGCCTGGTGCTGCAGGCGATCGTCGTCGCCGTCCTTGCCGCCGCCTTCGGCGCAGGACTTGCACGGCTGCTCGCACCCCTGTTCCCGATGAACGTCATCGAGCCCACCGCGGCCTACCCGCTCCTGGCGGCGATTGCGGTCGGGGTGGGTCTGCTGGCCAGCGCCACGGCAGTCCAGCGGGCTGCCACCGTCGATCCGGCACACGCATTTGGAGGTCCCTAACCATGATCGGTCTACGCGCCCAGGAACTCGTCGTGGAATATTCCAGTGGCGACAATGTGATCCGCCCCATCGATGGCCTCGACCTCGAACTCGACGCCGGCTCGTTGACCATCCTGCTCGGCCCCAGCGGCTGCGGGAAAACGACGTTGCTGTCGTGCCTCGGCGGGCTGCTGACACCGACGTCCGGCCGGATCACCGTCGGTGGCGTGGACGTGACCGCGCTGAACCGCCGCGCGATGACGCAATACCGGCGGCGCGGCGTGGGCATCGTGTTCCAGGCGTTCAACCTGGTGCCGAGCCTGACGGCGCTGGAGAACGTCATGGTGCCGCTGCGCGCGGCCGGATTTGCCCGCGGCGCCGCGCGTGCGCGCGCCGAAAAGCTGCTGAGGAGAGTCGGGTTGCAGGACAGGATGACCCATCGCCCCGGCGATCTCAGCGGCGGACAACAACAACGGGTGGCCGTGGCGCGCGCGATCGCCCTGGACCCGCCGCTGATCCTGGCCGACGAACCGACCGCGCATCTCGACTACCTCCAGGTCGAGGAGATGCTCAAGCTGATCCGCAGCCTTGCGACCGGCAACCGCATGGTCGTCGTGGCCACCCACGACCCCCGGTTACTGCCGCTGGCCGATCGTGTGGTCGAGATGGTGCCGACGACGACCTTGGTCAACCGCGCGCACGAAACGATTCAGCTGAAGGCGGGAACGGTTCTGTTCGAGCAGGGCGCGCTGTCCGATCTGATCTACACGGTTTCCGAAGGCGAGGTCGAGTTGGTCCGCGGCCGGGAGCTGCTCCGAGTCGCCGCGGCCGGCGACTACTTCGGCGAGATAGGCCCGCTATTCGGCCTGCCTCGCTCGGCAACGGTGCGCGCCCGCACCGACGCGGTGGTAATGGGCCACAGTGTCCCGGCTTTCCGGCAGCGGATCGGTGCCGACGCGGCACAGGGGCGCGAGCCGGCCCTGGATTAGGCCAGCTTGACCAATCCAACCACCAGAAAAGGACATTGAAATGATCAACAAACTACCGATGGCGGCGGACTCAGCGCCGATCGCTGCGACGCGGCAGTTCTCCGCCTTCGGCGCGTCACATTTGACCGTGCTCGTGCTCTTTGCGATCGGGGCCGCCGCGCTGGTCTGGATCGGACGCCGGCAGACCGAATCGCAGGCCCGGGGCCTCGGCCGCGTGCTAGGGGCTCTCATCATGGCGATATTCGGCGTGGCCCTGGTGTACAAACTGGTCCAGCCAAGCATTGCCTCGTCGGTGCCGCTGCAACTGTGCGACCTAGCCGAGCTCACTGCGGCTTACGCGTTGTGGTCTCGGCGCAATTGGGCCTTCACACTTACCTATTACTGGGGTCTACCCCTGAGCTCGCAGGCGTTGATCACACCGGATCTCGACGGACCAGACTTCCCCAGCCACGGCTTCGTTACATTCTTTGCGCTGCACCTACTCATCGTATGGACGGCCATCTATCTGACCTGGGGACGTGGGATGCGGCCCAGTTGGCGCAGCTACCGCTTCGCGGTCATCACCACCCTGGCGTGGGGAGCGTTCACGTTGGCCTTCAACACAATCGGGGGAACAGACTACGGCTTTCTCAACCGGAAACCCCTCAACCCCTCACTGCTGGACCTTTTGGGCCCCTGGCCGTTCTACGTACTGGCAGAGATCGTGATCGTTGGCACGGTCTGGGCGCTCATGACGTGGCCATGGGAGATGAAGCGACGGAGTATTCCAGGTCAGCTGAGCGACCGCAGCGCATCTAGCGCTTTGGCGGTGTCGCTGTCCGGTTCTGCGCGATAAGTCAGCATGTGCTGACCGCCGGAGTGCGGGATGTTGAACCTGTTTGGGTGCAGATACAGATCGCCGACTCGAGGGTGGCGCATGTGGACGACATCCGCACGATATCCGACGTCCGCCCGCGCCCACAGTTCGCGGAATCGTTCACTGGTGGCGGACAATTCATCGATCAACGACCGCACGCGCGGGTCATTCGGATCACTGCCGGCCGCTTCGCGTAACCCGCTCACCGCGACGTCGGTGGCCGCGTCCCAATTCACGTAGAGTTCGCGAGCTTCGGGATCCAAAAGGCGCCAGGACAGGAAGTTTCGACCGGGAGCAAAGCCGGGGGAGAGCGCGCGGGCGATTCGGTTTGCCGCCAGCACATCCTGACATCTGCTGGCCACGATCGCCGGCATGGCGAACTGCTCGATCAGCTCCTCGGTGCCGTCGGCGGCGACCTCCGCACCCGAGGCATCCCGTCGCCCGCCGGTCGGGCTGGCCAGCTGGTGCAGATACTCGGTGGCCTTGACGTCGAGCCGCAGCGCCCGCGCGAGCGCGCCCAGAACCTGAGCCGACGGATTCTTGTCGCGGCCCTGCTCGAGTCGGAGGTAGTAATCGGAGCTGATGCCGGCCAGCAGCGCCAGCTCCTCGCGACGCAAACCTGCGACCCGCCGGCGTGCGCCTGGCACCAGCCCGACTTCCTCGGGCTGGATCTGCTCTCGCCTTGCGCGCAGGTAATCGCCCAGCGCGTTGGCCCTGACCACCACGGGATGAGCCTAATCCTGTCCCTGCCAGTCCCAGGATCACGGGAGCCTTCTGATCCGTCCGTGGCGGCTTCATGGTGGATGCAGGAAGTTCTCGTTGATTACAGGAGGTGTGATCGTGCAGCGACAGGATGTCGAGTTCCCCGCCGAGGGCGGTGTGACGCTGCGGGGCTGGCTGTTCGTCCCCGACGGCCCGGCGCCCCATCCGGCGATCACGATGGCGCACGGGTTCGCCGGGGTCAAGGAGCACGGATTGGAGCGATTCGCGCGGGCTTTCACCGACGCCGGATTTGTGGTTCTCGTGCACGACCACCGCGGCTTTGGCGCCAGTGACGGCGCACCGCGCTTCGACATCGACCCGTGGGTTCAGATCGCCGACTGGCGCCGGGCGATTTCCTTCCTGGAAAACCACCCGGCCGTGGACGCCGACCGAATCGGGTTGTGGGGCACCAGCTATGCGGGCGGCCACGCGATCGTGTTGGGAGCCACCGACCGGCGGCTGCGCGCGGTGGTCGCTCAGGTGCCCACGATCAGCGGATACCAGCAGAGCCTGCGACGCGTCCCGCCCGACCAGGTGCCCGCCTTAGAGGCGGCGTTCGCGGACGACGAGCGCCAACGGTTCCAGGGTGCGCCCCCGGCCACCCAGGCCGTGGTCAGCGCCGACCCCGCCATGCCCGCCGCTTACCGCTCGGCCGATGCCGTTGCGTTCTACAACCAGCCGGTGCCCGAAGGTGTTTGGGAGAACGCCGTAACGCTTCGCTCCTCGCGCGCCGCGCGGATGTACGAACCCGGAACGTGGGTCTCCCGCGTCTCGCCCACCCCGTTGCTGATGGTTGTGGCCCTGCACGACACCATCACCGTCGCGGACCTGGCGCTCAGCGCCTATGAGCGGGCCTTGCAGCCCAAACAGCTGGTCACCATCGACGGCGATCACTTCGACCCGTACTTGGCCAGCTTTGCCGATGCCAGCGGTGGCGCGATCGCGTGGTTCACCGAGCACCTCATCAAGCCCGAAAAACACTGATTTAGAAGGGAATGCATCATGTCTGAACTGCACTACGAAGTCCTGGTCCACGACGGTCTGCGTCGCCACCGTAAGCAGACACTCCCCGACGGCAGCCCGATCATCTCCTCGCCCGTCGCCTCCACGCTGATCTACGGCGAGCACGACGCGGTACTGGTCGACCCGCCGTTCACCTACGAGCAGGTGGACCGCGTTGCCGACTGGATCGAAAACTCCGGCAAACACCTGACCGCCGTCTACGCCACCCACGGCCACGGCGATCACTGGTTCGGCACCGACGCTCTGCTGCAACGGTTTCCCGGTGCGGTTGCCTACGCGACCGAGGGCACGATCGCGATGATGCACCAGCAGGCCACCGAGGGCCGCGCCCAGATGTGGGATGTCGACTTCCCCGGCCAGATTCCCCCCAGCCCCGTGGTCTACCAACCCATTCCCGTCGACGGGATCAAGCTGGAGGGCCACGAACTGCTGGCCGTCGAAGTCGGCCACACCGACACCGACGACACCACGGTGCTGCACGTGCCCTCCACCGGCCTGGTCGTTGCCGGCGACGTCGCATACAACGGTGTGCACCAGTACTTGCTCGAAAGTTCCCACGGCGGGGTCGAGGCATGGCTGGCCGCGCTGGACAAGGTCGCGGCGTTGCGGCCCACTGCCGTCGTGGCCGGTCACAAGAACAAGGACCTGCCCGACGACCCGGCGATCCTTGACCAGACTCGCGACTACCTGCTCAACGCGCGCTGGCTGCTCGCCCAAAAGCCAAGCCCGCAAGAGTATTTCGACGAGATGATCGCCCTGTACCCCGACCGGCTCAACGTGGGCCCGGTCTGGTACACCGCCACGGCGCTGCTGTCGGGCGACACCAACGAATCGTCGGTCCATGCCGAGGTGGCGCACTGGTTCCTCGACGATTACCTGCCAACCTGGGTCGGCGTCGGCGCGGGCATGATAGCGCGCGGACCCGATTTCATCCTCGATTATTGGGCCGCGCCCCTGCACTGGTCAGACGCCCAGGGCAGCCGGTGGATCATGGACGCTCCGGCCGTGGTGACGTTCCTGCAGCAGCTGCAAACCCGATTGCAGGGTGAGGATTACGCATACACCTCGGTGCCCGACCAGAAAGTGACGGTCTATCACGACAACGGCGCGGCGGTCGAGGTGATCTGGTCACGCCGCCGCAGCGACGGCACCGAAATCGAGAGGCTTGCAGCTCACTTCGAGGTGGCACGCGGCCCGGCCGGATGGCGGATCGTCGGCATTCAGGCCGCGCCGACAGCGAGCGACTCACTCAACGATGTTTGGCCCAAGGAGAAGAAATGATCATCGACGCCGCAGACCTTGACCCCACCTCGAGCTACAAGCTTCTGATCGGCAGCGTATTGCCGCGCGCAATCGCCTGGGTCAGCACGGCCTCTACCGCCGGCGTCGGCAATATCGCACCGGTATCGTTCTTCACCGTCGTCGGCCGGTACCCACCGGTGCTGTCGATCACCCTGCAGCCGCGCTCGGACGGGGTGACCCTCAAGGACACGTTCGTCAACATCCGCGACACCAACGAGTTCGTGGTGAACATCGCTACGATCGGGCAGGCGGACGCCGTGCACCGCTCGGCCTTCGAATTCGGCGCCGATGTCGACGAGTTCGAGGAGCTTGGGCTGGAAAGGGCGGAATCGGAGACCATTTCGGCGCCTCGCATCGCCGGTGCTCCGATCTCCTTCGAATGCGTCGTCGACCGCATCATCCCGATGCCGCCCCTTCCCGACCACGTGGTGTGGGGACGCGTCAAGCGCATCCATGTGCGCGACGACCTGTACCTGTCCCGCGGGCGTATCGACGTCGGCGCGCTGGGCGTGTTCGGCCGGCTCGCCGCCGAGTACACATTGGTCGACAACATCTTCACCACCCCGCTCCCCGAAGAGCTCGTCGAGACAGTCAGCTCCCAGCGGGCCAGCCGGCTTGACGGGCGCGCCAGCGACTACTCGCCCATCGACACGGCCGAATGGTCACCGTCGGGGTCGACCACGACGGCGGCAGCGAAATGATCCGGTCGCTCAACGGGTTTCCCGTCACCCGCACGCCGGCCAACACGGCCGCTGCCCCCACGGTTCTGCTCATCCACGGCTTCCTCGACGACGCGTCGATATGGGAGGGTCTGGTCGATCGCCTGGGAGGTGAGGTGGGCGCCGTGCGCTACGACCTACCCGGATTCGGCGCGCGCGTCGGATCGGTCGAAGAAGCGCGCGGCGCGACGCTGGAATCCCTCGCCGCCGAGGCCGGCGAGATCGTCGAGGGAATCGACGGACCGGTGATCGTGGTGGGCCAGAGCCTCGGCACCCAGGTCGCCGAGCTGGTCGCCGCGCGGCACCAACACCGAGTGCGCGGACTGGTCCTGCTCACCCCCGTCCCGCTGGGGGGCACGCAGCTGCCCGCCGAGGTAATCGCGCCGTTCGGCGCCCTTGGCGGCGACCGCATTGCCCAGCGCAGTTTGCGACGCGAACTGGCGCCGAACCTCGGCGAAGAACAGCTCGACCGGCTCACCGACATCGGCGCGCCCGTGGCCGCCGGCGTTGTCTCCCACTACGTCGACGTCTGGAACGGCGGCGTGAGCAACCCGCCGGCGACGAGCGCATTCGGAGGCCCGGTGCTCATCGTCGGCGGCGGCGCGGACGCATTCTCGAACGAGCAGGTCGTCGGTGCGGTCAGTGCGCGCTTTGCCGACGCCGACGTCAAAGTCATTGAAAAAGGCGGTCATTGGGTGCACTTCGAGCATCCCGGAGCCGTCGCGGCGATGATCCTCGACTTCGCCGACGCGACAGCAGGAGTGGCATCATGAAGCGATCACTGCGGCACAAAGTGTTTGTGACGAAGCAGATCCCGCAATCCGGGCGCGGGCCGCTCCCCGATGGCAGCACACGGATGTGGTCGCCGATCACCTCCACGCTGATCATGGGACGACGTGACGCCGTGCTGGTCGATCCACCGCTCACGACGGCGCAAGCGGCCGAAATCGGTGATTGGATCGCGGCCTCGGGACGCGAACTGCGGCAGATCTACATCACCCACGGGCACGGGGACCACTGGTTCGGTGCAATTCCGTTGCTGCAGAGGTTCCCCGGCGTGACCGTGCGGGCGACGGAAGGAACCGCCAAGCTGATGGAGGTGCAGAATGATCCCAAGTTTCGCGCTGACTTTTGGGATCAAGTGTTCCCGGGACAGCTTCCCGCCGGTGAGGTGGACGTGAACGTCGTCGACGAGAGCGGCTTCGAACTCGATGGTGTCGCACTGCTTCCCGTCGAGGTCGGTCATACCGACACCGATGCCACGACGATGCTGCATGTACCCGAAATGAGCCTCCTCGTCGCGGGTGATGTCGTGTACAACGGCGTGCATCTGTACCTGACGGAATCCGGTGGCGTCACCGGGATCGACGAGTGGCTCGCCGCGCTCGACACCGCCGAACTCCTTAACCCCGCAACGGTTATCGCGGGACACAAGGCACCTGGCGCGTTCGACAGTCCCTCGCAGATTCACGCGACGCGGCGATACCTGACCGATGCGCGGCGGCTCCTCCAGTCGTCGGACTCGGCGGAGGCGTTCTACCAGGCGATGCTGCGACTGCACCCGAACCGGGTGAACCCCGGTGCGTTGTGGGGTGCGGCGATCACGCTATTCCCACCAGGCTGATCGGGTCTCGGCGCCATACGAAAATGACGAGCGCCATGAGCAAGATCGCAACAAGTGAAACGATCAGAGTCAGTGTTGGCCAAGAGGGCGAAAAGAACGGCGCGAATCCAGAAACATCCACGGAGCCGGCGAGCGCGGTGATGCGATCGGCCAGCCGCAAGTGGGGTCGTCATAGCGAGTCCTTGCGGTAGCAACTCCGATGGTTGTTCAAGCATCGCGACGCTCGGCAAATGCACGTGGATCAGGCCGTCGACGTACGGCTGATTGACGACCTTGTCCAATCGGCCCACACTTAATTCGTTCTTCAGTACGTAGTTGGATCAGACATGCGGTCGTGCCACTACTGCCGGAAGCGGCCCGCCTGAAACCCACATGAGGCACCAGATAGGGAAGGACATTGCCATGGCATGGTCGATGGAGGGTCAACTCTTCGAGACCTGTAACTGCGACCTCATTTGCCCGTGTAGCGCATACCCGTTCGCGGGAGCCGATTACGATCGCTGCCTCACCGTATACGGATTCCGCATCGACTCGGGCCAGATCGAAGGAGTCGATATCGCAGGGACGTTAATGGCCGTGGCCTTCGACGCGCCGAAGTATTTCCTCGAGGGGGGCTGGCGATTAGGGCTGCTGATTGACGCAGCCGCCTCCGACGAGCAGGCGGCAAAGCTCACAGCGTTGTTGAGCGGCGAGCTCGGTGGGCCGGTGGCGGCGCTCACGGGCTTGGTCAGCGAAAATCTCGGGATGGAGCGGGTGCCGTTGCAGTACTCCGTCGAAAGCGGCACCCGCGTGCTGACCGTGGGTAATAAGGGCCGTGTCGCGATCACCGAGTTGGTCCCCACCGGAGAGAAGAACGGGCCGCCGGCGCGGCTGACCGCGAAGTTCAATCCAGCGACCGCGGCCGGGCTCACGGACGGCCAGATAACGATGTGTAAGGCGGAGACTGGCTCCCATCTTGACGTGTTCGGCATCGAATACCGCCCCAAGGTGGGTCTCTGGGGGCACTTCTCCTTGGCGGGCTGATCCGGTGACGGCACCCGCTGCACTGCGCCGACGACAGGCCGCAGCGATCGTGGTCGTGCTGCTGGCGGTCGCATCAACGGCCTGGCTGATCACCGACCGGCGGATGGCGGGCATGGACGCAGGTCCGTGGACCGATCCCGGTCCGTTTGGCTTCTACATAACCGCATGGGTTGTGATGATGGCGGCAATGATGCTGCCGTCGATTGTGCCGATGGTGCTGATGTTCGGCAGGCTCAAGCACGCTCGTTCGACGCCGGCCATCGCAACGAGCGCATTCGTCATTGGCTACCTCGTGGTTTGGACCGCATCCGGGCTGGTGGCATACGCGGCGCTTAAGGCGGGCCAAGCCGCGGGGATCTTCACGTGGGATCGTTTCGGCCGACCCATGACGGTGGGTGCGCTGATCGCCGCAGCACTGTACGAGATGACCCCGATCAAGACCAAATGCCTGCGGAAATGCCGCTCACCGTTGGGATTTCTCCTCGGTTCGTGGCGAGACGGGCTGCGCGGCGCGTTTACTATGGGCACCCGACATGGCGCCTGGTGCCTGGGGTGCTGCTGGGCTCTGATGGTGGCGCTGTTCGCGCTAGGGGCGATGAGCCTCACCTGGATGCTCGTGGTTTCCGGGCTGATCGCAGCCGAGAAGTTGCTGCCGTGGCGCAGGGTGGCGACGGCAGGCGTATCGGTGCTGCTGGTTGCAGTGGCCATAGGTGTGGCGGTGGCCCCAGCGAGCGTTCCCTGGTTGACCGTACCGATGGCAGGACATATGTG